>MTLE01006257.1_pt1 | contig 15072 bp, 11 predicted proteins | sample 1982461 | NCBI WGS metagenome assembly MTLE01 (sample SAMN05712605, study PRJNA340218) | biofilm metagenome | isolation source: sample SPL anode biofilm adapted to -200 mV | place: USA | collected 2012-02-03
CTTATCATGCGCGAAATTCACGATCTGGACACAACTTCACTCTGTGAGGCGCTGAATATCAGCAAAGCCACTTTTATAAAAAAAATTGCGGACATCAGGGACAGGAGAAAGAATCCGGGATATTCATCGTATACTCCCCAACTTTTTATGACTCAGCTGGATATTCAGGAAATTGCAACCATTCAGCAATCGATGTACAAATACCCCGGTTTCTACATTCAAAACAGAACTTTAAGAGAATATGCGTATCCAAATGCGGCACATGTTCTGGGTAGTATTGGAGAAGTTTCTCAGCGAAAACTGGAATCTGATGACTATTACGCAACGGGCGATTATGCCGGTCGCGATGGACTTGAATATACCTACGAAAAACAATTACGCGGCGAAAAAGGAGTTGAAATCCTGCTGAGAGATGCCAAAGGAAGAATTAAAGGCAAATATGAAAACGGAAAAGAAGATGTAGCTCCTAAAGCCGGTGAAAATCTAACGTTAACGCTTGATATTAAACTTCAGGCGCTGGGTGAAAAGCTCATGACCGGAAAAGTGGGAAGTATAGTAGCTATAGAACCTTCGACAGGTGAAATTCTTGCAATGGTTTCCAATCCTACCTTTAACCCGGCATTGTTGGTTGGACGGCAACGTTCAAAGAATTATATGCAGTTGGTAAGAGATCCGACCAAACCGTTAATGAACCGTGCCACTCAGGCACAGTATTCACCGGGATCAACTTTTAAAACTATTCAGGCACTGGTTTGCCAGCAAATGGGAGGAATAAACGAACATACCATGTTTAGTTGTAACGGCCCGGAATCTTCTCCTATAAAATGTACACACCATCACGGATCGCCAGTTAGTTTATTAAATGCAATTGAACAAAGTTGTAATCCGTATTTTTGGAATACGTTTCGTTCCACACTCGAAAAAGATGGTTATGGCGAAAAGAATGTTAACTTTAAGCGGAATTATAATATCTGGGCCGAGTCAATGAGAAGATTCGGATTTGGTGGTAAATTTGAAGATTCTGACATTTATGAGCAGGCACGGGGAAATATACCTAAAGAGAAATACTTCAACAAATACTTTGGTGAAACAGGTTGGAGAGCTTTAACCATCCGTTCTCTGTCAATCGGGCAGGGAGAAATTCTGGTTACTCCACTGCAACTTGCAAATTCTATGGCTGCTATTTGTAACAACGGATATTATATCACACCGCATTTAAACAAGTGTGATTCGATGCTGAAACACGTACATCAAACTGAAATTGACAAAAAATATTTTCCGATTGTTTATGAAGGTATGGCGCGTGTTTTCGAATCAGGAACTGCCAGAGGTTCAATTTTAGAAGGTGTGGATATGTGTGGTAAAACCGGCACAGCCGACAACAGCCATGGTAAACCTCACTCAATATTTGTGGGTTTTGCTCCACGCGAAAACCCCAAGATTGCCATCGCGGTAATTGTTGAAAATGCCGGTTTCGGCGCTACTTATGCCGCACCAATATTTAGCTTGCTGGTAGAACAGTATTTAAAAGGTAAAATAGATAGAACAGAGCTTGAAGACAGAGTTTCTAAAATGGTAACAAATTCAAATGTCGAAGAACGTTAGTATAAAATATGCTATTGACTGGACAACGATATTTTTTTACGTTGTACTTATCATCATGGGCTGGATAAGCATATATGGTGCCAGCTACGATTTTGATCAGGCAAGTATATTTGACTTCAGCCAAAGGGCAGGTAAACAATTTATCTGGATTGTTACTGCTTTTGCCATTGGTGGTATTCTGTTGTTGATTGACTCGAAAATGTACAGCATTTTCGCCTATTTTATTTATGCAGGAACCATTTTACTCCTGATTATTACCATTTTTGTAGCGCCGGATATAAAAGGTTCCCGTTCGTGGTTGGTTCTGGGGCCTATAAGCTTTCAACCGGCTGAACTTGCCAAAGTGGCGACCGCACTTGTCCTGGCTAAATTTATGAGTTCATACAACTATAAACTCAAAGCCTGGAAAGACCTGATTCCAATCGGAGTATTTATTTTTCTTCCATTGGGGCTTATAATTTTACAACATGAAACCGGCTCTGCGCTTGTTTTTCTGGCATTTTTATTAATGGTTTACCGAGAAGGAATGAATGGAATTGTATTACTAATCGGAACATTCGCAATAGTTCTGTTTGTAATTATTATCCGTCTCAGTATTGTCCCTATTCAGGTGGACAGAGGAACATTGGGGATGGTGCTTGCAATGGTAATTATTCTCCTTATTCAATTTGTCTACGCCTTTTTTATAACGAAAAACAGAAAAGAGGCATTTTATCTGTTGGGAGGTACAATTTTAATTGGTGGCATAACTTACATAATAAATATTTGGTTTAAGGTAAGTTATAATTATGTTGCCATTTTTACTGTTTTAGCATCGTGCGTTTATTGGTTCATCATCGAATTGATCACCCGTTATAAAAGATACTGGTTTATTATCCTTTTTTCAATCGGTTCGGTCATGTTTTGTTTCTCGGCCGATTATCTTTTCGAAAAGGTTTTGGAACCGCATCAACAGGTACGTATAAAAGTTCTGTTAAACATGGAAGACGATCCTACCGGAGCAGGTTATAATGTAAATCAATCGAAAATTGCAATTGGTTCAGGAGGATTTTGGGGTAAAGGTTTCCTGAACGGAACCCAAACCAAGTTAAAATATGTACCTGAACAGGATACCGATTTCATTTTTTGTACAGTTGGTGAAGAACATGGTTTCTGGGGTTCAACACTGGTATTGTTTATTTACTGGTTGTTTTTGATGCGTTTACTCCGAATTGCGGAGCGGCAACGTGAAGCCTTTAGCCGGATCTACGCTTACTCTGTTGCCAGTATTTTCTTTTTCCATCTTACCATAAACATAGGCATGGTGCTAGGGATTATGCCTGTAATAGGTATCCCTTTGCCATTTTTCAGCTATGGAGGTTCTTCACTGTGGGGTTTTACAGTCCTGCTTTTTATTTTACTCAGATTAGATGCTTCGCGTTTGGAAAGAATGAGATAAGTTATTTTTTCGATAACTATACTTTATCTTCTGTTCTAAATTACCTCTTTTTTATGTCAATTTTACTTTTTATTATTGTCAAAAAGTAAAGAGTTACAGTCAAATTCAACATTTTTTATTCTTTCTTAACCCGCTATCTTTGGCTCCAGTTCAATTTTATTAATTGAATCAACCTTATTTCTAACATTATTAATTTTAAAGTCACATGAGAAAAATTACTTCTTTTGGGATAATTATGTTATTGTCCCTTTTTATCACTCAGATTAAAGCTGAAACTAACTTTGATTTAACTACAGTTGGAGGAATTATTACCCTTGATTATGATGCTGTAAATTCAGAAAAATCACTCGATCAAAGTGTCCGATGGATCAGTGTAGTGAATTTTGGTGCATACGGCACTGCAGGGAAATGTGGTACTGCGACTAAAACATTTGATATTAAATCAGGTCGTACAATTTCGTTTTTCCTGGCTAAGTGTGATAAAATGATTATATCTGCCAACATTGCAACCGGCAGAGGTTTAACTTACACTATAAATGATGGAACCTCAACTACGCTTGCAGGAACAGGAGCATGTGTCGATTATGAAGTTAATGTAAATTCAGAATCTCCTGTTAAAATTATCGTACAAGGTTTAAATTCTAGCAGTGCCTGGACATCATTTTTTACCTTTACTTATGCAGCCAAAGTTCCAACAATAAGTTCTTTTAAAATAAATGGTACAAGTGCAGCAGTTGATAATGCCAACAAAACCATCACTCTTGAAATGCCTTATGGCACAGATATATCATCTGTGACTCCAGAAGTTGTTTTAGGTGGAACTGCAACAAGTTATACTCCGACCGGGGCGCAGAATTTCAGCACCGGTCCGGTAACATATACTATTACTGATGGTACAACTCCAGTAGATTATACCGCAAATATCACTGCAAAAGCAACTCCCGATACTGAAAAAGCAATCACTGCTATGACTATCAATGGAAAAGATGCAACAATTAATGAAGTAACAGGTGAAATAAGTTGCGACTTTCCTAGTTTTACCGGTTCATTAGGAAATTGGCCGGTAACATTTACGTTAAATGCGGCTACTGCATCTTCGAATTTTACTTCAGGCAACAGTTACGATTTTGCAGCTAATAACTCACTGAGTATTACTGTTACTGCTCAGGACAATAGCACCAAAGTATATACAGTGACCCCAACGATTTCGACAAAAAAGAATATTGCCATTCTTTCAGCAAACGGGAAAGCAGAATCTTACGATAATCTTTTGTTATCTGCATTAAGCGATTATTATGTTAGTTTTCTGACTGCTGACGCTACTGCACCAACCGATATAAATGCATTTTACGCCAATTATGATTTAATTATTCTTCATGCCAATATTTCCGGAACAAATGCAACCGGATTGGCAAGCAAAGCAATGGTTGGAGCTAAACCAATGTTAAACCTAAAAGCCTTTTTCTATAATTCAGGAAGATGGAGTTGGTCTACCACCGCGCCGGCAAATGCTGCCGCTGGAGTTCCAAGTGCAGATGTTGATGTTTCGATGCAATCACATCCGGTTTTCAATAACGTAACTTTTAGTGGAACCACATTGTCATATTATGATAATCTTCCGGCAACAAACGCAAATGCAATTCAATATGCAAGTGATTTGGCTACAATTGGCAGCATGAGCTCACATACATTGGCAACCGTGAGTACAACCGGAATTCAAATGCACGAAATACAGGATAATGTGGCAGCTAAATACTTATTGATAGGTTTGAGTATGGAGAATAACAACTATACCTATTTCAATAATAATGCAATCAATATAATAAAAAATGCAGCTGCTTATTTACTGGATACAAATACAAAATATAATTATCAGGTTACAAGTTTGAAAGATTTAAATGTCAATAGTTCAGTTTATTATAATCAGGGTATTATTTACAATCAGGATCAAAAGACAATTGAAGTATATAATGCTTCAGGCGAAAAAGTATTAAGTTCCAATGCAAAAACAATTGAAACTTATTCTCTCTCACAAGGTGTTTATATAGTTAAAACCAATGATTTTAAAGCTTATAAATTCATCAGGTAAGATTATTAATCAACAGAATTACGCGTTGCAATACTTTTGCAACGCGTAATTATTTTTAACTCATTAAAAATGAAAAAGTATATCGTATTTACATTGCTTTGTGTAATCGTAATGAATAATGGTTATACTCAAACTTTACCTTCAAAGCAAAATATTCTCGATAAAATGATTCTGGCAAATAATTATTTTATGGGGAAATGGCCTGATCCTACTGCAAACATAGTTACTGATAAAAGCCGACCCAGTAATTTGTGGACTCGTGGAACTTATTACGAAGGGTTGATGCAACTATATTACATCACAAATGATTCTTTGTTATACGATTATGCTTTGAACTGGGGGACTTTCCATCAATGGCAACCAACCTATACCGGCACCACTCCAACACGAATAGCCGACAATCAGTGCTGTGGTCAAACTTATCTGGAACTTTATCAGCTTGATACCAGCAGAACCGAACGAATATCAACCATGCAGAAAAGTATTGATGCAATGGTTAATTCCACAAAAGTAAATGACTGGTGGTGGATTGATGCTATTCACATGGCAATGCCTGTGTTTGCAAAATTCGGCATCATTAAAAAAGATGAAAGATATTTTGAAAAAATGTATGATTTATTCAATTATACCAAGAGTCAGGCAAAAGGAGTCGGATTATACAACGTGAACGATTCACTATGGTATCGCGATAGTGTTTATTTACCCCCCAAGACAAGTCCTAACGGTTTACCTGTATATTGGTCAAGAGGCAATGGCTGGGTTTTTGCAGCTCTGACACGCACGCTTGATATTCTGCCGGTAAATGCACCTCATCGTGAAGAATACATCTCCATATTCAGGCAAATGGCCGGCAAACTGATAAGGATTCAGCGTACCGATGGATTCTGGAACTGTAATCTCGGTGACCCGGATGATTATGGCGGAAAGGAAAGCTCAGGAACAGTTTTCTTTACTTATGGTTTGGCATGGGGAATTAATCACAATATTCTAGATTCTGCCACTTATCTCCCTTCGGTTGCAAAAGCATGGAACGGGTTAGTGAATGATGCGCTTCATCCCGATGGAAGTATCGGATATATGCAATCATCAGGAAGTAAACCTGCCGATGGGCAACCTCTATCATACGACAAAATGCCTAATTTTGAAGATTTTGGGTTAGGAGGATTTCTGTTGGCAGGAAGTGAAGTATATCGATTGGTAGAAAATGGTTACACAGGACTAAAATCATTAAAAAACAACAATATAGTATTATCTGCTTATCCGAATCCTTTCTCTGAATCAATACAAATCAGTTTTGAGCCTCAAACTGTTCATTCATGTCTTAAAATAACAGATTCACTGGGGAAAGAAGTTTTAAATAAAAATTTTAGTTCTCTTCAAAAAGTAATATTTACATGGGATGGAAAATCTTCTGAAAACAAGGTGTTGCCAAACGGGATTTTTCTGATCGTATTGCATGACGGTAACAACTGTTATTCGAAAAAAATCATACTGCAAAAATAAATTCAGGAGGAGTTCGGATATGAAATCTCTTCAAAAGTGATTTTATTGAGCTTGTCTACAGATATTTATAAACCATATATATGGCTACGCCCAATAAAAATACAGCATATACTTTTTTGAACGAAGCTGCCGAAAGTCGGATAGCTAATTTTGTCCCAAAAGCAACTCCAAAGACAATTCCAACAGCCATTAATGCCGCATAAATCCAGTTAAGATAACCTGATTCTGCATATACTATCACGCTGGGTAGGCCTACAGGAAGTTGTAAAGCGGCGAGGGATGTTGCCGAAGCTGCTTTTACATCGTAATGAAAAAGTTTGATCAGCACAGGCACTATTACCAAACCTCCGCCTTTCCCAAACAAACCTGCAATGACTCCGGCAAAAACACCTACTGCTATATACAGCCATAGTGACCGGTGAATTTTCTCACCACTTTCATGTACTACTTCTTTGTTTTTCTTTTTTCCCAACAATTTTGGAATATCAAGATAGCCCACAGCTACATACAACAGAAATGCAGCATAAAGTTTGGAAAGTATTTTTACATCAACCGATACCGCTAATTCTGCACCAAAAAAAGATCCGGTAAGCAAACCAATAGAAATCCAGAGTGACTCTTTAATATTTATATAACCGGCTTTATAATAGGCAATAACCCCCAATGCACCTACAGGCAACAACATGGCAGCCAGTGAGGTGGCATTCGCATTCAGCATTTCCATTCCAAAAAATGCAATTAAAGATGGAACCATGATAATGCCGCCACCTATTCCAAATAACCCAGACATAATACCGGCAATTATTCCTACAATCAATATTCCTATTTCCATTCTATAAATCTGATTTGTTTGACTCACAAATTTAGTCTAATTAATTGGAGATTTCGTACAGAAAATAAATATTTGCCCGCTAAAATACTAAAAAAGGCTCTGCCGGTATTTTCAGCAGAGCCTTTTCAGCTTTTATAAAACGTATTTCTATGAATTATTTCTTAACAGATTCTTCCAATTCTTTTTCATTGCCTTTCTTGAACTTCTTGGAATAAAGTTCGTATGTAATAGGAGCTGCAACGAAAACAGAAGAATAGGTTCCGATTACGATACCAAACAACATAGCGAAGATAAATCCACGGATTGTTTCACCACCGAATAAGAATATAGCAATCAATACAACGATTGTACTCATAGAAGTACTGAATGTACGACTTAATGTATGGTTGATAGCATCGTTCATAACAGATTTACGATCGCGTTTCGGATACAATCTTATGTTTTCACGAATACGGTCGAAAATGATCACGGTATCATTTACCGAATACCCGACTACCGTCAGAATTGCCGCTATAAACGACTGGTCAATCTCCATGGAGAAAGGCATAACACTATAGAACAGGGAGAATGTACCGATTGTAATTAAAGCATCGTGCATCAACGCTATAGTCGCGCCAAGAGCATATCCAATTTCGCTGAATCGTATGAAGATATACAACCCAATGGCAATGATTGCGAAAATTACTGCCAGAACAGCCGCACGTTTAATATCATCAGCAATTGTTGGTCCCACTTTTTGTGAACTTTTGATATATTCTTCAACAAATTGTTTTTTGGTAACATCATTCTTTAATAATGATTTTAAACCATCATACAATCTGCCTTCAATTTCATCATCAATGTTTACCGAGTTATCATCAATTTTGTATTTTGTAGAAATACGCACCTGATTGTCAGAACCAATAGTGATAACCTGTACACCGGTTCCTTCAAATGAATTGGCAAGTAATTTTCTTACGTCATCAGTTTTAACCGGTTCGTCAAAACGAACGATATAGTTTCGACCTCCGCTGAAATCCACACCCAGACTTAAACCGCGCGTTGCAAATGATACTAAACTGATTACAATTAAAGAACCTGAAATGATATAAGCTATTCTACGACCTCCAATGAAATTGAGTTTTGCGTTCTGAAACCAGTTTTTGGTAACATTAGTTGTAAAAGGAAGTTCTTTTGCATTTTCGCGTTTAGCATAAGTTTCCAGCATAATACGTGTCAGGAACACGGCAGTAATGAAAGAAGTAATAATACCAATAATTAAAGTATTCGCAAAACCTTTGATTGGTCCTGTTCCAAACACAGCAAGTACGATACCTGTAATAAGCGTTGTAACGTTTGCATCCACAATAGCAGAGATTGCATTGCTGAACCCATCTTCAATTGCACGCTTCATGCTCTTTCCGGCTCGCATTTCTTCACGGATACGTTCGTATATAATAACGTTACCATCCACAGCCATACCCAGTGTAAGTACGATCCCCGCTATACCCGGCAAGGTAAGTACCGCCGAGAAAGAAGCTAATATCCCGATAAGGAAGAATACGTTGGCAAATAATGCAAAGTCGGCAATAAGTCCGGGAACTATACCGTAATAAAGCAACATATAAACAAGTACGAGCAAGAATGCAATAACAAACGATATCAAACCACTGTTAATCGCTTCCTGACCTAATGATGGACCAACGATATCTTCCTGTACAATACGTGCAGGAGCCGGCATTTTACCTGATTTCAAGGTGTTTGCCAAGTCTTTCGCTTCTTCTACTGTGAAGTGGCCTGTAATTTGAGAATTTCCACCATCGATTTCCCCGTTTACTGTAGGAGCTGAATAAACATATCCGTCAAGGGCAATGGCAATTGATTTACCAATATTGTCTTTGGTCATACGTGCCCAAGTTTTAGATCCTTCAGCATTCATCGACATGCTTACATTAGCATAAGCCGAAGTTTGGCTGAAATCAGCACGTGCATCAGTGATTACATCTCCACCCAGTGGTGCGCGGCCATCACGATTGGTAATTTTGATAGCATATAGCTGGAAGTATTCACCTTTGCTGTCAATGGCTTTTACACCCCATCTCAAACCGAGATCACGTGGTAAAATTTCTTTTACCTGTTTCAGATTTAAGTATGAATTGACTTTGGAAGTGTCTCTGCTTTGGGCAATACCAATTATCGGTCCGTTAGCTAGCTGTCCGTTGTTTGAGCTGATTTGCAAAACTGCAAATAATGGATTTTCTTTGCGGGCATTTTCCATCATTTTTGTAGAATCAGCATTAGCTTCCGATTTCTTTTCAATGGCAGCCTTCAGACTATCAACAGCTGATTCGGGAGTTTTTATTTTTTCTACAGGCTTTGCCACAGTTGAATCCTTGGATGTTGTTTGAGAAACATTTCCGGCAGATTGCAATGAGGCGATAATTTTGTTTGCTTCAACCAGATTAGGATAAATTTCATTTAATTCGTAAGTTTCCCAGAATTCAAGGTTAGCAGATCCCTGAAGTAATTTACGAACACGTTCTGGTTCTTTAATACCCGGAAGTTCAATAAGTATACGTCCATTTCCCAGTTTCTGAATGTTTGGTTGTACAACACCAAAACGGTCAATACGCTGACGTAATACATTGAAAGAGTTTGCAATAGCTCCATCAACTTCTGTCTTTAAAACCTTAATAACATCTTCGTTGGAAGTTGTCAGCGAAATTTTGTCTTTTAATTCAAAAGTACTGAAAACAGTGGCCAGTTTCGCCTGGGGATCCAGTTCAGTATAAGCTTTTGTAAAAAGATCAACATAAGATATCTGGCTGTTGGTTTTCTGGCGTTCTGTAGCCAGAGCCAATGCCTGATTAAAGTTTGGTGATTGATTGAAATCTGATAGCGAACGTAAAATATCTGCAACAGATACTTCGAGTGTTACGTTCATACCACCTTTAAGGTCAAGACCCAGGTTAATTTCTTTTTCGCGGCAATCTTTCAATGTATAGCCCAACCATACTTTTTTACTCGAAATAGAGTCTAAGTAAGTGAACTCTTTCATTTTATCCCCACGTGCATATTCTTTAGCTTTTTTGTTGTAACTGCTGGTGACAACAGTAAATGAGAGATAAAATAAGCACACCAAGGTTAATGCTATTGCAAAAAGTCTGACAAGTCCTTTGTTTTGCATGGAAATTTTATTTAAAATAAGACATTAATTATTTCTGGTTTTTTTAAGAGGTGCAAATATAGCGTTTTTTTTATTACAAACATAAAAAAATGACAAACAGTACTTATAATGAGAGGAAAAAAGTTCAATATTTCCAATTATTTTTTAAAGGGACAGATATTCATGACTGTTTTTTGCCTTTTTGTTGTTAGTTATGATACATTTCATGAAAAATATTGTGAATGAATTCGCTTAATATCAATTTTATATCCCTTTTGGCTTACGATTCGTCAAAAAAATAACGTGTAAAGGTTTGTCAATTCAAAATAAAGCAGTACTTTTGCACCTACAAAATATCGCGGAGTGGAGCAGTGGTAGCTCGTTGGGCTCATAACCCAAAGGTCGTTCGTTCGAGTCGGGCCTCCGCAACACAGAAGGAATGTTCATAGAGCATTCCTTTTTTCATCATCTTATGTTTACGGTTTACGTATTATACAGTTCAACTTATGACAAAATCTATATTGGATTTACTTCCGATATGGAAAAGCGTTTATTTGCTCATAATCATGAAAGCAATAAAGGTTGGACAAAATCGTATCGTCCGTGGAAGATTTTGTATACCGAAGAATTTGAAACAAAATCATTGGCAATGAAACGGGAGAAAGAGTTGAAATCAGCGCGTGGTCGTCAGTTCATCAGATCTCTTATTTAATTATATCTTTAAGCTCGTTGGGCTCATATCCGCCGGCTGGCGGTCCGTCAGTTGACGGATCGAGTCGGGCCTCCGCAACAGAGAAGGAATGTTCATAGAGCATTCCTTTTTTCATTTGCAGGAATGGAAATAAGATGTTGTTTTTCTTAAATTTTCACATAACTCATTGATAACCCTGAGAACAAAGCCAATTTGTAGATTTTTGTATAAATATTTAAAAATATTTGCTACTTTTGACCTGTAAAAAAATTGACAGGATTGAAATGAAATCACCCATCTTCTTGGTAGTTACATTATTTTGTAGCTTAAGTGCTTATAGCCAGTTTGCTAATGCTTATTTTAACAAAGGTGTTACAAAATATTACAGACAGGACTATAATGGAGCAATTGAAGAATATACAAAGGTTATCGATTTAAATCCAAATGATATAAAGGCTTATGTAAGCAGAGGGTTGGCAAAATATTACATACAGGATTATGAAGGTGATATTTCAGATCAGCTAAAAGCGCTGGAGTTGGATGCAAATTATGCAGATGCATATTTTAATATTGGTGATGCAAAATATAATCTTCAGGATTATTCCGGTGCGATTTTAAATTATACTAAGGCTATTGAACTGAACCCAAAGGATGCGATGGCTTATGTCAGCAGAGGTTTTACAAAACAATATCTCGAGGATTTTGAAGGTGCAATAGTTGATTTTTCTAAAGCGATAGAGGTCAGTCCCAAGCTGGCTGATGCTTATATCAGCAGAGGAATAGCCAAAAGTTATCTGAAGGATTTTGAAGGAGCGATTAATGATTACGACAAAGCTATAAAAATAAATCACAGTTCAGATGCTTATTATAACAGAGGAAATGCAAATGCAGAACTGAACGATGCTAAATCGGCTCTGCAGGATTTTACGAAAGCGATAAAACTTAATCCGGAAAATGCAAAAGCATACTTTAAAAGAGGAACAATTGAGGCTGCACAAAAAATGACGAAATCAGCTCTTGATGATTTATCCAGAGCAATTGAAATAAATCCGGGTTTTGGTGATGCTTATTATTACAGAGGCATGTTACAGGCCGAAATGGGGCAAAATACGAATGCATGCAGTGATTTTCAGAATGCATATAATTTCGGTTGTGCAAAAGCAAAATCACTCATACAAAAAGATTGTAATCAAAATTAATTACAAAAAAAGGGAGCTGTAAAGCTCCCTTTTTTTTGATTTCTATTTAGATTATACTTCAATAAATTTTTCACTTTTTGTTCCACAAAAATCACATTTTTCAGGGATGCTTGCTTTGTCGTATGTGTTTCCGCAAACCGGACAAACAGCATAATTAAAAGGCAGGGTATTTTCCTGATTATTTTGCACGGCTGCAAGTGCTTTTTGGTAAAATTCTAAATGTTTCTTTTCTGTTTCAAATGCCCAGGTAAATGATTTTTCTGCTTTTTCCACCTTTTCCGCTTTAGCATCGGCTATAAATTGCGGATACATTGTTGTGGACTCATAACTTTCCCCATCAATCGCAGCCTGTAAATTTTCGGCAGTTGATTTAACTTCAAATTCCGGTTTAAAATCATCCATTTTTTGGCCTAAAGATTCTAAAACTTTCGTGTGATTTGCAGCATGAATGGCTTCGGCTTTTGAAGCAGCATCAAATAATTTAGCAACAGTATCCAATCCTTCAGCTCTTGCTTTGTCCGCAAAAGCAGCATACTTTGCACTTGCAGTTGTTTCGCCTTTTATACCTGCTTTCAGGTTTTCAATGGTTTTTACCGGGGTTGAACTACAGCCAACTAAAATAGATAAACTTAAGAACGCAAACAATAACTTTTTCATTTTACAATAGTTTTTAGATGATTAATATTAAATAATTGTATTCAAAAAAAAGAACTTTCAAAATTTAATGTATATTGAAACAGGTTAGAGCGGCATCATGTACGTATAAACAAGATTTCCTCCAAAAAAGCCTGTAAGGCTTACTGATAAGGCCGCTAATGCGTACAAAATAAAAGCGATACCGGTCAGGGTTTTGTTATCAACTTTTTTGATAACGATAAAAGTGCGGATAGATGCTGTAATTAAAAGCAGAATCAGGGTGATGATGGCAAAAGTTTCGTGAGTTTCGCGAACCTGTTCTGCAACTCCCTGCATATCAGAGGTAAATAATTCTCCGGACAGCCATGCGGCAAGTGCGGCAAGCGTCCCGATAATTAACAGGTAATAGCCCGTTTTAGTCAGGCAAATTTCCTTTTTTACAAACAGATAAATTAATTCAGCAATAAATCCGATTACAACTAAGGCAATGGGGAAATGCACCAGCATTGGGTGCAAATGACTGATTGGAAACATAATTTTGTGGTTTAAAGGATTAAGTAAACTCGTATGTAATATCCTGAAAATTAATCAACCAACAAATGTATGAAAAATCAAGCACAATTTAAATTAATAACATATAAATTATTGCGGAGAATGATAATATTTTTCAGGAAATTGAAACTCCGATTAATCCTCCTATCCCAAAAGTAATTGCAGCGGCAATTAAACCAAAAAGCACCATTCTGAATCCCGAATACCAAAGATTTTTTCCGGTAAACAAAGTAATTGCAGCTCCGATTAAAAATAAGCCCAATGTGCTGGTAATTACACTCCAGATTATTGCAGGTGTCCCTGACAGGAAGATAAAAGGTGTTAATGGAATGAGACCTCCGATGGTAAACAGGAAAAAAGAATACAACGCCGCTTCAATTGCTGAGCCTTCCAGTTCTTCCGGATTTATTCCAAGTTCTTCTTTTACCAGCACTTTATGGGCATGTTCCTTGTCTTTCATTACTTTGGCGGCCATCTCGAACGATTGATTTTCGGGGATTCCTTTTGCCATATAAATTAATGCCAATTCCCTTTCTTCTCCTTCCGGATTTGTTTCAAGCTCTTCCATTTCCACTGCCATTTGGTTTTCGTAAAGTTCCTGCGAGCTTTTAACCGAAATCCATTCTCCGAGAGCCATTGATAAGGCGCCGGCTAACAATCCGGCAACACCGGCAAGCAAAACGCTGTGATTTCCACCGGTTGCACCGGCAACTCCCATCACTAAACTGAAAACAGAAAGTAGTCCATCATTGCCTCCCAATACTGCTGCTCTAATGGCATTGCCTCCCACAGTGCGATGTTTCTTTTCAAATTTAGCATGCTGAGCGCCGCTTATTTCTTTATCATTTTCCAGAATCGACCAAAGAATTTTTACATGATTGGTTTCGGCTCCGGATAATTCCATCTTATTCTTTTCTTTCGTTTTGATGATTGCATTGGACAAACTTTTCTCTGTATCCATCAGTGCACCTAATACATAATCATATCCAAATATTTTTCCAATAAAATTCAGTGTTTTCGCTCTCCACGAAGGTTGAATTAAATTTTCTGTCCGGATATTCATTTTTTTTGCAAAAGTTTCGGCATGTCCGTGTTCAATATCGCTCATTTGTCGAAAAATCTTTGCAATTGCTTCGTCGCTCTCGTTTTCTTCTAATTTTTTGTACAGGTAGCAGGCATCAATTTCGGTTTGCAGACTTTTATTTTTCATTGTGACGGATATATTATTATGATGTTGAAATTAAATTGGTTGAAATTCAACTTCAAAATTATGAAAAAAATCGGTTTGTTGTATAAAAAAAGTCCGCTACTTCTGAAAAGTAACGGACTTGGTGTATGTGTTATTTGTGAGATGTAACCTCTATAAAACGCGAAAGGTAGTA
>MTLE01006247.1_pt1 | contig 15036 bp, 15 predicted proteins | sample 1982461 | NCBI WGS metagenome assembly MTLE01 (sample SAMN05712605, study PRJNA340218) | biofilm metagenome | isolation source: sample SPL anode biofilm adapted to -200 mV | place: USA | collected 2012-02-03
AATTAGAAAATCAAAATTTGAATAGGAGAAAAAATGAAACCATTAGGATTAAATGAAATTAGAGAAAAATATCTGGCATTTTTTGAAGAAAAGGGACATCTGCGGTTAAACAGTTTTCCGTTAGTACCCATTAACGACAAGAGCCTGTTACTGATCAACTCGGGGATGGCACCACTGAAACCTTATTTTACCGGCGACGAAATTCCGCCCCGAAATCGGGTTACTACCTGTCAGAAGTGTATTCGTACCCCGGATATTGAAAATGTCGGAAAAACAGCAAGACATGGTACTTTTTTTGAAATGCTGGGAAACTTTTCCTTTGGCGATTATTTTAAAAAAGAAGCGATTCCCTGGGCCTGGGAATTTTGCACCAAGGTGATGGAAATACCGGAAGATAAGATCTGGATTACTATTTATCTGGATGATGATGAAGCCTTTAAAATCTGGAACGAAGACGTCGGTATTCCCAAAGAAAAAATTGTCCGGATGGGAAAAGAGGATAATTTCTGGGAGCATGGTTTAGGACCCTGTGGCCCCTGTTCCGAACTTTATTTTGACCGTGGCGAAGAATTTGGCTGTGACAGTCCGACCTGCGGGGTTGGCTGTGATTGCGACCGCTATGTCGAGTTCTGGAACCTGGTCTTCACCCAGTTTGATAAAGATGAAGCGGGCAACTATAATCCCTTGCCTAAACCCAATATTGATACCGGGATGGGATTGGAACGTTTGGCCGTCGTGATGCAGGGGGTCGGAACGATTTTTGAAATAGATACGGTTGGCCATGTGCTCAATTATATCTGTAAAAAAGCTGGAGTAACCTATGGCGATGATCCTCAGGATGATATTTCGATCCGGGTTATTACTGATCATATCCGCAGTGTCACCTTTATGATTGCGGATGGGGTTATGCCAGGGAATGAAGGCCGGGGATATGTATTGCGGCGGCTGCTGCGTCGGGCTGTCCGTCACGGTAAATTATTGGGGATCAAGGATCTGTTCCTCTATGATGTGGCCAAAGAGGCAATTCGGGTTTCAGAAGGAGCATATCCGGAGCTGAGAGAAAAACAGGATTTTATTCAAAAACTGATCCGGATTGAAGAAGAACGCTTTAAAGAAACCATCGATCAGGGTCTGGTCATTTTGAATAAAGAGATTGATCGACTACTGGAAATGGAAGAAAAAACATTTCCTGGACAGGGGGCTTTCAAACTCTATGATACCTATGGTTTCCCCTTTGATCTGACCAAAGAGATTATTATGGAACGGGGACTCAATATTTTTGAGTCCGAGTTTGAAAAAGAGATGCAGGTACAGCGGGAACGGGCTCGCCAGGATCGTCTCAATAGCGATCTGGCTGTATGGGCGGATGATCCCTTTAATCCGCTGGGGCCGGATGCGGTTGATACCTTTGTCGGCTACGATAATCTGCAAGCTGAAGGCACAATTTTAGGGCTCTATGTCAACGAAAATCTGGTGGATGAAGCTAAAGCTGGGGATGAGGTGCTGGTACTGCTGGATCAGACATCGTTTTATGCTGAAAGTGGCGGACAAACCGGCGATCATGGCGTGATCCAAAAAGGCGATGGTCTGATTGAAATCCGTGATTGTAAAAAAGGCAGCCTGAGCCGTCATATTCATTCCGGTATCGTTAAATCGGGAACCTTTAAGGTTGGCGAAAGCGTCATTACCGAGGTCAATAAAGAACTAAGAGATGCAGTACAGCGCAACCACACCTCCACCCACTTATTGCACAAAGCCTTAAAACAGGTATTAGGCGATCATGTCGAACAGGCCGGATCGTTTGTATCGCCGGATCGTTTGCGTTTTGACTTCAACCATTTCCAGGCGATGACCCGGGATGAAAAACGACAGGTGGAAGATATTGTCAACACCGCCATTTTAGCAGCCTACGATGTCTCAATTTTTGAAACCAATATTGACAAGGCCAAAGAACTGGGAGCAACCGCTTTGTTTGGAGAGAAATATGGGGAGATTGTCCGGGTAGTCAAGGTTGGTGATTTCAGTACCGAACTTTGCGGCGGCTGTCATATCAGTAATTCGGCCAAGGTGGGGATGTTTAAAATTATCAGCGAAGGTGGTGTTGCGGCTGGGGTTCGTCGAATCGAAGCAGCAACCGGTTTTAATGCCTGGCATCTGGTCGAAAAAATGGACGACACCCTGCTTGAGGTGTCCAACCTGATGAAAACCAATCCCGATCAATTGCTGGAAAAAGTAACAGAACTGGCTGAAACCAACAAACAGAAGGAACGCACCATCGCGGAACTGAAACAAAAATTTGCCGGCAATGCGATTATGGATATTCACCAGAAAATGGTGATCATCAGCGGTATTCAGGTGACCATTGCCGAAGTGGAAAAAATGCCCATGGAAGAGCTGCGAACCATCGGTGATTTATTAAAAGATCGAATGGGCTCAGGGGTTGTCTTGTTGGGCAGTGCGCTGGATGGCAAGGTTAATTTTGTTGCAACAGCGACTCCAGACATCGTTAAACGCGGCTTCCATGCTGGTAAAGTCATTAAAGAAGTGGCGACAATAGCTGGCGGAGGTGGTGGAGGACGCCCGGATATGGCGCAGGCTGGGGGGAAACTACCAGAAAAACTGGCAGAATCCCTGTCAAAGGGTGAGGCCTGTATTCGGGAGCAGTTGAATTAATTTATTAAGAAAAAGAAAAATTACGTCATATGACTTGTCTTTTCTTTTACGATGGGTTAAAATGATATAAATTGATTGTGAAGGAGGTCAGATGACAATGGGAGAAAATACGGTGATTGATCGAGGAACCATTATGTTTGAGGTCGATAGCGAAAAGTCTCAGAAGATCGACGAAGTGATGCGCAATGTACATAAGGCTCTAGTTGAAAAAGGGTATAACCCCGTCAATCAAATTGTAGGTTATGTCATGTCAGGAGATCCGACCTATATCACAAGTCACAGAGAAGCGCGAAATGCCATACAGAAAATTGAGCGGGATGAGTTACTCGAAGAACTTGTACGACGTTACTTAAAAAGTATTTAGTAGGCTGAAAATTTGGGGCTGTCTCAACCGAGGCAGTCCTATTTTGTTTTGCTTAGGTTAAGGAAAACGAAGGCGCACAAACATTAAGCTTGTGGTTAGGAAACGATTTGCAGATGAAAATGAATACGCTTGGTAATACCGGCATTGCGGTATCGCGAATGTGCTTTGGTAGTTTGACCATAGGTCCCCTTCAAAAAAACAAACCCCTTCGGGAAAGTCGGGAAATCATCGCTGCCGCCTTAGATGGTGGTGTAAATTTCTTTGATACCGCCGATCTCTATAATAATTATGATCACTTGCGGCAGGCAATTCAGATGCAGCATGAGGTGGTGATTGCTACAAAGTCCTATGACTATACAGCAGTTGGAGTCCAGAAAAGTCTTCATCGAGCCCTGACTGAGTTGGGTCGCGATTATATTGACCTTTACCTGCTCCATGAGCAGGAAAGTCGCAAAACCATCGAAGGTCATTGGGAAGCCATCGAGGCGTTGATTGCTGCAAGACAGGCGGGAAAAGTCAGAGCCATTGGGATTTCCACCCATCGGGTGGAAGGGGTTTCTGGGGCCAATCTTTTTCCGGAGTTGGAGGTGATTCATCCACTGATCAATCTGACAGGCATCGGTATTGAAGATGGAACGACGGAGGAAATGGTCGCCGCCATTCATCAGGCAAAAATCCTGGGGAAGGGCATTTACGGGATGAAGCCATTAGGCGGCGGAAATCTGCTTTCCCAAAAACAGGCCAGTTTTGAGTTTGTTTTAAATTTAAACGATCTGGATGCCATTGCCATTGGGGTTCAATCAGTTGACGAAGTGCAGTATAATGTAAAAAAATTTAATGGCGAAGTGATCCCCGAAGGTTTGGAGACAGCGGTTGCCAGTTCCCCTAAAATGCTGCATATCAGTGACTGGTGCAGCGGTTGTGGGGAATGTGTGCGGCGTTGTAACCAGGGGGCCTTGAGCGTAGCGGACGGGAAAGCTCGGGTGGATCAAAAGAAATGTGTGCTTTGTTGCTATTGCAGTGCCGCCTGCAGAGATTTTTGCATTAAGGTGATTTAAGACAGTCAAAATAAACAGATGGGATAATGAATGGAAAGAATTTTAGGAATTGATGTCGGCGACAAACGGATTGGGGTGGCTGTGACGGACCCCTTACAGATTACTGCCCAGGGGGTGATGACCCTCAAGCGAAAGACCCGGGATGATGATTTAGAAGCGTTTCGCGACCTCATTGCCAAATATGAGATCAAAAAAGTAGTAGCCGGACTGCCGCTGAATATGGATGGTTCAGAATCGGCTCAAACCCGAAAAACAATAAACTTTTGTCAGTTTATCAAGAAACGGTTGAAGATTGAAATCATCTACATTGATGAACGATTAACCTCATCCTGGTCTGAAAAAGTGTTGATCGAAGGTAACGTTTCCCGGGAGAACCGAAAAGACTACATTGACATGCTGGCTGCCCAGATGATTCTCCAATCCTATATGGATCGGGCCGTTAAATAATTCATAAATAATGGATTATTTAAGCATAAAAAGGTATAATTACAAGATTATGAACGAAAAAAATAAAGTTGAAAGAGAAGTTGATATGGAAGAAAAAATTATTTTAGAAGATGAAAATGGCGTTGCAAGAGAGTTTGATTTAGAGATTTCATTTCCACTGGGCGAAAAGACCTATGTGCTGTTAACCGAAGGTGAAGAAAGTGATGATGTTTTTGCTTTCTTTATCGATGAAGACGAAGAAGGAGAAATTCTGGTTCCAGTTGAAGATGAAGCAGAATTTGCTTTAATTGAAGCGGAATATGACCGCATCATGGACGAAGAATATGAAGATCTCGAGGAAGACGAAGATGACGACGAAGGTGAAGTTGAGTAAATATCCCCTTGTTAGCGGGATATTTCTTAGCCGACCCAATCGTTTTGTTGCCAAAGTAATGATTAATCAGAAAGAGGTAGCCGCTCATGTGCCCAATACCGGTCGCATGAGCGAGCTTCTTGTTTCCGGGGTACGGGCCATTTTGGCATGGAATCCGGCGCCCCATCGAAAAACCGACTATACCCTGTTGCTGGTCGAAAAAGACGGTCATTGGGTATCGGTCAATTCGATGTTGGCTAACCAGATTGCCTACGAATTTTTAAACGCTCAAGCAGATGTTTCAGAACTCAAGCAAGAAGTAACCTACGGCAACAGTCGGTTTGATCTGGCCTGTTTTAAAGGCGGCGAATACGCCTATTATGAGGTCAAAAGTGTCAATCTGGTAGTGGATCAGATTGCCATGTTTCCCGATGCACCAACGGAGCGAGGCGCCAAACACCTTGCCGAATTACTCAGGGCTCATCAGGAGGGTTACCATACTGGGGTTATTTTTGTTGTGCAACGCAATGATGCGAAATCGTTTCAACCGAATCAAATAATGGATCCCAAATTTTCACGTTTATTGGGTCAATGTCATAGTCTGGGAATAGAGATCCGTGCGCTTTCCTGTGATATTGATGGAGTAAATATAGAAATGATCAGCGAGTTGCCTGTAACTGTTTTATCAGAAGAGACTGAAAAAGAGGTGTGACAACCATGAATAACGAAAAACAAATTGTGGATGCGCTCAGAAAAAGAGGGAACAAAGTAACCCCTCAGCGTCTGGTTACCATTGAGGTTTTGATGACCTTCAGAGAGCAGCACTTTAGTGTTGAAGAATTATTTCAGGGTGTTAAACAGCGCAATCCTGATGTGGGAATGTCGACCATTTATCGAACGGTGCAAATTTTAGAAGAAATGGGACTCATTACCAAACGTAACTTTGATGATGGCTTTGCTCGGTACGAACTCTGCGAGTTGGATGAAAAACACTGGCATCATCATTTAATTTGTTTAAAGTGCGGAAAGGTGATCGAAATGCAAGACGATTTCCTGGAAGTTCTGGAAAAAGAAATCGAAGAAAAGAAGGAGTTTATTATAATCAATCACGAACTTAAGGTGTACGGATACTGTTCGGATTGTTATGGAATAACGAAAGGAGAACAATTTGACTGAAAACAAAAACTTAATAACAACGGGGGCCCAACGACTGGAAGGTCGTTCACGATCCAGACGAAAACCTCAGGCTCAGAAAAACAAAGATAAACTGAGATTGATACCACTAGGAGGCTTAGGTGAAATCGGGAAGAACCTGAACGTATTTGAGTACAAGGATGACATCATTCTTGTCGATTGCGGTCTCAAGTTTCCCGACGATGATATGTTCGGAATTGATATCGTCCTACCGGATTTTAACTATCTGATCGAAAATCAGGAAAAGATTAAAGGGGTCGTTATCACCCATGGCCATGAGGATCATATTGGCGGTCTGGTTTATCTCTTAAAAAAGATCAATATCCCCATTTATGCGACCAAATTCACCGTGGGCCTGATCGATAAAAAGCTGAAAGAACATGGCTTATTAACCAAAACCACCCGAATTATTGTTAAGCCCAAAGATCGGATTGATATTGGCGAATTTAATGTTGAATTTATCCGGGTTAACCACAGTATCGCCGATGCCGTGGGGCTTTGTATTAAATGTGCAGCAGCAACCGTTGTCCATACCGGTGATTTTAAAATTGACTATCATCCCATTGGCGGCGAAATAATCGACTTGCAGCGATTTGCCAAAATTGGTTCTCAGGGTGTCGATCTGCTGATGTCAGACAGTACCAACGTTGAAGGGGCTGGGTTTACACCCTCAGAAAGTACCGTGGGACCAACCTTGTATAACTTATTCAGAGGTGCTAAAGGGAGAATTATCGTAACCACCTTTGCATCCAATGTCCATCGGCTGCAACAGGTAATTGACGCTGCGGTTGAATATAATCGAAAAGTCATTATTTGTGGCCGAAGTATGGAAAACGTCACCGAAGTGGCCATGGATTTGGGATACATGAAAATACCACCCAACGTATTGGTTCAACTAAAAGACATCAAAAACTATAAGGACAAAGAACTGGTTATCATTACCACCGGTAGCCAGGGCGAGCCGATGGCAGCACTGGGACGAATGGCATTGGGTGAGCACCGTCACCTGACCATCAAAAAAGAAGATATGGTTATTATTTCCGCATCTCCGGTACCGGGAAATGAAAAAATGGTTTCTGAAGTCATTAATAAACTGGTGGAACTGGGATCAGATGTTGTTTATGGACGGTTTGCTGAAATCCACGTTTCTGGTCATGCCCGTCAGGAAGAATTAAAACTGATGATTACGCTGGTCAAGCCCAAGCACTTTCTTCCGGTCCATGGTGAAAGTCGGATGCTGATGCAGCATGCTGAGCTGGCCCAAAATGTGGGAATGAATAAAGAAAGAACCTTTATTGCTGAAAATGGCAATATTCTGGAAATTGATAAACGCAGTGTCCAGGTTGTCGGAAAAACTCAGGCGGAGCCGATTCTGGTTGATGGACTGGGTGTTGGCGATATTGGTAATATTGTTCTCAATGACCGGAAGCGATTGTCAGAAGATGGTCTTTTCATTGTGGTGTGCACCATGCATAAAGGTAAAGCGGTTTCAGGACCGGATATTATCTCCCGGGGCTTTGTTTATGTAAGAGAATCAGAAGAACTGATCAATAATGCCCGGGAAGAGGTCAAGAAAGCCTTGATATCTTGTGAAGAAAAGGGTATTATTGACTGGAATTCCATCAAAAATGTGATTCGGGAAAGCTTGTTTAAATATCTCTACGAAAAAACCCAAAGAAAACCGATGATACTGCCCATCTTGATGGAAGTATAAATTTAATTGGGTGATTGTTAAAAAAAATTGATAACAGTTACCACTATAATTTTAAATGAGGAGTAAGGTATGAATGTATATGATGAAGCCAACAATTTGGCACGAGCCCTGAAAGAATGCACCGAATACAAGAATTTTGTAGCGGCAAAGGAAAAACTGGAACAGGATCCGGAAAAATTTGAAATGGCCAAGGATTATATGCGCAGACAGATGGAAATTCAGTCCTTTCAAATGCTGGGAAATGAATTATCCGAAGAGCAGATCACGGCGTATAACACCTTAGCCAATACCATTATGGGCATTCCGGAAGTTGCCGAGTTTTTTCAGGCGCAAATGTATTTTTCCGTGATTTTTCAGGACATTACCGATATTATGGCAAAGGCTGTAGATCTGGGGATGCATCTGTTTGATTCCGAAGAAGAAGGCTGTGGCGCTTAAACAACCATTCAATATAGAAACAATTTTAAAAGAATATAGGTGCCCACCTCTATCGCGGTCCTATATTCTTTTTATGGTTTTAGAAATGAAAGCAGGTGAATGATGCGTAATCGAAGCAATCAAACCAGACCCTCGTCCCGAAAAACGGGAAAACTTATTGCCATTATACTGTTATTATTAGTCGTTTTTGGTGCAACTGGGATATTCAGTTTTAATTATTTTATTGGTCAAATGTTAGAACCAGTAGGCGAAGGGGAGCTTGTCTATGTTCAAATAGAAGAAGGGGCCGTGATCAGTGATGTCGCCGAGACATTGGCAGAAAATAACCTGATCCGGGATGCTTTTGCCTTTGAAATGCTGGCAAAGAAAGAAAATACCGCCAACCAGATTCAATCGGGCTATTATGCCTTCAGTCCCACCGAATCCGCTCAACAGATTTTAGACCGTCTGGTCAGCGGTGATGTCGCTGATGCTACCGTGACCATTCCGGAAGGCCGCAATATTTCTGAATTTGCCGAAATTTTAGAAGAAAAGAATGTCTGCGATGCCGATGCCTTTATTGAAGAAACAATGAAAGTTGCCGAATATCAAAAAAATTATCCGATCCTCAGTAGCATTCCCCTGACTGAAAAAGATGGGGTGAGCCGCACTCTGGAGGGCTACCTTTTTCCTGATACCTACAGCTTTTCACCGGATACTGAGCCTGCTGATGTGGTAACTGCCATGCTGGATCGTTTTGTGGAGGTTTATGATCAGGACTATTTAAAACGAACCAAAGAAATGGGTAAGACCGTGGATGAGATTGTCATTATGGCGTCGATTGTGGAATTGGAGACCAAACTGGTTGAAGATAAAGCCAATGCCGCCAGTGTCTTTTACAACCGGATAGCTGCCAATATGCCGCTGCAGTCTGATATCACGGTAGATTATGCCCGGGGTGAAAAAACGGCCGTTTTAACCACTGAACAAACCCAATTTCCATCACCTTATAACACCTATATCAATACCGGGTTGCCCTATGGACCAATTTGCTCTTTTGGCGAAACATCCCTGGAAGCAGCTTTGTATCCGGCTGAAACCAACTATTTATACTTTGTCGCCGATATGAACTCGGGAAAAATATATTTCAATGAAACCTATGATGAGCATCTCCAGGATGTCGAAAAATACATGGGGAATTAGTTAATAATGAAACAGCCAGATGGCCCCCAAGAGGGGCCATTATTTTAGAAGATTGAAGGAAAAACAGTGAGTGAAATTGTACAAGATTATATAGAAGACTATCTGAGAGGATTAATTCCAGCGGATCATCCTCAAATTGAAGAATTCCGCAAACGAGCGATAGATGATGCGATCCCGATCATTCATAAAGAAGTGCAAAAACACATCGAACTATTGATCGCTGCGCATAAAATTCAAACCATTCTGGAAGTTGGCACAGCTGTCGGATTTTCGGCATCAATTTTTGCGCAAGCCATGGGTCCTCAGGGACAGGTGGATACCATTGAACGAAATTTAAATTTAGTGGTTCAAGCCGACGAAAATATTACCGGTCTGGGACTGAACCATCAGATTAATCTGATGGTTGGGGATGCTCAGGAAAAACTGGCCGAATTGGATAAAAAATATGATATGATTTTTTTAGATGGGGCCAAAGGTCATTATATCCACTTGCTGGATGATTGTCTGCGCTGTTTAAAACCAGGGGGATTACTCATCTCTGATAATGTGTTGTTTAAAGGCATGATCGCCACCAATGAGCTGGTGATTCGCCGGAAAATAACTATTGTCAAACGGATGCGGGTATATCTGGAAACCATCTCGAATCACCCCCAATTGATGACCAGTATTCTGCCCTTAGGGGACGGACTGGCAATCAGCTGGAAAAAAGATAGCGAAACGATTTAGTTATTATTAATAGGAAGAGAATTTATACAAGAGTTAAAGAACGGAGAAACATATGAAAAAACCGGAACTATTAGCACCGGCAGGAAATTTTGAAAAATTGCAGTACGCCCTCCATTATGGAGCCGATGCAGTCTATTGCGCTGGCAAGAAATTTGGGCTCCGGGCCAAGGCCGACAATTTTGATAATGAGGAGCTGGCTGAGGCTGTTGCCTATGTTCATAAACGGAATAAAAAAATTTATGTCACCTTGAACATGATTCCCCACAATGACGACCTGGCAGGTCTGCCCGAATATGTCAGTGAACTGCAGAGTCTTGGAATTGATGGCGTAATCGTGGCTGATCCCGGGGTTTTTTCGGTGGTTCGGGAAGTGGCGCCGGACTTAAAAATATCAGTGAGCACCCAAGCCAACAATACTAATTGGCGCAGTGTGGCATTCTGGCACGCCCAGGGCGCCAGACGAATCGTGCTGGCCCGGGAGCTGGGCCTTCGCGAGATTCAGGAAATCCGGGAACAGGTTGCTCAGGACATGGAAATTGAAATTTTTGTTCACGGTGCCATGTGTATTTCCTACTCGGGACGCTGTCTGCTCAGTCATTACATGACCGGTCGAAATTCCAATCAGGGCGACTGTGCCCACCCTTGTCGATGGAAGTATCACTTAATTGAAGAAACCCGACCAGATGAAGCGTTTTCGATTGAAGAGGATGCCAGCGGTTCGTTTATTTTCAACTCTAAGGATTTATGCCTGATCGATGAAATTCCCGCCCTGATGAAAGCCGGGGTCGACAGCTTCAAAATTGAAGGACGGATGAAAAGTCTTTATTATGTGGCCACGGTGGTATCAGCCTATCGTAAGGCCATCGATTATTGTCTTGATCACCCCGACGTAACCCAGCTTGATGCGAGTTATTATGAGGAGCTTACCAAGGTCAGTCACCGTAATTACACCAAAGGCTTTTATAGTGGCAAGACGACAGCAGCTGACCAGAATTACGGAACCGGCAGTTATACCCGGGCTTATGATTTTGTCGGTCTGGTGCTGGAATACGATGAAAGTAGTGGGATGGCGCTGATTGAACAGCGAAATAAGGTGTCAATTGGTGATACTGTCGAGATTATGATTCCCGGAAAAGGTTTTATCAGCCAAACGATTGCGATGATGACGGATGTTGAGGGAACTGCCATTGAGTCGACGCCCCACCCAAAAATGCGTTATTATCTACAGATGTGCGCACCAGTTAAACCGATGGATATACTACGAAAACAGGACAAAGTTTGATAGAAAAATAACGAAAAAACAGCGTCTCGTTTACATAAAAAATCAAGTAAAATTATTAAAAAAAGCCATTGACACATCAATTTCAAAGTGCTATACTTCAGGAAGTTTCATAAGTATACTAGGTTAACATCAATGACCGGTTAGTATGCTGTTGTTTAGACTCGGACGTATCAAAGGTGATAACAAGGTGAGCCTATTTTGTTATCGCCTTTTTTTTGCGCAAATTTTTTTGATGAATCAAAAGGAGAAAGAAATGTATAACTTTGATCAGTTGCTCATCCTGTTCAGCGCCCTGCTTTTTTTAGTAGTTCTGTTTAGTTTTATTAATGAAAAAACAATAAAACTACCCTACGAAATCGGTCTGGTTGTTTTTGGATTTATCTTTGTTGTTCTTTATATTATTGGCCGAAATTTGAATCTGGTTCATATCCCGATTGAGTTTTTAAATCTCTACCGAGAGTTTGACTTTACGGATTTCTTGTTTAAAGGCGTTCTCTGCTTTATGCTCTTTAGTGGGGCCTCGCGAATCGAATTTGGCGATTTCAAGGCTGACAAATTTTTAATTGGCAGTATGGCGGTAATCGGAACCCTGGTATCAACCGTGGTGTATGGACTCTTGTTCTTTGGTTTGGGCTATCTGATTCATGTCAACATTACCTTTCTGGAAGCCTGTATTCTGGGAGCGATTGTGGCCCCAACTGATCCGATTTCAGCAATGAGTATTCTGGCCAAGGCTGGTTTGCCCAAACGAATTGGTCTGATCATTGAAGGCGAAGCTTTATTTAATGACGGGGTGGCTGTAGCGATTTTTGCAACCCTGCTCACCGCTTTAAAACTTTCAGCCAATAGTGTCTCAGTGATGAGTTTCACTTGGGGTTTGGCCACCGAAGTTTTGGGGGCAGTAGCAGTCGGGTTTATCATCTCTTTTCTGTTGTTTGAAGTGTTTAAGCAGTCGAATGATAACTTTATCAAGATCTTTACCAGTATTTTAACGGTGATGTTATCTTACCTGGTCTGTGAATACTTTTCGTTCTCGGGTCCTATCGCCGCCGTGATCTGTGGCCTTTATTATGCCACCGCCATTGCCGGACTACAACGAAATAATCATATCTGTATGACCGAGGAATTACGTGATTTATTCTATTCCTTCTGGTCAGTGGTCGATAATCTGCTAAACGGGATCTTATTCCTACTAGTCGGGGTATTATTACTGAACATCAAAAACATCAATACCCTGTCGGTGGGGATGATCATAACTATTGCCATTGGATCGATTGTTTTCAATACCATCGCCAGATTGGCGGGGGTTTATGCGTCAATGATCTTTAATAAAAACCCGCCAAAGAGTAAGGGGATGCCAAACCATAAATTTATTGCCTTTATGACCTGGGCCGGATTAAAAGGTGGTCTCTGTCTGGCCTTGATTATGGGTACCAGTATCTCGCTGGCAACCCCAACCTATAACATGTTTTTGGTCGCAACCTATGCGATTGTGCTGTTTACTACTGTGGTGCAGGGGTTATCCGTGGGTAAGGGCTATATTATACTCAGCGGCAATGGCAGTAAAGCCCAACCGCAGAAGAAAAAAGTCAAGGTTGCAGGCAGTGCGGTAAAGTAAATTAGCCAGATGAAAATTTGACTGGGCGCAGCATGATATTCCCGATCGGAAAGACAAGCGCTACTTGTGAATAAGAGCAGAGCCGGTTATAATAAACAAAGAGCTTATCTTATTCGCAAAGTGGAGGAATCATGAGAATATATATTGCTGCATCATGGAAGCATCAGCATGCAGTTGAAATGCTGACGGATTTATTGGAAAGCCGGGGCCACACGATCCTGTCCTGGATCCGGGAAGGGCGGCCGGAAGAAGCCTTTCTTTCACAAAAAGAGCTGACGCATTTTATTGAGTCACCTGAAGGAACACGGGTTTTTGACTTTTGTATCTCATCGGTTACCAGCGCCGATCTGATCATCTACGTCGGCCCATCCGGCTGTGATGCCTGGGCCGAAATCGGTGCGGCTTACGGCTCCAAGATCCCCATTTTTGGATTGCTGGCTAAGGCCGAACAAGTTGGCTTGATGCGCCATATGATTAAAAACTGGTACAGCTCGATTTCGGAGTTGATGACGGCTGTGGATGCCATCAACTCATAATGACTAAGAATTAACAGCATCAATGATGGGTGCTGGAACTTAAAAATCAAACTGAACGTTTTTTGGGACGCTATCGTATTAACGGTGGCGTTTTTTTATTGTGGATTAAGAAATAAATACATCTTTAGCGGATTAAATGGCGTCATTAAACTGGACAGTTGTTTTATTGTCATGTAAAATGAATTAAAGATCAGGATAAGAGGTGCCAAAATGTTTAGAATCGGGATATGTGATGATCAAAAAGCATTCTGTTCTCAAATAGAAGGGATTATTTTAGAAAACCAAGGTGTTTTTGTCGAGCAAGTAGAAATTGACGTGTTTTATTCCGGCGAAAGACTGGCCGAGTTTATAAAACACGAACATGATTTTGACCTGGTCTTTCTGGACATCGAAATGGAAGGTCTAAATGGTCTTGAGCTGGGCCTAAAAATTCGGGAGGAGATGGATAATCAAACGATGCAGATTGTCTACGTGTCTGGGAAAGAAAGCTATTATAAGGACCTTTTTGATGTGCGCCCGATGCACTTTCTTTCAAAACCCATCGATGTAGCTATGCTGATAAAAGACATTAACCTGGCAATGAAATTAAACGGCTGTTTGGGGGGCGTTTTCTGCTATCGTAAGGCAGCTATGACATATAAGATTCCCATCAAAGAAATTCTCTATTTCCAAAGTGTGAATAGGGAGATTAAAATCACCATGATAACCGGAGAAGATTTGTTTTACGGCAAGCTACGGGATATCTACCCCCAGCTCGAAGGCGCTCAATTCATGAAGATTCACAAATCCTATTTGGTTAATTATGAACATGTCGTCACCTTTAAATACGATGAGGTCAGGATGTCCAATTCGGACTGTCTGCCAATTAGCCAGTTAAAGCGCAAAGAAATCAGGGCTTTGCAGCTGCGTTACGAGATCGAAAGGTTGGGTTAAAGATAACGCATTTAATTTGAATGAAATCTTAGAATACTACAAAAAAATATATCAATTTCAACACTGTCTCGCATTCATGAAAATTTATGGTAGATTAAAGTTAGAAAAAAGGAAAGAAGGCATGTATTATGAGATTCCTGTTTGAAAAACTTCCCGAAAACAACGACTTTGATCCTGAGAATGAGGGTTATCATGCCATTAATGAGCCGAGCTTTTTAAAACGTTGCTTGATGACTATTCCAGTTATTCTCATTTCCATGTTTATTATTGGGCTGATGCTAAAGATCCGGTTAGGAGCGGATTATCATTTGAATATGACAAACAGTTGGCGAGACGTTTTTTTGTTCGTAGTTTTGATCCCAATTCATGAAATGCTGCATGTAATACTTTATCCAGATCGGATTTTGTTTACAGAATTTATTGGTGGTTATAAAGGGGCGATTTATCGATCATTTTTTGGAGATATAAAAAAGGAAAGGCTGTTATTACTGCTGATATTTCCGGTCATTATTTTAACGG
>MTLE01000204.1_pt3 | contig 15027 bp, 8 predicted proteins | sample 1982461 | NCBI WGS metagenome assembly MTLE01 (sample SAMN05712605, study PRJNA340218) | biofilm metagenome | isolation source: sample SPL anode biofilm adapted to -200 mV | place: USA | collected 2012-02-03
GTGGATGTGGCGGAGGAGAGCACCGAGTTTGCCCGATACAATATCTTGGTCCAAGCGGGCACGGCGATGCTCGCCCAAGCCAACAATACTACGCAGTCTGTCTTGAAGTTGCTCGGATAGAGCGCAAGCGGACGGCGCAAGGACCTGACAGACTAACGGCGCTTCGGCGCCGTTCGTTTTTTTTATACCCTCAAGCCGTTTTCGCCGAGCATGCGCGCAGTTGACCCCAAGGGTAAAAGAGTGTACCGATAAGTCTCGGAACAGCACAAATGAATATGAAAATCCAACAAACGATCGTTTCGAGCACCTTCTGGACTCTCGCCGCCGCGGCGTGGCTGCCTTTGGCCGCCAGCGCCCAGGTTGCCCCGCCACCGGGGTTCACCGCCTTGTTTAACGGCAAAGACTTGGACGGCTGGCACGGTTTTAACGATGATCCCCGCACTGTTTGGTCATTGGACGCCGCTAAAAAAGCCGAACGCCGCGCCAAAGATCTGGTGGAATTTAAAAAACACTGGAGCGTGGAGAATGGCGAATTGGTCAATGACGGCGATGGCCCCTACGCCACCACCGACAAAGAATACGGCGACATTGAATTGCGCTTGGAATACAAAACCGTCGCCAAAGCCGATAGCGGCATTTATCTGCGCGCGACCCCGCAGGTCCAAATCTGGGACTTCACCGAAGCCGGCGGCAAATGGAACATAGGTGCCGACAAAGGCTCGGGTGGCTTGTGGAACAATTCCCCAGGCAAGCCGGGCAAAGACCCGCTGGTTTTGGCGGATAAACCATTCGGCGAATGGAATGCTATGCGCATCATTCAGACCGGCGACAAGACGACGGTCTATTTGAACGGCAAACTCGTGGTGGACCACGCCACGATGGAAAACTATTGGGATCGCACCCGCCCCTTGTTCCCCAAAGGTCCGGTGCAACTGCAAACCCATGGCGGTGAAATCCGCTGGCGCAACATCTTCATGCGCGAAATTTCCGCCACCGAAGCGGATGCGATCTTGTCCGAACCCGGTTTCATTCCCGCCTTTAACGGCAAGGATTTGACGGGTTGGGCGGGGCCCATCAACGAATACGAGGTTAAAGACGGCGCCATCATGTGCAAACCGGGCAAAGGCGGCACCATCTATTACCACGAAGAGCTCACGGATTTCGTGGCGCGTTTGGAATTTAAGCTGCCGCCCGGGGGCAACAACGGCTTGGCCATTCGGTATCCGGGCTCTGGCGACACCGCCTACGGCGGCATGTGCGAAATCCAGGTGCTGGATGATACCGCTGACATGTACAAGGATCTCGATCCGCGCCAATTCTGCGGCTCGATCTACGGTATTATCGCACCCAAGCGGGGCTACCTGCGGCCGGTGGGCGAATGGAATAATTACGAAGTCACGGTCAAAGGTTCCACGATCAAGGTGGATCTTAACGGAGTGACGATCGTCGATGGCGACGTCAGCAAAGTGAAAGAATTCAAGGACAATAGCGCCCACCCGGGCAAGGATCGTAAATCCGGATTTTTCGGTTTTGCGGGCCACAACGACCCGGTGCAATACCGCAACGTGCGTATCAAGCCGCTCTGATATCAGCGGATCTCTAATCCCGGCTCTCGTCGATCGACGGAGGCCGGGATTTTATTTTATCGCCGGCCTAAAAAGGGCGAAAGCCTTAATTCGATGCCTTCAGGTAAATCTCGGTATCGGTGGGGATTTGAATCAGGTCGATGCGCCTCTTGGAAGCGGTGACCCGGCCAAAGTCCGAAGCTTTGCGGCCGGGCACTTTGGCGCGGTCCACTTTGATTTTGATGGTGGCGTTACCCGAGCTTGGCGCCTCCACATAGGCCGAGCTATTGGCTTCGAGTTTTACCTTTTGCAGCAGGTGATCGATCGCCGCTTTGGTGAAGCGCAATTCCACCGTTTTGCCCTCTTCATAATCCCTCCAAGTGCCGCCTTTGGGAGCGAATTCCAAATCAATATTATCCTTTTTGGCCTTTTGCGTTTCTCGGGTTTTGCCAGTGTCCTTGCCTTGGGTGTCCTTAACCGGCTCATTTTTAAGTTCCAACGCATCCAGCACCAGTTCCACCCGGCCTCCGATCTGGCGCAACCGGGCGCGCGCGTACCCTTGGTTGCCGTTTTTTCCCGGAACCTCGGTGGTGCGGATCTCGTTGCGCGTGCGCTGTTCGTCTTCGCCGGTAACTTTCATCGACATTTCCACCAACCCCTTAAAGCTAGCGTCGGTTTGCTCGAGCCAGCCTTCGGCCGCCAAAGCGGGATCGCTGGGAACCTGGCTATAAACCGAAGCGTCTTCCGTGAGCTTAACGTGCACTCGAATGACGCAACTTTCAGCTTTGAGGGTGCTATCCGCAAAGAGGACAGCAAGGCAAAGAGTAGCCCCGGCGATTAGTGACTTCATAATGCGTTTTAAATTCCATTCCTTTCCATCCGCCGGACAGAACGGGTTCAGCCGGGCGGCAGATGGCCTATTTGTTAGCTTAGAAGCGGCTTGGGGTCAAAAAATTCATCCGGGGTTGGCTATAAATCCCCGATAGCGGGGATGGCTTTTTATGGCAAGCTCCCCTACAATTGTCCCCATGCCTAACACTCTGCACAAACCCAAGGGGTTCCGCATTTTATTGGCGGTGGTGAACAGCGCCTTTACCCAAAGCCTGTGGTTATTGGCTGTAATGTGTTGCGCCAGTTGGGGAGGGGTGGGGTATGGGGCATCTTACTATCCCCAGCGATTAGAGGACGCTAAGGCTATCTATCTGCCGGGGCCTACGGGCACAAATGACACGACCGCCTTGCAACAAGCAATCGACCAAGCTTCCAGCGCCGGGCAGGGAATCGTTTTCATCGCGCCGGGCAGATATCAAATCACCGATACGATATACATCTGGCCGAGTGTTCGGGTGATTGGCAATGGCGCGACGCGTCCGGTTTTGGCGCTGCCCGAGCGCACGGCGGGTTTCCAGGATGCCAATCAAGAGAAGCAAATGTTCTTCTTCGCGGGAGGCCGGCCCCGCCAGGGCCGAGGCAGGCCCAATCCCGATAGCCAAACCCCTCGTGTGCCCGATGCTAACCCGGGAACGTTTTATTCCGCCTTGGCAAATGTGGACGTCGTAATTGAGGAGGGTAATAGCGGTGCCGTCGGCGCGCGGGCGCATTACGCCCAGCATTGTTTTATCGCGCATGTGGATTTTCACCTGGGCCCGGCCCTGGCGGGGATTCACGAGGCTGGGAATGTGGTGGAAGACGTGCGTTTCTTGGGGGGCAAATACGGCATTTGGACGGGCAAGCCTTCGCCTAGCTGGCAATTCACCGTCATCGATTCCTATTTCGAAGGCCAGAGCGAAGCCGCCATCCGGGAAAAAGAAGCCGGACTTACGCTCATACGCCCGCATTTTGTGCGCGTGCCCACCGCGATTGCGGTCGAACCCAACGAAGCCGATGAATTATGGGTAAAAGACGCGCGTTTTGAGGAAATCAGCGGACCCGCCTTGGTGTTTGGCCTGGAGAAAAACCCGCGCAATGAAATCAACCTGGAAGGCGTAAGCTGCCGCCAAGTGCCGGTTTTCGCCGCCTTGCGCGAGAGCGGCCGTCAATTTAAAGCGCCCGGAGCCCAATACGAGGTCAAAACTTTTTCGCACGGCTTGCGCTATGACTCCTTGAGCCAGCCACCCGCCATCAAAACCGTATTCGACGCGGCACGGGTGGCTGCCATGCCTGCGGCAGTGCCGTCTGATTTGCCCCCCCTGCCACCCGCGAAGACATGGGCCAACATTCGCGAGTTTGGCGCCAAAGGCGATGGGGTCACCGATGATACGGATGCCATTAAAAAAGCCGTGGCCACCCGCCAGGCCATTTATTTTCCGATGGGATTCTATGTGGTGCGCGACACGATTTTATTGCGTCCGGACACGGCTTTGATTGGCCTGCATCCCGGCGCGACCCAGCTCATTCTGCCCGACGGCACGCCGGCTTACGCGGGAATAGGCGCGCCCAAAGCGCTTCTCGAAACCCCGTCCAAAGGCAGCAATATCGTCATTGGCCTTGGCCTCTACACTAGCGGCAATAATCCGCGCGCGGTGGCGGCGTTGTGGAAAGCGGGGGCGAATTCCCTGATGAATGACGTGCGTTTTCTTGGTGGGCACGGCACGCCCAAGCCCGATGGCGGCCGCGAAAATCCGTATAACAATACGCACTCTTCCGATCCCGATCCTAACCGCCGCTGGGATAGCCAATACCCGAGTTTGTGGGTTGCCGATGGCGGGGGCGGCACGTTCCTGGACCTGTGGACGCCGTCCACTTTCGCTCAAGCGGGCATGCTCGTTTCCGACACGGAGACCGAAGGGCGCGTCTACCAAATGTCCAGCGAACATCACGTGCGCTACGAAGTGCAGTTGCGGCGCGCGGCCAATTGGCGCTTTTACGCCCTGCAAACCGAAGAAGAGCGTGGGGAAAGCGGCTTCGCGCTGCCTTTGGAAATCGAATCCTGCCGCAACCTCACCTTCGCCAATTTCCACCTTTACCGAGTAATTAGCTGTTATCAACCGTTCCCCTATGCGGTGAAAGTCACCGCCTCCGAGGGTATCCGGTTTCGCAATTTCCATTGCTACAGCAATAGCAAAGTGAGCTTTGACGCCGCCGTGCGCGACGAAACGCGCGGCCTGGAAATCCGCCCACGCGAGTTTGCTTGGCTGGATTTGACCGGCCCCGCCCCCAAAGCCACTCCCGCTACGTGCTCATTGGTAGCCCGCGGCGCCAAGGTCGAAAAATTGGCTGGTGGTTTCTACAATATTTCAGGTGGCGCCACGGGGCCGGACGGCGATTTTTATTTCGTCGATTCGCGCTGGCAGCACATCTATCGCTGGTCCGCCGCCTCGCGCCAATTGGCCACGGTAAGCGATTTTCCGCTGGAACCCGTCAATCTGGCGGTGGATCAATCGGGCAATCTCTTGGTTGTTTCCTATGCGGGGAAGGGCATCGTTTATGCCCTGCCCAAGTCGGGCGGAATGGAATTAGTGAAACCGGCGCTACCCACCGCGCTGGCTAAGGCCACTTTCTTCCTGCCGGACAGCGATTGGCATTTTAACCGCGAGTCGCTTAGCCAGCCCGCCGCGCATTTTGTTTCGCCCGATGGCACAGCGGTGATCGTCGCGGGTGAAGATTTTCTCCAAGGCGCCACCAGTTGGGGCGTGAAATCCAGCCCCCCGATCCGGTCTTTTGGATTAGTGCCCTATAAGGCGGGCCAAACGGCCTACGTGAGTGACGAGTCGGAATTGACGACTTGGGCCGGAGAAGTGGGCCCGGATGGGCGGATGAAAAATATCCGGCGATTCGCGGAGCAAGGCAGTGAAAGCGCGGTGGCCGACGCGCAAGGCAATGTGTTTCTGGCCGCGGGACAAATCCTCGTTTACCGGCCTAATGGCGAGTTCATCGGGCAAATTGACGTGCCGGAGCGGCCCATCCACCTGGCGTTTGGCGGCCCGGATGGCAAGACCTTGTTCATTTGCGCCCGCACTTCGCTCTACGCCGTGCGCCTGCGCCATGCGGGCCATTGAACACCTGTTAAAACAAAACTCTTTGGGGCGAATCCGGATTGAACCCCCCGGTTAGCCCCGTTTAACATACACCTCATGAATATGGGAAAACTAGGTTGGTTTAAGTCGCGCAGTCTATCGGCTTGGCGCAAGGCTAAGCAGACGTGCGGATTCAGTGCAGTCGTGCTGGCGGGTTCGATGGCCGCCAGCGTTGAAGCTCAAGTAGAATATGTAGACCCGAAAATCGGCGGTTTGGGCTTTATGCTCGAGCCTACGCGGCCCACCGTGCAAATCCCCAATGGCATGTTGCGCATGTATCCCGTGCGCAACGATCAATTGGACGATCGCATTTACTTTTTTCCGTTGTCCACCATCTCGCACCGGCAAGGTGAAATTTTCCGAATGATGCCGTGCGACGCTGGCGCGGTTATCGAATCTTGGGGCGAACCCGCCGCTTGCGACCAGCAGAAGCAGACGCCCTATTATTATTCAACCCGGTTCGATAGTTCGCTGATCCAGACCGAGTTTTCACCCTCCGAACGTTGCGGTTTCTTCCGGTTCACTTTTCCTTCCGGCAAACCGGCGGTTTTTCTCGCCAATTTGAATGGCGGTAAAATTTCGTTCAGCGGCAGTAACGTGGTGGCCGGCATCGAGCGTTTCAACGGCATGCAAGCCTATTTGTATGGCGAGTTCGACGCGGCCTTAAGCCCGGCGGGCCATGCGGCGCAATCGCGCCTCACTTTGCTGGGGGCGGCGGGGCGCCAGACCCTGCAATTTCGTTATGCCATATCGTACATCAGTGTGGAGCAGGCCAAATTGAACCTGCAAAAGGAAGTGCCCAAGTGGTCGTTTGATTCTGTGAAAAAAGCGGCCCGCGCGCGTTGGAATCACGTGCTGGGCCAAATCCAGGTCGAAGGCGGCTCCGAGGCTCAGAAGCGGGTGTTCTATACTTCGCTTTATCGCTGCTACGAGCGCATGATTAACATCAGCGAGGATGGCCAATATTACAGCGGCTACGATCACAAGATCCATCAAGACACCCGGCCATTTTACGTGGATAACTGGCTCTGGGATACCTACCGCGCTTTGGAACCGTTGCATACCATTCTCAACCCCGAAATGATGGGCGACAAGATCCAGTCCTATGTGCGGATGTACGAGCAACTCGGCTGGATGCCGTGCTTTTCGGTGCTGCACGGCAACCACGAATGCATGACCGGCAACCACGCCGCGCCATGGATCGCTGACGCTTGGGCTAAAGGCATCCGCAACTTCGATGTCAAAACCGCCTATGCGGGCTTGCGCAAAAACTCCATCGAAGGCACCTGGCTGCCCTGGCGCAAAGGCCCGAAATGCGAATTAGACGATTTCCTCGCCGAACACGGCTATATGCCCGCGTTGCGTCCGGGCGAGAAGGAAACCGTGGCGCGCGTGCATCCGTTCGAAGCGCGGCAAGCGGTTTCGGTCACGCTGGCTCAAAGTTACGATGATTGGTGCACGGCCCATATGGCCAAAGCCGTCGGCAACGAGGCGGACTACCAATTGTTCATGAAACGCGCGGCTAACTACAAAAACGTGTTCCGCGCCGATAAAAACAGCATGTGGCCCAAGGACGCCGAGGGCAAGTGGATCGAGCCGTTCGATCCCAAATTCTCCGGCGGCATGGGCGGCCGGGCTTACACCACTGAAAACAATATCCTGACGTACAATTGGGATGTGCAGCACGATATTCAGGGCCTGTTTGCCATGATGGGTGGGCTTTCGGCGGCGGAAAAGAAAATGGACCAGCTTTTTCGCGAGGGTTTGGACCGCAGCAAATATGAGTTCTGGGCGCGGTTCCCGGATGCCAGCGGTTTGGTGGGCCAATTCTCAATGGGCAATGAGCCTAGCCTGGCGATCCCCTATATGTATAATTACATGGGCACGCCCTGGAAAACGCAGAAGCGGGTGCGCATGCTGCTGGACACTTGGTTTACCGATACGCTGCTGGGCATGCCCGGGGATGAAGACGGCGGCGGTATGAGCGCGTTCGTCGTTTTTTCGATGATGGGTCTTTATCCCGTCACGCCAGGTTTGCCCGTTTACAATCTCACCAGCCCCGTATTTAACCGGGTCACCATTCGTTTAACCAATGGCAAGCGGTTGACGATTAGCGCGCCGGGCAATTCGGTGGACAATAAATATATCCAAAGCGTCCGGTTAAATGGGAAAGATTGCCCGCAAGTCTGGGTCCGGCACGCGGATCTCATGCGCGGGGGCGAATTGGAAATGCGCTTAGGCAATGTGCCTAACCTTAAACTGGGTTCCGAGCCGTCCCACTTCCCGCCGTCCGCCATGGCCGCGAATCCGTCGGATTATTAATCAGGCGTTGCCGTTCGATGCCGTCGCAACCAATTCCGAGGCTTCTTCGGAGGCCTCGGAGTTCAAGTTAGAATCTGCGTTAGCTTCACCTTGGATCACTTGCCGCAGGGCTGCGGCGAGAGTTTCCAAATTGTATGGCTTGGAAACCACCGCTTGGAAACCGTGGTCCTTGAAGCTGGACATGACCCAATCGCTGGAATAACCACTGGAGACAATGGCTTTCAGGTTGGGATCAATGTCGCGCAGTTTTTTCAAGGCCATTTGGCCGCCGACCCCGCCGGGCACAGTTAAATCCAGGATCGCCGCCGCAATTGGCTCGCCGCGGGCTTTGGCGGCGGCAAAAAGCCGCACGGCTTCGGCTCCTTCGCGGGCGCACAGCGTATCATGCCCGAGTTTTTTGAGCATTTTCTCGAGCAGCATCAGCACGGGCTGTTCGTCGTCCATGACTAAAATTCTTCCTGGGCAAACTTGGGCCGACAGCGCCGCCGGGGCGGTTTGGGCAATTGGTTCGGATACCGTGTTTGGAACTTGGTGGGAGGCAGGTAAGTAAATGTCAAAGCGTGTGCCTTTATCCTGGGTCGATTCTACCGTAATACAGCCTTCATGCCGCTTAATGATGGAGTAACAAGTGGCCAAACCTAAGCCTGATCCTTTGGTTTTAGTTGTAAAATATGGGTCGAATATTTTGCTCAAATGCTCGCTGGAAATGCCAACGCCTTGGTCTTGGATGGAGATTTTGACATAATTTGCGGCGGGCAGATTCTGGCAATTGCCCGCTTCGAGCACCCGGTTTTCCGCGGTAATATCGATCGAGCCGCCTTGAGGCATCGCTTGGACTGCGTTTATCACCAGGTTGTGGATGACTTGGCCAATCTGGCCTTGATCGGCATCCACCGGCCACATGTTGCCCGGAAAAGTGCAGACACAGCGGACGGCGGAGCCGTGCGAGGCAAATCGGGCGGATTCCCGGATGGTATCGGCCAGCACGGCGGTTTTGCGGATCGGGGCGCCGCCTTTGGCGAAAGTCAGCAACTGTTGGGTTAATTCGCGCGCCCGGCTGCACGCGCTTTCCGCTTCCTTCAAGCATTGGGCCCGGTCCGCGGCATCTTCGGATACGGCTCCCAAGGAAATGTTGCCCATGATCGCGGTCAGCAAGTTGTTAAAATCATGCGCAATCCCCCCGGCCAGCAACCCGATAGACTCCAGTTTTCCGCTGCGGATTTGTTCTTCCAGCAGTTTTTGCTTCTCGGTCACATCATAGAAGATGATGACCGCGCCATTCACGGTCGATTGATCTCCCCGCATGGGGGAGATGGAGGCCAATATTGGCAAATTCGCGCCATTGATCGTGCGCAAATTCAACGGATGCGGGGTTTGCCAAGAGACCCCGTTTTTTAAGGTTTCTTGAAGGTGGATTGGGAATCGTGCTTGTCCTGGAGCTTCTTCGATCAGAAATACTTGTTCCCATCTTTTGCCTTGTGCCACTGCCAGAGTTTGCCCGGTTTTATCTTGAGCGGCATGATTCAAGAGCACAACTTTGCCCGTGGAATCCACCGTGATGACTCCTTCCTGAAGTGAGCTCAAAGTGACTTCCATCAACTCTTTTTCTTCGGCTAACGTGTGGGACAAATTTTCCAATTTTCCGGCCAGGCTTTCCGTGCGCACTCGCGCTTGATTTTGGCTGAGAATCAATAAAAACAGAACCAAGCTGAAAGCGCCCCCAGCCAGTAGAATCAGGCCTGGAATCCGCATTTCCGGTGAATTCTCATAGGCGGGCAGACTGGCACACTGCAGCGTCCAGTCGCGCCCCAAATGAGGCCGCAGCTCTTGGTTAGTAAATTGGGGCGCGCGGGCCATTGCCGGCCTGGGATTCAAAGTGTGCCAAAGTTTGTTGGGAACCGCGGCACGGCCTTCGTAAATGCTAAATTGAATATGGGGTTCTTGCGCCGCTTGCTCAACGGCGGCGGCCACGTCAGCCACCAAAAATGAGGCGAATGCATAACCTCTGAGGGCGGCTTGGCGTTCCTCATAGGTTCGGGTGGGTTTTCCCTCAATAAAAACGGGTGAATACAGAATAAATCCGCCTGGCACACCCACTCCGTTGCCGGTTTGCACTTTGAGTTTGTCACTGCAAACCACCACGGCTTTGTCACAAGCGCTGCGCATGGCCTGCAAACGATCTTCCTCGGTAAAAATATAGGATCCAAAAGGCGAGCCGTATCCTTCTTTGAAATTATCCCAGTGCGTGAGCACTAAGTGGCTGTTATCGTCATTGGGCATCCAAGCCGCTTGGATGGGCACGGTTTCATGGGCTCGCGCGAACTCTGTCCAAGCGTGCCGGTCTTCAGGCCGCACATAGGCGATGAAACCCAAATCGAACATGCCGGGATGATTGGCCCGGATGCCTTGGGCGTCTAAAAAATGCTTGAATTGCGCATTGGAGGGCACCGTTGTTGCGGAAAAATACGCGCCAATTCCCTGTAAAATCCGGCTTTGTGAAGCGAAATAAAGCTCTAACGTATGTTGGAACTTTAAAACACTCTGATTGAACAGCGCTTGCTGATGGTTTTGGACTTCCAGATTGGCCCAATGACTCACCCACAGCGTGGCACAAAGGCATAAAATAACCGTCGTGTACGCGGTCCAACATTGGGCAAAATGCTTGAGCAATGAGTTTTGCCGCTTTAAGTCCATAATACCGCCAAGCCTCCATAGATTCTCGGCCTGGAGTCGGCGATTACCCTTACTATCGGCATTTGCTGTTAAGGCTTAAGGCCTAGCCTGCTTATTTGACCGCCAGTTTTACGGCTGCTTCGGTGCGCGAACGCACGCGTAACTTGGCATATATGCTCCGCAAGTGTTTGCGAACCGTCCAGATGCTAATCCCCAGGCCGGCGGCGATTTCTTTATCGGTCAAGCCGTGTCGCAATTGAGCGGCAATTTCCCATTCACGTGGGGAAAGTGAGGCCAGGCTGTCCACGTAATCCATTGGAGGTGCCTCCGCGAAAAAGTTTTGAAAATAATCGCGGATTTTCAGGGCGGCATCCCGGGCGGCGGACTCCGGCAGGCGGGTTGGCCCCAGGATAGGCTCCAGCAGGGCGCTGGGTTTGCGCCGGCGCAGCAAGTAGCCGGCATCCACCCCAGTGAGATGGACAAAAATATGGTCGCTCTCCTCGAAACAACCATAGGTAAACACGGGATTGCCCGAGATTAAAAAATGGATTCTTTCTCTCGCCTGGCTTTTCCAGGCCCCCGGCATATTGGCGTTCAAAAGCACGACATCGGGTGCGTCCGTGGGCAATTGTTTGAAGGCTTGGGCCAAGCTGGTGAAGAGAGAGGCGCAATTCAAGTCGGGGTGCCGGTTAACGCAGCCACTCAATGCGCGTCCTAGCGCCGCGTCCGGTTCAATGATTGCCACCCGTTTTTGGCCGGGTGCCGCGCCGATAGCCGGCGTGGCGGCCAATTGCGAATACAAGGTGGTATAGGTGCAGCAGGCCGGGCTGGAATGCCAAAAAATGGCCACGGTGACTTCCCGGGGATGGCGCGCAAATGCCGCAGTCCAGCCTTGAGTGGAGGCTGTGCGATAAATCTGGCTGGCGCGGCGGGCCGCGGCTTGCGGGTCCTCGGCATCCAGTGGAAAATGCCAGGCTTCACCGGCATGCTCAATGCGCGCGGATAGCACGGGGCGGTGGGAAAAAACCGCGCCGCCTTTGTACTTGCGCCGCACCAGGCGCGGCAGCCAGTAGGCGGGATGAGCAGGGGAGGAATGCAAGGAGGTGCGCTCGGCCGGCGGCATCAGATCGGCCGGCGGCGGTTCTTGAATTGCCTTTAGATGGTCCCAACCGTGCGTGAGAATTCGTTTATATAGCTTGGCCGCCTCTTGCTCCGCCGCCTCTCGCTGGCTCGATTGCAGGGCGAGGGTGCGGCGAACCCCGCCGTGCTGAATGCGCACGCTCCAACCCCGCAGCCGATGCCTTCGGCCGCCTCGCGTATAGGTGTTCTTAAAAATTGCCGGAACCGCGCGCGTCATGTGAAGTGTTTCCAAACCATTTTTAAAAAAGATTGGTTTGCTTGAACACTGCTTGGCCACTTTAAAGGCGCCATCGGACCCCGTCAATTCACCGCTAACGTCCATTTTCACGGGGTTTTGGCTGGCCTGCCGCCAACCCCACAAAAATGTCGCTACAAAAATGTTACAACCCGGTGACACCCGCCCGCCCGGCACTGGCCATTGTGGCCGTCCGGGATATGTTGAAAGCTATGAAGTGTGAATTGGCCATATGCCTAGCGAATCCAACAGCTATCTCGAATCCCTGCCACCCCTGGTGGCCAAGGACCCCGTGTCGCTTTCATCCGCGGCGGTTCCCTTAAGGCCCTATGTGTATTTGACGGCCTTGGTGGTGGGATATATCGGCATTTACCTGTGCCGTAAAAATCTCTCGGTAGCGGTGCCGATCCTGCAAAAGGATTGGGGCATTTCTAAAGAATCCATCGGCGCCGTGGCTAGCGTGAGCACGATCGCTTATGCCGCCGGCAAAATCATCTTTGGACCTTTGGTTGACCGTTTCGGTGGCCGCAGTTCGATGCTCGCCTCCATGTTGCTGGTGGCTCTGTTCGGCGCCTTGGGCGCGTGTTCGCCCACCCTGGGAATGCTTACTTTGGCCTACAGCGCTAACCGGCTATCGGGCGCGGCCAGTTGGGGCGCGATGGTCAAGCAAGTGCCTGAATGGTTTGCCCCCCGGCAAATGCCCTTGGCCCTTGGCGTGCTCTCGCTCAGTTACGTGTTTGGTGGCGCGATCGCGGTCTACATCGCCGGCCAAATTGCAGCCTTGAGCGGTGATAGTTGGCGGGCCATCATGGGTTATCCTTCGGTTTTGCTCGTCATCATCTCTTTGCTCTGCTGGAAACTGCTGCCCAGAGTTCGATCCCGGACTTCAGAACATGACTTGGGTTCACCAGAAACAAAATCCCAACACCGCCTGGCCGAATTGGTGCGTGATCCTCAATTTCACATTATTTGCGCGTTGAGCTTCACGCTGACCTTTTTGCGCGAAACCTTCAATTTTTGGACCGTCGACTTTTTAAAAACCGAGGTTGTCCGGCAGCTTTCCAGCGGTTCGGCGGCTTCCTGGTCGATGTCTTTTGATCTTTTAGGCGGCTTGGGCATTTTGTGGCTGGGCTGGATTTATCCTCGGATCAGCTATCAAGGCCGTTCGCGGTTGCTCTTTGGCAACCTGGTGTTGCTGGCCGCCTTGTTATGGTTTTTGCCAGGCTTTTTTCATAGTGGCATTGGCTGGATCAGCCTGGCTTTGGGTTTGGTGGGGTTTTTGGTTTATGGCCCTTATAGTTTGCTGGCCGGGGTGCTTTCGGTGGAAGTTCGAGGCAAAGAACGGGCGGCCACCGTGTCTGGCTGGGTCGATGGCATCGGATACTTTGCCGGAGCCCTTTCGGGAATATGCATGGGGCAATTACTCGCGGCGGGGGGCTATAAACTGGGCTTTGAATTCATGGCCGGCTTGACCCTGGTCTCCGCCGTTTTATGCTTATTTTTATATCCCAAATCCAAATTTGGTTGCGCCCAGCCCGCACCCGCGCAATCTTAACTGCATGAATCTGAAACTAACCGCCTGGTTGCTGGCATTGCTTTGGCTTTTGCCGCAAAACTCCCACGCTCAATCCGCCTTGCCCCATGTCATCGTGTTCGGATTGGATGGCTTGAGCCCCGATGGCATTCGCCACGCCAAAACGCCGAATTTTGATCGCCTCATGAAAGCGGGGGCTTGGTCGCTCCATGCCCGGGGCGTCATGCCCACTTCCAGCAGCCCCAATTGGGCTTCGATGATCATGGGCGCGGGCCCCGAACAGCATGGCGTGACATCTAATGATTGGGAGACCAACCTGTTCACTATCGCCCCAGCAATCCTCGGTCCCGGGAATATGTTTCCCACCATTTTCAGCCTGCTCCGTGAGCAGAAGCCCGACTCGGTGAATGTTTCCTTTTATGATTGGGGTGGTTTCGGCAGACTCTTCGAGCGCAACTTGGTGAACGCGGCCGAGAACTGCAAAGGCCCCACCAACACGGTGCTGCGCGCCATTCAACAATTGCAAATCCAGCGGCCCAACTTGATGTTCCTGCAACTCGATCACGTGGATCACGCGGGCCATGCCTTTGGCCACGGCACTCCAGAGTATTATGCTTCGGTGGAGGTCGCCGACCAATTGCTCGGGCAATTAATCGAGGCGTTGGAAAAGGGTGGCTGGTGGAATGACACGATCCTCTTGATTACGTCCGATCATGGTGGCGTTAAGAAAGGCCATGGCGGAGCGACGATGGCGGAAATCGAGATTCCTTGGATTATCGCCGGGCCAGGCATTGTGGCTGGCAAAGAAATCACTAATCCCGTTTATATCTATGATACCGCGGCCACTCTAGGCCGCATCTTTGGGGTGAAAACTCCCGCCGCATGGATTGGCCGGCCGGTGGCCGAAGCGCTGGTTGCCGAGGCCGCCAAATAGTCTTTGGTATATTATTATTTCCGAATTATCTTGGTAACTATGAGCATTTCCCTGGTGGTTTTCGACATGGCTGGCACTACGGTCAAAGATGATGACGCCGTGCATCGTTCACTCCAATTTGCATTAGACGGAGCGGGGGTCAAGGCGCAGCGTGACGAGGTCAACGCGGTAATGGGCATGCCTAAGCCCATCGCCATTCGCTCGCTTATGCAGCTTAAACGTGGAGTAGCGCCGAAAGAGGATGAAGTGAAGGCCGCCTATCAGGAATTTGTGCGCCACATGGTGTCCTTTTACGAAAACGATCCCGCGGTGCGCGAGATTCCCGGCGCCACACCCTTATTTCTTGAACTCAAGGAGCAGGGCATTCAAGTGGCGTTGGATACCGGATTTAGCCGCGTCATTTTGGACGCCATTTTGCGCCGCTTAAATTGGGATATGCCGGGTTTAATCGATGCCTCCGTGGCCAGTGACGAGGTTGCCCAAGGGCGGCCGCATCCCGATTTAATTTTCGAAGCCATGCGCCGCACAGGGGTGGCCCGGGTGGACCAAGTGGCCAAAGTGGGTGACACCCCCTCGGATTTGCAGGAAGGCAAGGCTGCCGGCTGCCG
>MTLE01004427.1_pt2 | contig 15024 bp, 10 predicted proteins | sample 1982461 | NCBI WGS metagenome assembly MTLE01 (sample SAMN05712605, study PRJNA340218) | biofilm metagenome | isolation source: sample SPL anode biofilm adapted to -200 mV | place: USA | collected 2012-02-03
GTATAAGCCATTTTACCATCATTCGTTCCTGATTCTGATAGTATAACAGTTCCTGAAACACAACTTCCGGATATTTCTATTGTATTGTCAGCCAATAAGATACCAATAGAAGATATACACATTAAAAACATTAAAACAATGAATCTGGCTTTTATCATTAGTATTTTGTTTATCATAATTTCTTCACTAAATGAATTCTAAACTTAAATATCGTATTTTAAATTATGGACGGGAAGGGAATATCCCATTAACACAAATTACATAACGTACTGTCAAATAAGGTTGTCTGTTTTCATGAGCCTGTCCATTACCGGATGATTGAACCATTAAGGGATTTGTCGTAGTCGAAGTTGTAGAATATTCCTTGTCAAAGTTACCGGTATTCCCTAAATATGAAGCATTTGGAATATTAGTATTGCCTGCGTCTGTACTTACAGATAATCCATGTGAATGTGCTGGCATTTGACTGGTAGTTAATGCAACTGACTCAACACCACCAGTTTCACCCAATGTATAATTTGTCAAGCCATTTCCTTGTCCAACACCTACCGGAATCCTGCTTCTTAAATCAGGCAAGGCGAAATTAGTTGTTCCATTGCCACCATAGGTCGTACCTATTAAAGCAAATAAAGCCTGATATTGACTTATTTGAAGCAATTGTCCGTTACACTCTAACCAACCTGATTGAGCAAACGTTATTGCTGTCATTTTAATGTCTCCGAGATATGCATCTTGTGCAAAAATTTTATTTGAACTATTGAATAAAAAACCAGCTAATAAGAATAGCATTAAAAAAAATCTTTTCATAATTTAATTTTTTAGATGAATAATATAGTATATTTAATGAACTGTTTTTGCAAAATTTAATATTGAAACAAATTTGAAAATGAATTATAATTAGTCCTGAATCTGTTTATAAAGTAAATTCAATTTTCACATATATTTATGGATTTTATACAGTGAACATTGACTTTTGTTTTAAAGATACATAAAACAATAATTCTTTAAAATTAATTCAAGGCAAAGATATTAAAATAAATTTTAAATTAAAAGTAGTATATTATTGATTATAATTAATTTAAATTATAATTTCTATGATTGACTCCTGTTATAATCTTTATAAATAGAAATTTATAGATTTAATTTATCCATTTAGAACCAAAATGAAATTATATTTCTAAATATCTTCAAAAACAAAAGGCCTGAAACCTCTGTTTAATGTAAAAAAACTAATATATGAGTACCTTACAACTTGTACAGTCAAAAATTCCAAAAGTGTATAACGATCTGGAATTTCTGCTGAATTGCCTGAAAGAAGTGATGATTGAGTCCGGTGAAACAGAACTGGCTAACGATATTCCCTGGATATCGGATAAATACGATTTCAAAAACAAAAATTTTTCGGAAAAACACCTGAGATTGTATTCTACCTGTTTTCAACTGCTCAATATTGTTGAAGTAAACGGAGCTGTTCAAAACAGGCGAAAACGTGAAGATGAAAAATCGTTAGCCGATATCAACGGATTGTGGTCCTATAATTTTGAATTGCTGAAAGAAAAAGGGTTTACTGCAGAAGAAATTGTGGCCGAATTGTCTGAAATACATGTTGAACCGGTACTTACAGCTCATCCTACCGAAGCAAAACGTACTGTGATGCTGAAACAGTTACGTGAACTATACCTGCTTATGGTGAAGCGGGAAAACAAGATGTACAGTAAAATGGAACAAAACCAGATAAGAAATAATATAAAAATTTCACTGCACAGAATCTGGCGAACTTCCGACATTTACACCGAAAAACCCGACGTTAGTTCCGAATTGGACAATATATTGCACTATCTCACTCAGGTGTTTCCCGAAGTGATTAAAATGCACGATCAACGATTGATACAAGCCTGGCAGGAAGCCGGATTTGACAAAAATCTGATTCGTCATGCCGATAGTTTTCCAAAAATATCATTTGGCAACTGGGTAGGAGGGGACAGGGATGGACATCCACTGGTAACCGCTGAAGTTACACAAAAAACTTTAATGAAACTTCGTGGAAAAGCGTTTGAACTTATCCGGAAAGAACTCTCTGAATTACAGAACAATATCAGTTTCAATGTTACCATTAATCAACTGACTCATGATTTTCAGAAAAGATATGCAGCGTTATACAACGAATTAAAAGAAAATAATAACACGCTGAAACTTAAATACAAAGGAGAAGTTTTTAAACAATTTCTGGAATTTATACTCGAGAAAATTCCTGACTATAATCCAACTGATGGACTGCTGGAAAATGGATACAGCTATTGTTTACCTTCTGAGTTAATCGACGATTTGTACTTATTAAAACGCAATCTGATTTATTTCGGTGCTTCTGAGATAGCTTACACTGATATGAATCAGGCAATCAGAATAATTGTCACATTCGGGTTTCATCTGGCTAAACTGGATATTCGTCAGAACAGTCATTTCAATGAGATGGGGTTATCGCAACTGATGACTGCCGCCCAGTTAAACGGAGATGAATACCTTTCAAAATCGTTTGAACAAAAACTTGAACTGATTAACCGTGAACTAAATTCCACCCGACCGTTTACACTTCCGGGCATTGAACTTGATACAGAAGCAAAAGCCACAATTGATACTTTTCGTGTTGTAAACAAGCACATTAAAAAATACAGTAATGAGGCTTTAGGTTCGATTATTGTAAGTATGACAAGACATGTAACTGACTTACTCACAGTTTATTTGCTTGAACGTGAAGCAGGATTGCTGTTACATACGTCTGAAGGAATGGTTTCTCAGATTCAGGTGGTTCCGCTTTTCGAAACAATTGAAGATCTGGTTCACAGTCCGCAAATTCTGGATGATTTTCTTTCGCATCCGATTACCAAAAATACGCTGAAATGGCAACAACGAACATCCGGTTCCGATGCCATGTCGCAACAGGTGATGATTGGCTACAGCGACAGTAGTAAAGATGGTGGAATTTTTGCCAGTCAATGGTTTTTATACGAAGCGCAGTCCAGATTGGTGGAAATTGGCAAGAAACATCATGTAAAAATTCGCTTTTTTCATGGTAAAGGCGGTTCCATCAGCCGCGGAGCAGGTCCCACTCACTGGTTCCTGCGTTCACTCCCGAGTGGTTCCATAAACTCGGATATCAGACTGACAGAACAGGGCGAAACCATTGAACGAAAATACGCCAATAAGAATAATGCCGTTTACAATCTGGAACTGCTTACTGCCGGGACATTATCGGCAAGTTTAATGCAAAAAAACAACAATAATAACGCGTATGAATTGTCTCCAATGATGAATTATCTGGCAAATCAGAGCATGATTGTGTATAAGGAGCTTACATTACAGCCGGGATTTATTCGATTTTACGAAAAAGCAACTCCGATTGACGCCATTGAACAAAGCAAGATAGGAAGCCGACCATCGCGCCGAACAGGAACCCGCAGTCTTGAGGATTTGAGAGCTATTCCGTGGGTTTTCAGCTGGAGTCAGTGCCGGTTTAATATAACAAGCTGGTATGGAGTAGGTTCCACACTTGAGATATTATGCAAGAATGATCCTGTGAAATTTGAAATGCTCCGGAAATCAGTAAAAACAGATCCATTCATACGCTATATTCTGACAAATATTGATTCAAGTCTGGCTTCATCCGACGAATCTATTTTTATGCAATATGCAAATCTGGCAACCGATGTGCCTGAGAATAAGCTGATATTGGATAAATTAACTGAAGAATTGGCCCGTACAAGGAGAATGATTGATGAATTACTGAATATCCCTATTTATAACAGGCGTATCAACCATTATTATTCCACTTTACTCAGATCGGTAGCTATGGATCCGCTGCATCAGCATCAGGTATTTTTACTGAAAAACTGGAGGACTTTGCTGGCTGAAGGAAAGACAGTTGAAGCCGATCATGTTTTGAATGAGCTTTTACGCTGTATAAATGCAATTGCAGGTGCAATCGGATTTACAGGTTAATTTTTATTTTCAGGGAAATAATATTAAAAACGCTCCGAATTTCATTTTCGGAGCGTTTTTGATTTTTATATTTTTCTAAGAAAATTCAATGGTTTCAGGTATTCATACCACCACAAACATTGATTACCTGTCCGCTAACATAGCTGGATAAATCAGAAGCAAGGAAAAGTGTTACTTTCGCTACTTCGTCAGGACTACCACCACGACGCAATGGAATTGCTTCAGCCCATTTTGCACGTTGTTCATCGGTAAGTGCATGTGTCATTTCAGTTTCGATAAATCCGGGTGCAATGGCATTAGCGCGAATTCCGCGTGAACCAAATTCTTTTGCAACCGATTTTGCAAGACCAATCATACCGGCTTTTGATGCTGAATAATTTGCTTGTCCGGCATTCCCTGAAACTCCGACAACAGAACTCATGTTAATAATGCTTCCCGATTTTTGTTTCATCATAACCGGTGTACATGCATGAATAAAATTAAAAGCAGATTTTAAATTTACATTGATAACTGCATCCCATTGACCTTCGCTCATACGCATCATCAAACCATCTTTGGTAATTCCGGCATTGTTCACCAATACGTCAATACGACCAAATTCTTTGACAATAGCATCTACTACTGTGTGAGTTTCGTCAAAATTCGCTGCATTCGAGGCATAACCTTTTGCTTTTACTCCAAATGCTTCAATTTCTTTTTGTGTGTTTAAAGCGTTATCGTCGATAACCAAATCAGTAAATGCAATAGCTGCACCTTCGCTGGCTAATTTAAGCGCGATGGCTTTCCCGATTCCACGTGCAGCACCTGTAACGATAGCTACTTTTCCTTCTAATAATTTCATACGATAATAATAGTTTTTAAGTTGTCGTATGGAACTCACATATCAGATTTTCAACCATATTCCGGCAAGAAACTGATCTATGCGAATTTCATTTTATAATCTTTTTTTGAAATGATTTTTAAAAAATTCGGGGCAAAGATAGTGCTTTTTTCGCAATTCGGGCAAAAACCTGCATAATTTGCTCGAATTTGTGCAAAAAAAAGGGTGTCCCAAAAGTATTTTTTGAACGCAACTTTACGCAAATTCAGCAAATAAACGCAAATATAAATCTTTGATAATAATACATTTATATACAATCAAAATTAAATAAATTGCGAAAATTTACGACTTTTTGTGTCCCGATGTTTCGGGATTGCGTGCTTTTTGGACACCTACTTTCAAATTATTTAAAACCGAAATAGTTTTTTATTTTCTTTTCAGACTTAATGACTTGTTTTCAGGATTAAACGACCTGGATAAAATTTTGCTCTTAACAGCAGATACACTGGTTGTATCAGAATAATCAGAATAAGCAAGTGCACCCTCATAAGAGCCTGAAATTTTTGCTCCATAACCGTCAAACAATGCATAATCTATCTTGTAAATACCATTTGAATAAGCTATTGTTGCGTTTCCCTGACTTACCTGATTAGTTGTATTGCCATAATACCAGGTACCCCATTCGTAACCCTGCGAGTCTGTATATCCGGGAACAATTGAGTTCGGCAAAAGGTAATTGGTAGTTAAGTCCGGCATCATTTCATAAATGCCTGAAGGGATTGAGTCTTTTGCAGATAAATCAGTGTTAATCTCTAAAAATAACATTTCACCATTGCCTGAAAAATCTGACATATTTATGCCTGAACTAGCCAGACAAACAGTAAAATTATTTGATGTGGTTGAATTATAAACATCTCCCCAGTACCACAATTCACCTTTCGTCAGGATTGGATAGATGTCATCAACAGTCACTTCACAGGTTGCTGTTTTTTCACCTGCCATTACTGTAATTGTAGCTGTTCCAACCGATAATCCCTGTATTGCTCCATTGTTAACTGAAACTATACTTTTATCGCTTGAATTCCATACAACCGGTATTTTACTTATATCACCCGTTACAGAAATGTTTGCAATTAATGAATCTGTCTGTCCAACAGTTAGATTAAGTGTAGTAGTGTCTAAAGTCAAACTTGTCACTTCATTTTTATTACAGGAAGTAAAAAATATTAATGAAATTAAAGTAAGAGCACTAAAAAATTTCAATTGTTTTTTCATCTGTTTTTTTTATAATTTGATAAGTAGCAAAAATAACATAAATAATCTAATTCAGAAACTTTTAAAGCTTAATATGATAAATTCTGAGATAAAATCTTTATTATTAAAAACAGAACAGAAACACCCGCGAGGGTATTTCTGTCAGTTTTATTGTTTGCTCTTAAAGAATAGTGTCAGGCATTCATTGAAACAAGAAACTCTTCGTTGTTTTCTGTTCTTTCCATTCTGTCTTTCAGGAATTCCATAGCTTCCATGGAATTCATATCAGACAAGTGACGGCGCAGAATCCACATGCGGTTCAGAGTATCTTTATCAAGCAATAAATCGTCGCGACGAGTGCTGGAAGCCATAATGTCAACAGCGGGGAAAACACGTTTATTCGATAATTTACGGTCGAGCTGAAGTTCCATGTTACCGGTACCTTTGAATTCTTCAAAGATAACTTCGTCCATTTTAGAGCCTGTTTCAGTCAGAGCAGTAGCAATGATTGTCAGACTACCACCATTTTCAATGTTACGTGCAGCACCAAAGAAACGTTTTGGTTTGTGTAACGCATTAGCGTCCACACCACCCGAAAGGATTTTACCGGAAGCTGGCGAAACAGTGTTATAAGCACGCGCCAAACGTGTAATTGAATCAAGAAGTATTACCACATCCTGTCCACATTCCACCATTCGTTTCGCTTTTTCGTGAACCATGCTGGCAACTTTCACATGACGTTCTGCCGGTTCATCAAAAGTGGACGAAACAACTTCGGCACGTACACTGCGGGCCATATCGGTAACTTCTTCTGGACGCTCGTCAATCAAAAGAACGATCATATACACTTCCGGATGATTGGCAGCAATAGCATTGGCAATATCCTTTAATAACACAGTTTTACCTGTTTTAGGCTGTGCCACAATCAATCCACGCTGACCTTTTCCTATCGGAGAGAACAAGTCGACAATGCGTGTTGACAATGTATCGTTTTTACCTTTACAAAGATTGAATTTTTCGTCAGGGAAAAGAGGGGTGAGATGTTCGAAAGGAACGCGGTCGCGTACGTATTCAGGTGAACGGCCATTGATTTGCGCCACTTTAATAAGGGGGAAATACTTTTCACCTTCTTTTGGTGGACGAATAGAACCTTTTACTGTATCACCGGTTTTTAGTCCGAAAAGTTTGATTTGCGATTGGGAAACATAAATATCATCAGGTGAAGCCAGGTAGTTATAATCGGCCGAACGCAGGAATCCATAACCATCGGCCATCATTTCCAGAGTTCCGGTACCTTCCAGAATGCCGTCAAAATCAAATTGTTTTTCAGCTTTATCGTTTCTGTTATTGAATTTATTGCGGTTATTGTTGTTCCCGTTATTGTTGTTCCCGTTATTGTTGTTATTATTCAATACAGGAATATTAGGTTTAACCGGTTTAATTTCAGAAGTTTCCTGCTTTTGTGTTTCCGGGGTGTTTCTTTGTTCTGTAACTGCTTCGTTTTCAGTTTCCGGAACAAACAGAGATTCTTCTGAATTGAGATCAATTGCTGCGTTATCTTCTAATACAAAAACTTTTGTTGGCTGAGGAGTGGTTTGGGGTGCGTTTTCAGTCTCTTTTTTCTCAATTACAGGTTTTACCAGTGCCGGTTTCTTTTTCTGTGATTTTGGTTTGCCGGCTTTTTTTACGGGTTTTGCTTCTGTTTCTGAAGTAACATCGGATGCAACCTGTTCCGCTGGTTTTGTTTCGGGTGTTTTTACAACCTTTTGATCTGTTTCTTCCACTTTTTTTATCACTGCTTTCGGAGCCGGTTTTTCAATCGTTTTCTCAGTTACAGCAACCGGTTGTTGAGTTTTTTGTTCAGGATTTTTCTTTACAGGTACCCGAAGCCTTTTCTTTCTTTCTATTTCCTGATTTTCGTTGGTAATGGTTTTTCGCTGTGCATTTACCACAGCCTGTTGATCTAAAATGTCATAAACCAGTTTGTCTTTGGTAGTCGAACCTGATACTTTTAGACCTAATTCTGTTGCGATATCCTTTAGTTCGGACAGTTCTTTCGCATTCAATTGCAAAATGTTGTAATTACTCATAAAGTGATGAATAGACGCTTTTTGGGGAAATTTTCCATAACGACGGAAAATGAAACGCTTTTTTTGTGAATGTTATTGTTTGATTTTTTATAACAAGAGCAGGACTGCTGTTGAGATTTGAAAACGTTGCAAATTTACTACTATATTTTGAATTTGCAATTCAATACGTATATTTATTTGAATTTTATTAAAAGCATTAAAAAAATCCGGAAAAAAATTCCTGATTAATTTAATGCAACAGAAAGGATTTTAAAAAGTATTACATCCAAATATCTAATTCGTATCTGTACTTAATACCATTCTAAAATTAATGTACTGTGAGTTGTTTGATACTATAACGCACTTAGCGTAAAATTGTTTTAAATCAATGTTTATTTTTTAAGAATTTCTGTTTTTTTATTTCCGAAAGAAAACAAACTATGGCTGTATGTGACTGATAATCATTGACAGTAGAATATTTTTTAGATATTATCAAGCATGGGAACAAAATTGACCGGCAATGATTCGGTTTTAATAATTTTTCCTTTCAGTTTTTCAATAATATAAAGTTTCTGACTTTTAGGTTCTCCAACAGGAATAATCATTTTTCCTCCTTCAGCAAGCTGATCAATAAGTGTCTTTGGGATATTCAGCGGTGCGCAACTTACAATTATTCCGTCGAAAGGCGCGTAGTCTTTCCACCCATTGTAACCATTAGCAATGATAATTTTATAATTCTGATAACCTTCAGACAATAATACAGCATTTGCCCTCATTGCCAGAGGTTCTGATAATTCTACCGAATATACTTCCTGAAACAATTGAGATAATATGGCAGTTTGATAACCTGATCCGGTTCCTATTTCGAGAACCTTTTGTTGATTTCCTCTGAATATTTTATCAATCATGAATGCCACTATGTATGGTTGGGAAATCGTCTGATCATAACCTATGGGTAATGGTTTATCCTCATAGGCACGAAACCATAGTTCGCGGGGAACAAACAAATGACGAGGGACTTTTTTTAATGCCTCCAGTATTTCCGGTTGAATTATGCCTCTGCCCTTAATCTGAAGCTCAACCATGGCTTTGCTCTGAAGACTGAATTCATTCTCATTCATAATATTAACTCATAACATTTTACTGATAATACTATAACAAAAGAAAAATCAATTCAGTCTTTAAATTGACAGAAATATTTATTCAGATTGAACAACAATTTCTTTCTTTTTATTCGTAATGCTATCCTGCAAAAAACCAATTTTCAATATTTTTTTCATTATTTCATTCGGGTTTTTGAAAGTGTAGAATATTACTTCATCGTTATATTCCGGGATACAGTGATTTATTTTAATACCATGTATCAGTTTCGGCATTCCGAAAAAAGGTTCTATTGATATTACATCTTCCGACTTAAAAATCAGGTCGCCATCAATGCTGCTGCTTAAATTCAATTCAGATTTTGTGACATGCAATGTTGCCAGAGGTAATGTTGTAGTAATCTGTCCGATTTTAGCACCACCGGTAAAGGTCAGTTCTTTCATATATATATTTGAGTCAATTTTTTTATAGAAATCAGGAATTTATTCAACAACGGCTTTCGCATCTTTCGTTTTTAGTGAAGCTCTCAATGTCAAAAATCCCAAAAGTCCGGCTATTAATGATGATAATAAAATTACCAGTTTGGAATTATTGATGATTACTTCGCTGTCGAACGCAAGCAAAGTAATAAATATCGACATTGTAAATCCGATTCCTCCCAAGAGCCCTACATTAAAAATTAATTTCCAGTTTAAATCGGAGGGTAGTTTGCAAATTCCCAGTGTAACAGCAATAAATGAAACCAGAAAAATTCCCAGAGGTTTGCCAACTATCAATCCCAGAGCAATTCCTATACTGTAATTTTCTGAAAGTATCTGTCCGATATGCCCGTTAAAAACAATTGCCGTATTGGCCAGTGCAAATAATGGTAAAATAATGAATGCTACCGGTTTATGCAATAAATGCTGTAAGATGTACGAACTGGATTTTTCATCACCATTGCCAAAAGGAACGACAAATGCTAAAAGAACACCTGTTATAGTGGCATGCACTCCGGAATGCAGCATAAGATACCACATGGCAACTCCACCTATCAAATAGGGAATTAAATTTTTGATTTTCAATCTGTTGAAAACAATCAAAACCACAAAAATTCCCAAAGCTATAAGTAAATTTGACAAGATAAATGTTTTGGTATAAAATATGGCTATAATGATAATGGCTCCAAGATCGTCAACAACCGCCAGCGCAGTCAGAAAAACCTTGAGCGAAGTAGGAACTTTATTTCCTAACAATGACATTATTCCCAATGCAAAAGCAATATCGGTAGCCGTCGGGATGCCGGCGCCGGCTTGTGTCTCAGTTCCAAAATTAAACAGCAGAAATAATGCAGCAGGAGCAATCATTCCGCCCAATGCACCGAAAACCGGAAGTATTGCATCTTTCACGTTGGACAGTTCTCCAATGTAAATTTCACGTTCCAGTTCTAATCCGATTAGCAGAAAGAAAAAAGTCATCAAACCATCATTAATCCAGTGTCCTATGCTGTGACCGGCCAGTTCAGTCTTAAAAAAGCCAATATATTCAGCACCAAACTGCGAATTTGCCAGTATCAGTGATAAAATGGTGCAACCGATTAAAGTCATTCCACCTGCTTTTTCGCTGTCAAAAAACTCTTTAAATAATTTTGTTATATTCATTTCCGTATTTCTTTATTTTAGCTTAAACTCAACATCACTTCATCTCTACTGTTTGCAGGGCTTGTGTATCTTTTTTTTCAAAACAAACCATTAAAAAATCTGCTTTTGTGCCCAAAGTTACTAATTTTTTCTTAAATAATTAAGTAATTTTTAATCTATAATGGCATAAATTTTACCTTTTTGAATGAAATAAATTGAAATTAAAAATTATCCTTCTGACTTTTGAAAACTGAGTTGTTGACAAAATATAAGAAGATAAAGCATTTTAAATAAGAATTATAACACACTTACTTAAACAATTTTTGTAGAAGAGAAAACTCCGGAACCAGAATAGGTATTGTGTGAACTCAGGAATTTATATTATTCAAAAAAATTAATAATCGGTTTCCTGTTCTTTTTTCAGCAATTCTTTGGTGGAAAGCAGTCCGCAGGCAGCAAAAATATCTTCACCGCGCGAGGCTCTTATAGTTACAGTTAATCCTTTCGATTTCAGTCTGTTTTGGAAATCTACTATTCCGGATACGGAAGTTCCCCGCAAAGGAGTGTCGGGAATGGGATGAAAACGAATAAGATTAATGCGGCATTTTATACCGTTAAGCAATCTCACCAGTTCATTGGCATGACGGGGAGTATCATTTACACCTTCGAACATGATATATTCGAAAGAAACCCGGCGCTGACGACCTAAATCCCACTTTTTAATTTCTTTGATAACTTCTGAAATCGGATACACGTTTTGTATGGGCATTATTTCACGTCGCTCATCATCAAAAGGCGAATGCAAGCTGACAGCCAAATGTGCATTGCTGTTTTCGAGAAAAGTTTGCATTGCCGGAATAATTCCGACAGTAGAAACGGTTATTCGCTTCGGACTCCACTCATACCCCCACGGTGAAGTCATTATTTCAATGCTTTTCAATACAGCATCCACATTATCAAGCGGTTCTCCCATTCCCATATATACAATGTTCGTCAGTTTTTCAAATTCGGGCAACGACTGAATCTGATTTATAATTTCACCGCTCGAAAGATTCCCCTGAAATCCCTGTTTTCCGGTCATGCAGAACAGGCAGCCCATTTTACAACCAATTTGAGTCGAAACACATAATGTAGCACGGTCGGCATCAGGAATGTATGCAGCTTCAATAAATTTATGTGTGCGGGTAGGGTAGAGGTATTTTTTTGTTCCATCGACCGAAGTCTGAACTTTAGAAAATGTTGACAAGTCAATACAATATTTCTCTTCAAGTTTTTCGCGTGCCTGTTTCGATAAATTTGTCATTTCAGCAAAACTTCCAACCCGTTTTTTATACAGCCAGTCAGACAGTTGCGTAGCTGTAAAACCCGGTAATCCAAGTGCGATTACCAAGGATTTTAGTTCTGTAAGTGTGAAACCGAAGATGTTTATTTTATCAGACTGATTCATATAAAATTTTGAAAATGAGATTAATATAAAACTGGGTCAATAGTACTTAAAAATAAGTTTCTGAAATTATATTTTTAAAAGGAATACCTTTAGAAATCAGTAAATCACGAACCATAATAATCATATCCGCACTTCCGCACAAATAATAATTCACATTTACTGACAATTCTTTTCCTTTCAGCCATTCAGTCAATCTTCCTTTATAGTGCACAGTATCAGACTGCTGAGAACAACACCGGATATAATTCTCATTTGACAACACTTCAAAATTTTCAGACAAATAAAAACTTTCGTCATTTTTAGCACCCTGTACCACTGTTTTGTTTTTTCTCAAACCGGAACGAATCATTGAAACAAACGGAGCAATACCGGTTCCGGTTGCTATCCAGTATGCAGGATTATCATCAGAACTAAATGTTCCAAACGGCTCTGAAGCATAAATATAATCACCAGCTTTGAGTTTTGATAATCGCGGGGTTAATTTTCCGTTAGGTTTTTCGTCAAAAAGAATCTCTATGTCCGGATCCGAAATTCCACTTGCAATACTGTAGAGTCTTGGTTGACCATCAGGCTCAATATCAATGGCAATAACCTGTCCGGCCCTGAATGAAAAATCACGTTTAAATGAGAGAACATATACATCACCAGTTAACCTGCGAATGGACTTAACCTGCTTTTTTAATAAGATTCGTTGCTGTGACACACGGGAAGTTATTTAATTTCGGAAATTACGTTATTATTTTTTTCTGTGCACAAAACAAGGCGAACAAGAGAATTGTTCATTTTCAATTTATAGAGAATTTAATTATTTTAAAATCAACTGTTTGGAGTTCCTGTAGTTTTTTGTTTCTACAGTTGTAAGATAAGTTCCGGGAGTTAAACGAGTATTCAGTGTTGTAATATTTTTCGCTGTGAAGTGATCTGACTGAATACATCTGCCCGCAATATCATACAAATAAATGATTCCGTCATTATCTGTGGTATTATTTATACAAACAGTATTGTCAGAACTGAATATCCGGATTTCCGGATCACTGATTTTATTTAAGTCCGGGTCGCTGATATTTAACTCATTATCTGTAATAATTTTAAACCTTTTGGTAAGCTGCTCAGATCCACTCGTTTTAAAAGTATAAGTTGTGCCACTCACGCTTATATCAGTCATTGTATCTGTTTGTAAATCCAGTAAATATATTGAGTTATAAAGAATATCCATATTTTTATTCGTAAATGTCATAGTGTAAACATCGTCCTCACCGGGGAAGAATCCAACATATGAATTATCTATATCATTAACTGTATTTACCTGATAATCGCCATCAGTTTCCATTGCAAAAATCTGAGGAGAAAGGACAGAACCTGTAAATTTCTCAGCATCCCAACCATTGTCAAACCCATGTGTGCACGATGGTTCTATAAAAAACCACATTCTATCCGAGAATCTTGAACCTTTAACATCTATTTTCGTCCATATTTCTTTCGATTCATCTCCATTATCTGATGCTTTAACACGTTGCATTTCAGTATTTTTAGTCATAGTTGCCGCAGAACTATATGGAATGGTAACTGTAGCATACGGATCAGACATTTTAGCTCTCACCAGAAAAGCCTGCATAGAAGGAACTTCCTGAGGTAATCCGGCTTCTCCTGCATGTTCCTTTGGTATTGCCGTATATTGCCCTGAAATATTGGAATTTGTATCTGATGCCTCACCCTGACCGGCATCATACCAATCCTGATAGGTACCGGTATTAAAGAGATAAACCGTTGCTGTGGCTTGCGGTCCGAATTCAAGTTTTGAAATATCTATTGCTGCTGTATAAGGGTTACCAATTAAGGTTTGCCCCGGATAAGAAACTCCTGATGTATAAGGCAATGTAACTGAATAATCTCTGTTTTCAAGAATTCCTTTAAAATAATATTTCTTAGCGGATTGTTGACTTATTTCATAACCTGTAAACGAAGTCAGATTTGAATAATTATTCATCTGATACCAGTGTGACGGGCTGTCATTTTCCCTTAATTCCCGAACATAAGCACCATCTAAAGTTGGCGAAGCAACTATGTTTCGCAGTGGTATTCCGAAAAATTGCCATTTGTATTTACTTCCCACCGGATTTGTCAAATTAAAGGTGGCTATTGAGTACATCTCTACAGTGGCATATACCGGCGAACTGTAGTCGTTATGGAATACAAGCGAACCATTTGGCTCTGTAGCACTCGATTGAATGTATATCTGATCCGGATTATTCAGAGTTGTAATTGTATTATTTACAGTCAATCCCTTTGTTACAGGAATAATCAGCTTTCTGGTAGTTTTGTTAATCAATTGTCCCACCGCCCGGTCATTATCAAGTATAAGATCGTTCTGTGCCACCGGACCGGGACTGTTATTAATACCATCGGCAAATTCAATGTCATTTCCACCCAGAGGCACATAATTAGCCGTCCAGTTGGCTGTATTACACCAATCACTGTTTACACCGCCTATCCAGAAATTGGTGTGTGGATTTACGATCATGGTGATAGACGAAGCAGCGCTGCTAACCGAAGGGCACGGATAATTAGGAGTCATTACGCATGTTACAATTTGCCCATCAGTAGGAATAAAACTATAAGTGGAGGAAGTAGCTCCGGCAATACTATTCCCATCAACTTTCCATTGATAGGCAGGATTTGTACCTCCGTTAGCAGGTGTTGCCGTAAATGTGACTGTTG
>MTLE01009278.1_pt1 | contig 15011 bp, 13 predicted proteins | sample 1982461 | NCBI WGS metagenome assembly MTLE01 (sample SAMN05712605, study PRJNA340218) | biofilm metagenome | isolation source: sample SPL anode biofilm adapted to -200 mV | place: USA | collected 2012-02-03
GTCTTGAAATCCATATCAGCTACCCAAAGTGGCAAAAGCCCTTCTGGCATCCCCCGTCGATGCGCAAAATCATACTTAATGGAATTGGTATTATCCCGGGTGATGATTTCGTCAAAGTTATATTTCACTGGTCAACCTCCTTCAAGACCCGATCAAGGTCGTCAATCAAGTCATTAACACTTTCAATTCCGATGGATAAGTGCAGTAAGCAATTTTATATCCGCTTTTGTTCTCCTGTACGACTAAACTAGGATCCGCATTAAATCCAAGGCACATCTTCCCTTAATGGAAATTACCATTACTGAAACAAGCCTGTTGACAGATATCGTTCACCGGTGTCCGGCAATAACACCACAATAGTCTTGCCTTTATTTTCCGGTCTTTTTGCCAATTCGGTGGCCGCATAGATGGCTGCTCCCGAAGAAATACCGATTAGCAATCCTTCCCGTCGGCCAATTTCTTTGGAGGTTTGGAAAGCATTTTCATTACTGACCTTAATGACTTCATCATAAACATCGGTATTGAGCACCTTTGGAACAAACCCGGCACCGATTCCCTGAATTTTATGCGGTCCTGGATTTCCACCTGATAAAACTGGTGAAGCTTCTGGCTCTACCGCTACAACTGAAACGCTTGGGTTTTTCTCTTTTAACACTTCACCAACTCCGGTAATAGTACCACCAGTACCTATTCCAGCTACAAATATATCAACTTCTCCATCGGTATCGTTCCAAATCTCAACCGCCGTCGTTTTACGGTGAATCTCGGGATTGACCGGATTCTCGAATTGCTGCGGCACAAAAGCATTGGGGGTGCTTTCAGCCAGTTCCTGGGCCTTGGCAATAGCCCCCTTCATACCTAATGAACCAGGAGTCAAAACCAGTTCAGCCCCTAAAGCTGAAACCAGATTACGTCGCTCAACACTCATGGTTTCAGGCATGGTTAAAATCAAACGATAGCCTTTAGCAGCAGCTACAAAAGCCAGACCCACACCAGTATTGCCACTGGTCGGTTCAATAATTACCGAATCCTGATTGATCAGTCCTGCTTTTTCGGCTGCATCAATCATTGCAAAACCAATTCGGTCTTTAACCGAAGAAAGAGGATTAAAATACTCCAGTTTGGCAATGATTTTGGCCTCTAAACCCAATTTTTTTTCATAATTCGATAATTCAAGCAATGGCGTATTTCCAATTAAGTCGGTCAGATTTTTTGCAATTTTTGACATCATGATACCTCTTTTCGATTTAATCCATATTATTTCTATATGATTTTATTATAATCCTCTTGTATTTTCTTGTCAACTCATTTTTATTTTTAATCAGCATCAAAGCATCCCCGAAATTTAAAAAAATTATTTGTGAATGCATGACTCTTGTAGTATAATCGGATAATTGTCGGGTCATTTCATACTAATCATCTTGGTATTTTTATGATCTTTATAGTATCCCCAAATCGAGCAAAACTTTGATTTTTCAAGATTGACCAATGCCTACTGCCGATCAGTATTCACCGTAAGCGAAAGACTGGATCTTCTCAGATCTTCCTGGCGGATCAGTCTCAGTCATTTAACCACTGACAGCGAATTGCAGGAGTTTATGGACATATTTGATTCTTGTTATAAAAGTTTATCTAAAAAGTAGGAGTTATCATGGAACGTTATCAAGAAATAGAAAAAAGTTTAAAGAAGAAGTATCGCAGTAGTATCTGGTGCCGCTTTACCAGTGCCATCAATGAATATCAGCTGGTCAAGGAAGGCGATAAAATTGCGGTGTGCATCTCTGGCGGAAAAGACTCGATGCTGATGGCCAAGCTATTCCAGGAACTAAAGAAACACAATAAATTCCCATTCGAATTGGTTTTTCTGGTAATGGATCCGGGCTATAACCCGATCAACCGGGAAATGATCAAAAAAAATCTGAAGCTGTTGAATATTGAAGCCACTATTTTCGAGTCGCAAATTTTTGATTCAGTGGCCGATATTGAAAAATCACCCTGCTATCTCTGTGCCCGGATGCGTCGAGGCCATCTCTATCATCACGCCAAAGAATTGGGATGCAATAAAATCGCCCTGGGGCATCATTATGACGATGTCATCGAGACGATCCTGATGGGCATGCTTTACGGCGGCCAGATTCAGACGATGATGCCCAAATTAAAAAGCACCAATTTTGAGAATATGGAGTTAATCCGACCGATGTATCTGATCCGGGAAGAGGCCATCATCAGCTGGAAATTACATAACGACCTGCAATTTATTCAATGTGCCTGCCGCTTTACTGAAAATTGTATGATATCAGACAACGAAGGCGGAGCCTCAAAGCGTCAGGAAATGAAAACGCTGCTGAAAAAATTCCGCCAAACCAGCCCGTATATCGAAAGCAATATTTTTAAAAGCGTCGAGAACGTCAATCTCAATACCATTATTTCCTATAAAAAAGACGGTGTCAAACATCATTTTCTGGAAAATTTTGATGCTTAACGCCGTCAATACTATTTTGTCAGGCTGGTGAGTCGCTAGGCACTTACGGATACACCTCAATCAGTACATCCATAATGCCGCCGCAGGCCATCCCCTCGTCTTCGGCCACTTCCCCGGTCATATCAACATGCATGGTCAGAAAGCCGCCCTCTTCACGCAGCAGATCCCGGGCGGCGACGATCACTTCGCCTTCGCTGCAGCCGCCACCAATGCTACCAAGACTGCGGCCATCGGGCCAGATAATCATTTTGGCCCCAGCCCCCCGGGGAACGGAACCTTTTTTAGAAATAACCGTCACAATTGCCCGTTTATCGGAGTCATTTTCTGCCAGATTCTTAACCACTTCAAAATCAAAATCGGAATGATTGGTCTGATTCTTCTGATCGACTTTTTCTGGTTGATGAGCCATCCGCTTCACCTGAATGATCTCAGCAATAATCGAAATGGCAATTTCTTCGGGGGTTACCGCCCCAATTCGTAGCCCAATCGGTGAATAAACCCGGGCGAGTTGTTCCTCGGTAAAACCGTCTTCACGAAACTGAGCCATCAATCCCTGAACCCGGCGTTTGGACCCGATCATCCCCAGATACTCGGGATTTTTGGCAATCGCCTGGCGCAGACACACTGCATCATGGCGATGGCCGCGGGTGACCACAACGACGTAGTCGGTGTTTTTGACCTGCAGGCGGTCAAAACAGCTATCAAAGCTTTCACACATTACCCGACTGGCTTCGGGAAAGCGCTGCGCATTGGCAAAAGACGGTCGATCATCGACAACAGTGACCTTAAAGCCGATATCCGCCCCATAACGGGCCAGCGGCTTGGCAATATGACCGCCCCCCAGGATGATTAGCCGCCCTTCAGAGTAAAAGGGTTCATATAAGACGAAAGCCCCCTCTTCGATGGTACTGAATTTCGGCAGTCCCTGATCAATAACGGCTGCAATCGTTTTTCTGGTTTTTTCATCAAATTGTTCCGTTTGTAAATCGCCATTTCGCAAAACTGATTTTGTAATCGTACGTTTCGTTGTTTCCGGATTTGTTACTCCCCGGGTGCACATAATCACCTGTTTTTCATTTTCCAATTCATTAAGTAGTTTTTGATACGGATTAACCACGTTCTTGTCCCTTTCTGAAACGATCGTCTACCCAGATCTCCCGGGGTCGATGACCGATTTCAAGTTGAATTTCATATTTGCTGATTTTGCTGTAAAGAGTATTTCTTTGGATGCCCAGGGCGGCAGCCGTCTGGCTGATATTGCCCTTATAAAGTTTTAAGACCCGTTTAATATGCTCTTTTTCCATATAGGATAAATCGAGCTGTGCCGGATCAAGATCTTCGAGTCGCTCTTCCCGCAATTCAATTGGAAAATTTCCGGCAATTGCCGCAAATTGCGCCATCGGGCTGGGTTGCTCACTATTTTCCGAAAAATACTTGTAGGGAAAAGCTTCGGTGTTAATAATCAGTTCCACCACATTTTCCAGTTCCCGCACATTCCCCGGCCAACTGTAATTTTCCAATAAGCGCATGTTGTCCTCGGTAATTTCAAATTCCTGCTTTTCATATTTCGCTGACAGATTTTTCATGAAATATTGAAATAAAATGGCAATATCGTGGGTACGCTCACGCAGGGGCGGCAGATACAGGGGCAGGACATTGAGACGGTAAAACAGATCCTTCCGGAAACGACCCAGCTCAACTTCTTTTTTGAGATCCTTATTGGTTGCAGCGATAATGCGCACGTCAATGGGAATCGAGCGCTGGCTGCCAATCCGGGTAATGACGTTTTCCTGTAATACCCGCAACAATCGAGTCTGCATATCAAGCGGCATCTCGCCGATTTCGTCAAGCATGATCGTGCCATTATTGGCCTGTTCAAACTTACCGATGTTGCCGCCTTTCTTGGCCCCGGTATAGGCCCCTTCCTCATAACCAAACAGCTCCGATTCAATCAACTGATTGGGAATTGCCCCACAATTTATGGCCACAAAGGGCTCATCAACCCGTTTGCTGAAATTATGAATGGCCTGGGCAAAGACTTCTTTTCCACAGCCGCTCTCCCCCAGAATCAGAACAGTCGAACGATTGTTGGCGATTTTTTTGGCATACTCAATGGTGCTGACAAAATGGCTGTCAGCACCCATAATTTTGTCAAAAGTGTAATAGGGCTGTTCGGATTTAACGATTTTTTTCGTTTGATCTTCTTTTAAAACAAAGACAATCTCAATACTGTCATCCTGAGGGTTATAAATCGGGCTAGCTGTCATCTGGCAATGAAAATGATTCCGCAGGGCTTTAATATTGATAATCCGGTTGACGTGTTTTTCCAGATGAATGGCTTCCTTGATGTTCTCCCACTCTTCAATGATTTCTGCGACGTTGGTCGCCGTCAATTGTTTATATTTATTGCCGAATAAATCCATCGCCCGCTGATTATATATTTTAATTCGACCATCCAGATCGGAGGTCAGGATCGCTACCGGCATCGAATTGAAAATCGTTTTGATATGTTTATTGGTCATATTCTGGAGGCGGTTATATTCTTTGACCCGGAGCATTTCTTCGATGGCGTTGGAAGCAGCAATGACCATTCCCAGAGTATGGGGATGAACCGAATCGGAGTAGCCAGTCAAATCGAGGGCCCCAATCAGATTGCCATTGGCGTCTTTAATCGGTGCACCTGAACAGGTCCAACGGTGATAGGCCTTGATAAAATGGTCTTTGCCAGACAATTGCACCGGTTCACCCGATTTTATCACCAGCGACATGGCATTGGTGCCAATACACTCCTCATTCATATAGGCACCAGCTACCATTTTTAGTTCAAAGGCTTCGGTGAGAATTTTTTCGTCACCGATGGCATTCAAAATACAGCCTTCTTTATCAGTCAGCAATACAAAAAAATTATTCCCCCGGACAATACTCATTAGGTGCTCCATGTAGGGTGAAGCAGTCAGTATCAAATCTCTGTTTTCAGAAAATTTTGTTTGCAGCTCCGAATGATCAATCATTTTTTTACTGAAAACCTGATCCTCGGTGATTCCATAATCAGCACAGCGTTCCTTCGATTGCTTTATAAGGTTTTGATAAATATTCTTATTCATGGTTAATTGTCTCTTTTCATTGATTTTGGCAAATCCATTTTCCACTTTTCTGATTATAGCATAGTTTAAAGCTAGCAGCGTAGGGGATCTTCCATTTGAATACTTCTTTAATTGCTAATCCGAACAGGTTAGCCAGAATAACCCGGATGACTCCGGCGTGGGTAACGATCACGATTGACTTCGCATCGTTTTCTTTTAGTATTTCGGTAAACACCGGTAGCACCCGTTTTTGTAATTCTCCAAAACTTTCGCCAGCTGGCGGTGCAAAAATATCCAGCTCCTGACCCCGCTGTTCAAAGCTCTCCGGGTAACGCTCTTTAATCTCTGCGAAGGACTTGCCGTCCCAATCGCCCAGATTGATTTCTTGTAACGCATCAATCTGGAACCGTGGAATTTGGCGTCTGCCTAAGAGAATCTCCATGGTCGCAACACAGCGGCTAAGCGGGCTGCTATAGGCGCGATCCAGGGGAATGGTTTTAAACTGTTCCTGCAGTTTTTGTGCCTGCACAACGCCTTCCGGTGATAAAGGTAAATCCAATTGGCCGATATAGGCTTTTTCGTTTTTTAATTCAATCTGGCCATGCCGAACTAAATATATCCGGGTTTCCATTTAACAACCCTTTCTGAATGTCTTCATCCAATTTGCGTGTTGCCACGGTTAATTTTTTTCAGTAGTTTATTTTATCCGATCACCCTTTGGATTTTCTGCAAAATAATCTCAGCATTGTCATAACGCCGGGTTATTTTTTCAAGCGCCTGCGGATTATCGTGATAAACCTGAAAGACCATGTTTTTTCGTGTCGCCAGATCGATCAACTGATCATTTTTAACCAGTTTATCAGCCAGATAAAGGATTTCGCTTTCGGTAATGGCGGTATCTGCTTCGACTAAAATATCCATATGAACAGCAATAATTGCCCCCACCTGGGGGTAACCCATCGCCTTTAGGATCTCGCCGCCTTTTAGCGCATGGTTTTTTTCGGTTTTGGCCAGATCATGAAGCAGGGCGGCAGCCTGAAGTACCGGTCGATTAAGCGTTTGGCCCTTGTCAATTAATTGATCAACCAAACCGCTGGTTGTCTGTTTAACTTTTTGACAATGCCTACGAATATTTTCAGGCAATTGATACTTCTCCCATATGGCATAGCATTCGCATAAATTAGGGGCTTCCAGGGCATCGTAGCTTAATAACGCCTCATAATCCGCCCGGGTATCCATATCCATTAAAATCGCTTCATCGATCAGAGGGAGTTCCGCCGCATCGGATTCGTATAAGGCAAGCAGTCGCTTCAGCCCACCGCCTTGTTTATTATCCAGAATCGCTCTTTTGTACTTTTTATCAATCAGTGGCGGATGTCCCCGTTTGCCTAAAAAGCTGGGATAGATAATACCTTTACCGAGCTGCGGTGGTGCTGCCATCAGTTCTTTTACGGTTTCCCGCTTGACCAGCGGGATGTCTACCGGATGAATAAAAAAGGCCTCAATTTCGTCGTTTAGTTTTGTTATGCCGGTAATGATGGAGGTATACATCCCCTCGGCAAAGTTTTCATTGATCACTACATCCAGTGGTTGATTGTTAAAATAGGGGCGTATTTCATCCGCCCGGTGGCCCAGAACCAGAATGATCTGATCAGCACCGGCTTGCTGATAAAGGTCCACCACCCGTTCCACTGCCGTTTGCCCGCCGAGTTTTAGCAGCGGCTTGAATCCGTCCATCCGCGAAGAATAGCCGGCCGCAATAATAATAACGCCATACTTCTGCTTTTTCAATTTGGTTGCCGCCTGACTTGAATCATTTCCGCCACAATACTGACGGCAATCTCCTCCGGAGTATCGGCATAAATGTTTAGACCAATGGGATTGTGCACCCGCTCCAGATCGCTGTATGAAAAACCCATCTCCAGTAGCCCCTGATAGATATGATTGCGTTTGTTTTTGCTGCCGAGCATCCCGATGTATTTGGCCTCGGTTTGCAACATCTGGGCTAACACATCTTTGTCATCCGAATGGCCTCTGGTCACAATCACCACATAAGAATATTGATTGATGCTGATCTGGTTTTCGATATTTTCAAAACCCGGGATCACCAGCACCTCATCAACCGTATTAAACCGCTTGCGATTGGCAAATTCTTCCCGGTCATCGAGCACCGTGACATAAAAACCAACAACCTTACATAATTCAGCCAGCACCTTGCCAATGTGACCGCCGCCAATAATGCAGACATTCTCGTGGTTAAAATAGGGTTCGACATAAAAACCTGCGGCTTGTAAAAAAGCCAGCTGATATTTCAATTGATAAAAATTCAGGCGGATTTCTTTAACCAGGTTATGGACTTCGTCACTTTCCAATCCCCAAAAACCGGTTTCCGTGCAGAGCCATTTTTCCAGTCGGCCATAAACAAGGCTTGTCTGCGGTATTTTGATAATTGTCACAAAGTCTGTCTTGGTATCAATCAATTTGATCATTTCATCGTAAAAAACCTGCGTTTGCGGATCCCACCAATCAATGTACTCCAGGAGAATTTTTAAATCACCACCGCAAACCAGGCCCGGAGAGGCTTCATCCTTGCTGTTTAGCCGAAACGTTTCAATCTGATAATATTTGTCCTTGAGAACCCTGGCCGCTGATCGAATCACCATTGCTTCCACCAGACCACCGCCGATTGAGCCTTCGGTTGACAGATCCTCTCTGATCATCATTTTTGCGCCTTCATTACGGGGGGCTGATCCCGATTTTTCAAGAATGGTCGCCAGCACAAAATTCTCTTTCTGGTGTCTCGCTTCTTTTATTTGCCTGATCAGATTATTCAATGCTGCTCTCCTTTCGCCAGTCCCTGATTTTTCGCTTGACCATGCTGTTCACCAGTTGATCCGGTTTCTGCAACGGACTTCTTTCGACTTCAATACGTATCGCTGAATCGTAGTTTTTTAAGAAATGTGCTTGCACGCACTTTTGCAATTGCGCTTCTTTTACTTTGGCGGTTTCGTTTTGATAAAATGAAACCTCAATCAGGAGGGTCTGATCGTCTTTAATGGTGACCTGATAATCAATCAGGTCTTCATCAGCCAACAGTATTTCCTCCAGCTCCTTGAGGTCAAAAGTGACACCGCCAGCCAATTGGATCCGATTCCTAAGCCGTCCGCTAACCTTTTTCATGGTTCTTAAAAAGCTACCGCACTGACAGGCCTCGACTGAAAACGCCCCAATATCGCCGGTGCGATAGCGAATCAACGGCATCGCTTGGCGATTAAAGGTCGTAAAAACAATCTCCCCTGTAACGCCATCGGCCACCGCTTTTCCGGAAACCGGATCGACAATTTCAAAATATAAATCGCCCTCCCGGAGATGATAGCCATTTAGCACCTGACACTCAACCCCACCGCCATAGCCCATTTCGGTCATCCCATAATGGTTAAAAACCTGGCAGCCAAACTTCCGGTTAAGCTCAAAAACAAGCGCCTGCGGGACGTAGTCAGTACTGAGCAGAACTTTTTCGATCCGCTTAAAGCTCGCCGCTTTGCTGCGACTAAGATATAAAACCTGAATCGGAATGCCGACAATGCAATTAATCTCGTTTTCAATCATTGTTTTTTCGACCGCCTCCAGATCGTTGAGCAGTCCATAAACAACACAGGTTGTCCCGGTGCGATCAAGGGCTTTTTTTAACAGATCGCCGATCGTGCCGTAGGCTTGTCCCGGCAGTAAAACCATTGCCCGATCGGTGTTGTCGATTAACGAACGCATGCCGTAATCGAAAAAATCGATGGTCTTTCGGAGATCGGCCTCTGTAAAAAAAATCCGTTTCTTCAGGCCACTGGTTCCCGAGGTATTCAAGGTAACAATTCGGGCAATTTGCGATTGGGGCACACATAAAAAATCAAAGGGATTATTTTTGATATCCTCGGCTCTTGTTAAAGGAAGTTGCTCAAACTGCTCCCATGATTTGATTTGCCGCAGATCAAGGCCATCCAGCTGGTTTTGATAAAATCGGCTGTGTTCCTTGGCATAGCTAAGCGTTTCAACCAGTTTTTCAAGCTGATAGCTCTTAAGCACATCCGGATTTTCCGGGGAGATACCGGTTCGTTTGATGATCCAGTTTTCAAGTGGTGTCTTTTTCATAAAATCCTCACTGTTGGCGATAGATGGCCTGCCCGTTTTTATCGGTCAGGTTATACATGCAAAAAGGGATCAGCTGGCCCTGCGGGTTAACAACATGTATGCAGCAGTCCTTAACCCGATTAAGATCCAGATTCCAGACATCCTGGAAGGCCATCGCTGACAGGCTGAACGAATGGCGGTTAATCTGCTCGAGAATCGCATCCCAGCCATCTTTTGCTGGCACTGCGGTGCTTTTAATACCCTCCTCCTGTGGTTCTGACGCAGCGCCGGACCACTTCCGGAGCACATGGGCTTTTGTCTTACGGGCACCCTCTTCGGCTTTTTCTCCCCCACAGCATTTTGCGCCACCGCCCTGGGCGATCAGCTCACCGTTTTCCGAAACCGTATAATTCCCATGAAACGAACACCGGGCATTTTCACAACCAGGCGGACTGAAACTGTCTTTGTGGATCCGCCGCTGGGTTTGGACTTCGATTTTATCGATCAAGTCACCTAAAGTCAATCTTTTCTGTTCATCCGGCAGGTTTGGAATCCGCCCAAAGTAACTGGCGGGCTGCATATGCACGCCTTTAACCGTTGGCGTCCATTCCAATCCAAAATTGATAATGTTCCCGATATCGGAATCATTGACTTCACTAACCAGGGTCGGCACCAAAACAACTCCAATATTATATCGCTGACAGTTTTTTATTGCCTTTATCTTGGTTGCCAATAATGGCTTGCCTCTGAGTTTCTTATAAATCTCATCATTGGTACCATCAAATTGCAGAAACACCGAATTGAGTCCGGCATTTTTTAAGGCTCTGACATAGGCTTCATCTTCACCCATGCGGATGCCGTTGGTATTGATTTGAATAAAGGAAAATCCGAGCTCATGACCAATCCTGATAATCTCTGGCAGATCATCTCTTAAAGTGGGCTCGCCGCCGGAGAGCTGAATATTGCAGTTGCCCGAGGTGTCCATCGCACTCTGATACATCCGTCTGATCGTTTCAAGATCAAGATCCGCCTCGCAATTGCCATTGGCGTCGGCAAAACAAAAGGAACAATTGAGATTACAGCGCTGGGTGACCTCAATCAGCGCCGTGCAGGTATGCTGGCGATGGTCGACACAGAGGCCGCAATCGAAGGGACAGCCTTTTTCCACCAAAGTATTCGGTTTTTTGATGGTGGCGGGGATTTTATTGCGCACCCACTTTTCAATCGGAATACTGCCCCGCCAGAGCAGCGCTTTGAAGCGACCATGTTCCGGACAGGATTTTTCCATCCAGGTTTCATTATTTTCAGACCAGATGAGCGCGTTTATTTTTTTGAGGCAAACCGGACAAAGGCTTTGGGTCTTCGAGATGATCCGTTTCATAAAATGATCCCATCACTCCCGATTTCCAAAGGTATAACCGTTTTCCTGTAAAATTTCAACCACCTTTTCAAAGCTTTCCAGCAGCGTATCGCCACATTTAACCGGATAAGCCTGGTTGTTTTCATCGGTAAAGCGATAAACGCCGATCAGATCGAGACATTCGGTGCTTTCAAAGCGCTCTTCAAACCAGTCCATGTAGGCTTTAACCATTGTGCCAAAATTATCCTGGGTATATTCCCGGGCTTTTCCCTTGCCAGCATACAAGCCAATCACACCGATGCCGCCGGTTAAAACACCACAGGTTTTCTGATTGCCGCCAATACCATTACACAAACCATTCATCACCCGGATCAGGTCGTCATTTTCGATCTCTTCCATGTCCAGCGCCAGCTTCATCATAATCTGACTACAACAATAACCTTCCGTCCCCAGTCGATACAGTTCAAATTTCAGTTCATCCATCTTTTATTCCACCTTTCTTGCGATCATCATAAAGTAACCCGGTTTGCACATTTTTAAGGCGTCCTGGAAGCCAGCCGCACAGCTACCTCCGGTTTTTAACCAGAAGGCCTGCATCGAACCGAATTCAAAGATCGTTTTAACCAGCAGCTGCCTGAGCAATTCACTGTGATCTTCCAGCAAGACAATCTCAAAACCGACATCAGTGAGATCCGTCTGCAATTGTTTTAAATCGTATAAGCCCCGCATGCAGCTCGTAAACTGATGGGTTTTGATCCCTTCAAGCGCTTCCGGATTTCTGGCATAAACATCGGTAATAAAAAACGTTCCCCGGGGTTTTATCACCCGATAGACCTCCTTCAGTGCTGCCGGAAGATCCGTCATCAACGACAGTGTACACTCGGATAACACCCCCTGAAAGCTCTCGTCCGGGCAGGGAATCGCTTCCCCGCTGCCGAAGAGAAATTCTTTATCCGGATTATTTTTCCGGGCTGTCGCCAGCAGCTTTTGGGAGGGATCAAGCCCCACCACTGTCAGCCCATATTTCTGTTCCAGATAACTGACGGTTGCACCCGCTCCACAGCCGAGATCCAGCAATAAATCGGCGGCATTCCAGCGACAATCGGCCACGCCCCTGTCGGTTAAAGCAAAGCCCCCCGGCCGCAGCGTTCCTCCCAAAAGTGCCGACATCTCCGGGCTTTCGTAGGCACAGTTCCCTGACACCTATTTATCCTCCAGTCCTTCTTCGACTTCCTTCATTTTCCCCAGCGCCAGCGCTTCATCAATGAATACCTGGTGACAACTGGGGCATTTGGGCAGATCCACTTCAAAGTTTCCTTCCATATACTTTACCTTGACCTTGGTTAATTCCAGTTCCTGCTGGCATTTATCACAACGCCATGTCGTTTGGTCGTTACTCTCATGTTTCATCTTATTCCTCCACTATTTCCATGCGATGACTGTAGACGCTTTTTAAGATATAGGCATTTTCTTCTTTTTCGTATTTCACCCAAAATGTAACGTTGTCACGTCGCAGCCTGGCCAGATATTCTCCGGTTTCGGGATTACAGAAACGTTCGTTATTTTCTTCGGCATTTTTAAGCACCGCCTGGATATCTTCCATTAAAATATAGCGGTCTTCGATTTTCTGCTTAACATCATCGGGGATAATCAGCTTAAATTGATCTTCCATCAGGGTTTCCTCGGGTTCCTCTCGCCAGATTTCTTTTAACAGAATTTGCTTAACCCGACTTCGGTTGTGATGGCGTTCTGACAGGGTTGGCATCTTCCGGGTGGCCGCTTCGCCATCATCTTTGGGATAGATCAGATCCAGCAAATGGTAGGTGCGTTTGCCGCCTGAGACAAAGAGATCCTTGCACATGGCACAGTAGACCAGCAAATCATTCTCGCTTTCGCCGATGCGTTCATTCACAAAGGCATCCGACTGTTCCCGGTTGGCGTAATAAACCAGGCCGCCGTAACCGCAGCATTTTGTTTTTTCTTTGCTGTATTCCAGTTCTTCAATCCCATAGCCCAATTTTGATACGATTTTCCGAACGCTTTCATGGAGATCACTGTTTTCCCGGGTCCCGCAGGCATCGTGAATGCTTAAGGTTTGGGGAGTTTTAATGTGATCTTTGTTCGGTAAACCTTCTCTGACATAAATATCCCAGAGTGATTCCACTTTTATTTCCGGCAAATATTTTTCAAAAATCCGCATACAACTGGAACAGGCCAGAATAAAGGTGGGACGTTCCATCTCTTCCCAGACCTTTTTAATTGCTGCAATGTTTTCCGACATTAAAGCCTGTTGTCCGCCCCAATCAGCCGGTGCCCCGCAGCAGCCCAGATAAATCCCCACATCGCCTTTAACATGGCCGACCAGATACTCATAGATGCTTTTGATATCATCAGGATACGATGCCGGCAACTGACAGCCGGGATAAAAGAGATATGCGGTTTTTCCGGTTCCCTTGTATAAACCTTTGACATAATCTGAAAAAGAGATCAGCGGGTAATAAAACAGATCTTTGGATTCCTCTTTGCTGGGTTGTTTGCGCACCAGCGAGAATCGGGAACTGTTGGAAAAAGCCATATCTTTCAAGGCAAAGTCATGAGCTGAGGCTGGCATTTTGCCCCGTTCCACCATACTTTCACGGGTTTCATGGATGACATCACTCATGCTGATATCCAGAAAACATTCTTCCTTACAGAGACCGCATTCGGCGCAGGAATTAATCATCTTATTGGCATAGTGCGTGCCTAAAATAATTCGTTCGCTGTGATTGATCTGACGAATATAAGCATCCGGGGACATCTCGAATTTCCGCAGGTGGACACAGCCCTCAATGCATTTGCGGCACTGACATTTGACGCAGCGTTTGGCCTCGGCCATGGCTTCATCCTGGCTGTAAACAGCAGCTGATTTTAAAATCGGAGCTAACGGTTCTTTGCCGCTGATATCAAAGTGCAACGGTGTTTCAAAAACCCCTTCCCGTTCCCGGGAATCCGTCAGGGATACCTTTGACAAAAAGCGTTCGATGGAAATAGCTGCCCGCCGTCCGGAGCTGGCTGAGAAAATCACCGAATCGGTTTCATTAACCAGTCTCCCGCCGACAAACAGAGCCGACTCATCCACCTGAAAGGTCAGCGGATTCCATTGCAGTGGTTCTTCCCAGGCTGCGGTTCCCAGATAAACCGCATCATAGGCGGCCAGCAATTCGCTTAATTTATTTTTATCGACGGTTGTTTCATAGTGAATGGGCATTTTTTTATCGGCAACTGCCTTTAATTCCTGCAACAGTATTTCTTCGTTCAGGGAGTCGCCGACAAAATCCCACAGCCGGCCGCCTAATCGATTGGTTTTTTCATAGATTGTTACGACATAACCCTTTTTGTCCAGATCCACAGCGGCCGTTAAACCACTTAATCCCCCACCAATGACGGCAACCGTTCCTTTATTCTTCGGCAGCGGCCAGACTTTTTTGGGTTTATAAGCACCATACTCCAGTACGGCTTTTTCAAGATCGGAGATCCTGATCGAGCCGCCAGCCTTACTCCGTTCACAGGGTGCTTCACAGGGATGATCGCAGATTCGCCCAATAATTTTATGAAAGGGCATTTTCTTTTCCATCAGTTTATAGGCGTTCTGGAAATTTCCTTTTTCTATCTCTGCTAAAAAATCGATAATTTCCAGATGAACTGGACAATTTGCCGTACAGGTTGGGGGTTCCTTGTGAATACACCGATCTCCGGTTGCTAATAATTTATCCAAATTCATAGTTGCTCTCCTAACTCTCTTCAATACACTTGCTCATCTACAGACAACTCAACACCATTCACTTTGATGTCTGTTCCTATGAATAATTGGTGACAAAATTCATTCATAGAAACAAACACCGAAGTCCATTTTAACATATTCTTTAATATAAAATAGGAATTGAAAGCTTAGAAGCTTTCAATTCCTGAGGTTGTCGATAAACTA
>MTLE01000228.1_pt4 | contig 14991 bp, 16 predicted proteins | sample 1982461 | NCBI WGS metagenome assembly MTLE01 (sample SAMN05712605, study PRJNA340218) | biofilm metagenome | isolation source: sample SPL anode biofilm adapted to -200 mV | place: USA | collected 2012-02-03
GGCGGGGCTGCGCCCCCGCCCCTGGCTCGCCCTCAGCCTCAACGCCACCACGGACGCGGCCCGGAGCCGGGTGATGCCCGTCAACCGCGTGTGGGGCCTCGCCCGCCTGCGGGAGGCCCTGGACGCCTGGGGGCTGGCGCCCGGGGAGAAGTTCCTCCTGGAGTACGTGCTCCTGGCCGGGGAGAACGACACGGTGGAGGATGCCGACCGCCTCGCGGACTGGCTGGGTGAGTTGCGCCACGGCCACAACATCAACCTGATCCGCATGAACGAGCATGCGGCCTCCGCCTTCAAGCAGCCGGAGGAGGAGCGTCTCCAGGCCTTCCTGGATCGTCTGAAGGCCAGGGGCTGCTTCGTGACGGTGCGCAAAAGCCGCGGCCGGGATGTGCAGGGCGCCTGCGGGCAGCTCCTCAAATGAATGGCGCGGCGGGCTGGTTTGATTAAACATTAATTTATCGGTGTGACCGCCGACCATTGGTGAACCGATTCAACCGTGGTAGCGTTCACCTCGTTCCTGATCGAGGTTCCGCATGAATCTGCCGGAAGACGTCTCACAATCCTGGGTTCCCCCCGCGGAGACCTGGCCGCCCGCGGGCCAGCCTCCCTCGATGGATCCGTATTATGAAGACCCGTACAACCCCGATCCCTATTCCAGGATGTAGATGAAGATCCTCCTCGCCTCCCGCAATGCGGGGAAGCTCCGGGAATTCGGGGAACTCCTCCGGGACGTGACGTTCCTCCCGTGGCCCGCCGACGCGCCGGACATTCCCGAGGACGGGGCGTTCTTCCAGGACAACGCCCTGCAGAAGGCGACCTTCGCCCGGGACTGGTGGGCCCGCCATGGGACCGGCCCGGTCGATGGGGTGCTCTCGGATGACTCCGGACTCTGCGTGGATGCCCTGTGGGGCGGTCCCGGGGTGCTGAGCGCCCGGTTCGCGCCGGGGCTTTCCCAGGATGCCCGGAACCGCCGCCTCCTGTCCCTCATGCCCCAGGGCGCCGCCCGTTCGGCCCGTTTCGTGTGCGTCCTGGCCTGGGCGCCCACGGCCGGCGATCCCACGACCTTCGGCGGGTCCGTGGAAGGCCACCTCGCCCTGGAGCCCCGCGGGACCCAGGGCTTCGGCTACGACCCGATCTTCGTGCCGGAAGGGCACCACCAGACCTTCGGGGAGCTCAGCTCCGCCGTGAAGCAGACCCTGAGCCACCGGTCCCGGGCAAGCCGAGCCTTCCTGGAAGCCGTGCGCTAGGCCTCCTCGTCGCCCCAGATCTTCTTCTCCCGCAGGTTCACGGCTGCCTGGTAGGCGGCCAGGATGGCGTTCCGAACCCGCTGGTATCCCTGCTCAGTGACCTTGGAATTGAACGTCAACGTGGCGATGACGTAGTGCCCCTCGCCGTTGGGCAGGGGCTGGGGGGCCGAGATCTGGATCTGGGGGGGGAGCACGGCGGAGGAGCTGTCCTCCCGAAGGCGGACCGCCACGCGGTCGGCCCATGCCTGGAGGCGTGGGGTGATGGCCAGGCCTTCCCCGGCGTCGGCCACCAGAACCCGCCCGTAGAGGGTGAAGGAGAGGCGGAGCTGGGGCATGTCGATGGCGCTGTTCAGGTAGCCGGCCATGGACGCCAGCTGCTGGAGGTCCTTCTGGATCGCAAGCAGCTTGGGACTCGTCTGGGAGAGGGGACGGGTGGGCATGGACCCATTATGCACCTTGAAATCCGCCCGGCCTCCTGCGAACCTTGAGCCCTACAGCGTGTGCTGGATGTTCGGGAAGCAGGTTGGAATCCTGCGCTGCCCCGCAACGGTATGCACCCCGGGCCGAGCGCCATGGACCGGGAGACCCTGCTGGATCCACTGGGGCGTATCCCCGGGAAGGTTCCAGGGGCATCGAAAGATGCCTGTCGCGTGCGAGCCCGGAGACCGGTCCTGCATTAACCCAACCGTCGTGGGGACGGGGAGGGCCCTTGCCCAACCGGCGATGCCTTCACTGCTCCCCCGGCACCATGCGCGGAGCATGCAATGGGCAATTCAAGAATTCTTTTCCTGCTGGCCATGGGTGCCGGCCTGAGGGCCGGAGGCCCCGTGGTGGAGCCACCGCCTCCCCGGTCCGACGCTTCGGCCACCGTCACGGTCACCGCGGAAGCCACCCCGGTGGAGCTGGTGCGGACCCCCAATCCCGTCCTCGTGGTGGACCGGGCCGCCATCGAGGCCCGGGGCGCCGACAACCTGGGCGACCTCCTCAGGATGCTGCTTCCGGGCCAGGTGTTCGCCTCGGGCGGGGTGGGCACCGCCGCCACCCTGAACCTGGGCGGGGGCCGGGCCCAGGACACGGTGGTGACCCTGGACGGCATCCGCCTCTCCGACGCCACGGGCCTGGGCGGGGTGAACCTCTCCATGGTCTCCCTGGCGGGCATCGAGCGCATCGAGGTGCAGCAGGGCCCCTGCTCCACGCGTTTCGGCTCGGACGCCCAGTCGGGGGTGGTGGCGCTCTACTCGGCGGGCCACGCCCGGGAGGGCCTCAGCGGACAGGTACGGGCCGGGGCCGGAAGCCAGGCCATCCGCCAGGGCCTCTTCGCGCCGGCCTACGGGTGGACTTCGGGCTGGGTGCGCGCCTCGGTGAGCGCGCAGCAGGAGGACGGCGCCACCGAAGCCGACCACCCCTTCCGTTCCTCGGGCGTCTTCCTGGGGGGGGGCCAGCAGCTGGGGTCCGACACCCTGCTTACCGCCAGCTACCGCAACGCCTTCGCGGGCGTGCCCGTTCCCATCACCTACGCGGACTACGGTTCCGGCAACCGGGACGCGTCCCAGTACGTCCCCTCCCGCCAGGATTTCAGCCGCACCGAGGTGGTCAGCGCCACGCTGCGCTCCACCCTGTCCCCGGCGCTCCTGGCGGAGCTGACCCTGGGGCAGGCGCTGCAGACGCGCCTGGAGCCAAACTACACCGACGGCGCCGCCACGGAGCGGTACACGAGCCGGCGGGACCAGGCCAACGGGGCCCTCACCTGGCGGGTGGACCGCACCACCACCCTCCAGGCCGGCTTCGACGCCTACCAGGAGACGGCCCGGTTCGCGGGCACCCTGGACCCGGCCAAGGGCCGCCACGTGGGGCTGTTCCTCGAGGACCAGACGGAGCTCACCGCCAGCCTGCGCGTGGTGGCGACGGTCCGCGCCGAGCAGGACCGGCTTACCTTCCCCGACGCCCCCGAAACCCGGGTGTCCCGCACCACCTGGAAGCTGGGGGCCAACTGGATCCTGGCGCCGGGGCTGCGGGCCTACGCCTCCGCGGGCACGGCCTTCGCGAACCCCCTGCTCTTCCAGACCATCTACAACGCCCAGTACCAGGGCCAGACCCTGGAGAACGAACGCAGCTTCACCACCCAGGCCGGCCTCACCTTCGGGAAGGGGCCCTGGACGGCGGGGCTGGAGCTCTCCCGCACCCGCTACGCCAACCTGGTGTACTTCGACGCCGACGGGGGGCAGTTCATCCCCACCTCCTGGGGCGGCTACTACTCGGGCATCTACCGCAACGGATCGGATTTGCGGCTCCAGTCCGCGCAGGTGACGGGGGGCTACCGCACCGAGGCCTGGAGCCTGCAGGGCTTCTACCGCAACCAGGAGTTCCGGGACGAGCGCGCCGCCCCCGGCGCACGGTTCTCCTCCGCGGCGGTGATCCGCAAGCCCTTCCAGTCCCTGGGGCTCAACGGCCACCGCACCTTCGGCGACCTCCGGCTCGAAGGCTGGTGGTCCTGGATCGGGCCACGCTACGACTACGGCCTGCCCACGGCCTTCAGGCAGCACTTCAACGACCTTGGCCTGAAGGCGACCCTGGCGCTGGGACCGGCCCTGGCCGTTTCCCTGAGGGGCGACCACCTGCTGCAGCCCCGCACGACCGTGGCCCAGTGGCTGGCCCGGGAGCGGGACTTCGAGAACGACGCCTCGCAGATCTTCGGGTTCCCAGCCCAGCCCCCGACGATGACGCTCGAGATGCGCTACCGTTTCTAGAAACCTTCCTGCGTGAAGGACACACCCTTGCACATGCGCCGCCTCCTGACCGTCCTCCTCCTCCCCGCCCTCCTGTGGGCGGGGGGGCCCACGCGGGTCGTGAGCCAGACGGTGGGCACCGACGAGCTCCTGGTGGCCCTGGCGGCCCCCGGCCAGATCGCGGCCCTGAGCCACCTGGCCCGGGACCCGGCCTTCACCCCGGACGTGCGCGTGAACGCGAAGTACCCCTGCCTGCGCACCGGGTCCGCGGAGGACGTCCTGCACTTCAGGCCGGGCCTGGTGCTGGCCGCGGCCTGGACGGCGCCCGAGACCCTGACCATCCTGCGCCGGGCCAAGGTGGATCTGGTGGTCGTGGAGCGCTTCGAGACCCTTGAGGACCTGTACCAGGCGGCGCGGAAGATCGGCGCGGCCCTGGGCCGCCGGGAACGCGCGGAGGAGCTCATCGGACAGTGGAAGGCGCGGGTGGCGGACCTGGACCGGCGGCTGAAGGGCGTGAGGCCCGTGCGGGTCCTGTCCGTGGGCCTCTACCCCTTCACGGCCGGCGCGGACACCACCTTCCAGGACCTGTGCGACCATGCCGGGGCCCTTAACGTCGCGGCCGAGCAGGGCATCCGGGGCCACCAGCCCACGCCGGGCGAGAAGGTGCTGACCTGGAAGGTGGACGTCCTGGTCACGGACAAAGGCGAACGCATGGCCGAGCGCCTCCGGGCGACGGCCCCGTACAAATACCTGGACGCGCTGCGCCGGGGGAACCTGGTGGAGGTGCCCGGACCCCTCATGTCGGCCACCAGCCAGGCCCGCATCGACGCCTACGAATTCCTGGCCCGCGCCCTGCACCCAGAGCGGTTCCGGTGAGGCGCCGGGCCGGGCTGGTCCTGGGACTGATCCTGCTGCTGGCGGTGGCGGGCTCCCTGGGGCTGGGCGACTCCAACCTCGGGCCCATGGCGCTCCTGAGGGCCCTGGCCGGCCGGGGCGACGCCCTGGACCGGACCATCCTCTGGGACCTGAGGCTGCCCCGGACCCTCGTGGGCATCGCGGTGGGGGCCGGTCTCGCGGCTTCGGGCGTGACCATGCAGGCCTTCTTCCGCAACCCCCTGGCGTCCCCGGGCCTCCTGGGCGTGAGCGCGGGGGGCGCCCTGGGGGCCGTTGCGGTGCTGGCCCTGGGCTGCCAGGCCAGCCTGCTCACCATGCCGCTGGCGGCCGTCGCCGGAGCCTTCCTGGCCACCGGCGCGGTCCTGGTGCTGGCCCGGCGCGGGGCGAGCCCCGAACACCTGCTGCTCTCGGGCGTGGCCCTGAACGCCTTCTTCGGGGCGGGCACCAGCTTCCTGCTGGCGATGTCCGCCGGCAAGTTCGAAGTGAGCGGCCAGATCCTCTTCTGGCTCATGGGCGGCATCGAGAACCGCACCTGGGAGCACGTGGCCATCGGCCTGCCCGGGGTGCTCCTGGGCTGCGCCCTCCTGCTGCCCCTGGGCCGGCCCATGAACCTCCTGAGCCTGGGCGAGCCCTCGGCCCAGAGCCTGGGGGTGGACGTGCGCCGCCTGCGGTGGCAGCTCATCGCGCTGTCCACGGTGCTCACGGCCCTGGCCACCGCGGTGGGCGGGGTGGTGGGCTTCGTGGGCCTGCTGGTGCCCCACCTCCTGCGTCTGGCGTTCGGTCCCGATCACCGGCGGCTCCTGCCTCTGTCCATGGTGGGCGGCGCCGCCCTGGTGCTCCTGTGCGACCTGCCCACGCGCTTCGTGCCGGGAGGCCTTCGCCTGGGGGCCATGACCGCCCTCGTCGGCGGGCCCTTCCTCCTCTGGATGCTGCGGCGGAACCCATGCTGAAGCCCGCCCTGGAGGCCGATGGCCTCACCCTGGGCACCCGCCTCCGGGAGGTGTCCGTGGCCCTGGAACCGGGCCGGATGGTGGCGGTGGTCGGCCCCAACGGCGCGGGGAAGTCCACGCTCCTCCAGGTGCTGGCGGGCCTCCTCCACGCGCGAGGGCGCATCCGTTGGCAGGGCCGGGACCTGGCCCGCATCCCCTTCCTCGAGCGGGGGAGGACCCTGAGCTGGCTGGGCCAGGAGAGCCATGCGGAGTTCGCGTTCCCCGTGCGGGAGGTGGTGGCCCAGGGGCGCCACGCCTGGGGCGACGACGGCCGCGGGGTGGAGGCCGCCCTGGAGGCCCTGGACATCCTGCACCTGGAGGCGCGTCCCATCACGGAGCTCAGCGGGGGCGAGAGGCGGCGGGTCTTCCTGGCCCGGGCCCTGGCCACCGGCGCCCCGCTTCAGTTGTGGGACGAGCCCGCCGCGAACCTGGACGTGCGCCACGCGCTGGAGGTGCTCCGGCTCGGCCGGGACCTGGCCAGCGCCGGATCGACGCTCCTGGTGAGCCTTCACGACCTGCGCACCGCCTTCCGCTTCGACGACGTGATGGTGCTGGACCAGGGACGGCTGGTGGGCTTCGGCCCGCCCGAAGCCATCCTCACCCCGGAACTCATCGCGGCCGTCTTCCGCGTGATGGCCGCTCCCGCCCAGGGTCTCGCCCTGGAACTTCCCTGACGAGGAATCCCATGCGCCTTCCGGCCCTGCCCGCCCTTGACCCGGCCTTCCGCGCAGCCGTGCTGCGGCACGTGGACGACCTCACAAAGCCCCTGGGGGCCCTGGGGCGCCTGGAAAGCCTGGGCGCGCAGCTGGCCTGGATCGCCGGCACCCTGCGCCCGGCCGATCCGGAGGCCTGCATCCTCACCTTCGGGGGGGACCACGGCCTCGCCCGCCACCAGGTGTCGGCGTACCCCCAGGAGGTGACGGTCCAGATGATGGCCAACATCGCCGGCGGCGGCGCGGCCGTCTCCGCCCTTTGCCGGGCCAACCGCATCCACCACCGGGTCGTGGATGTGGGCGTGGCGTCCCCCTGCCCCTTTCCCGGGGTGGCCCAGCGCAACGTCCTTCGGGGCACCCGGGACGCCCTGGCGGAACCGGCCATGACGCGGGCCGAGGCCGAGGCCACGGTGCAGGCGGGCCTGGACGAAGTGGCGCTCCTGCCGGCCCACCCTTTCGCCCTGCTGGGCGTGGGCGAGATGGGCATCGCCAACAGCTCCGTGGCCGCGATCCTGATGTGCGCCTTCACGGGCCTGGACCCCGCCGAGGCGGTGGGCCCCGGCACCGGTGTCGCGGGGGCGAGTCTGGGCCGCAAGATGGAGGTCATCCGCCAGGTGCTCGAGGCGCGCCGGCCGGACCCTTCGGATCCCATCGGCGCGCTGGCCGCGGTGGGCGGCGCCGAGTTCGGCGCCATGGCCGGGGCGATGCTCGGCGCGGCCGCGCGCGGCTGGGCGGTGATCGTGGACGGCTACATCGCCGGGGCCGCGGCCCTGGTGGCCCTGGCCCTGGACCCGCGCCTTGACGATTTCCTGGTGTGGAGCCACCGCAGCGCGGAACCCGGGGCCCGGCGCCTGCTGGAGCATCTGGGCAAGGAGCCCGTGCTGGACCTGGACCTGCGCCTGGGCGAAGGCACCGGAGCCGCGCTTGCGGTGCCCATCCTGCGCTCGGCCTGCGCGGTGGTGCGCGAGATGGCCACCTTCGCCGGCGCGGGCGTGAGCCGCCCATGATCCCGAGCCTGGTGGCCGCCATCCGCTTCCTCACCCGCGTCCCCATGCCGGGCCGGGCCACCCGCGTGGAGGACATCGCCGCGGGGGTGGGCTGGTTTCCCCTGGTGGGGGCGATGGTGGGGGGTGCGACCGCGGGCATCTTTGCGCTCGGGATGCGGGTCTGGCCCGCGCCCCTCGCGGGCGCCGTCGCGGTGGGCTGCGGCCTGATGATCACCGGCGGCTTCCACGAGGACGGGGCCACGGACGCCATGGACGGGCTGGGCGGAGGATGGACCCGGGAGCGGGTGCTGGAGATCATGAAGGACAGCCGCATCGGCGCCTACGGCGCCATGGCCCTGTGGGTGCTGCTGGCGGTGCGCTGGAGCGCGCTGGTGGCCCTGGACCGGAGGGCCCTGTGGGCCCTGCCCCTGGCCATGGTGTGGGGCCGGTGGTCCATCAGCGCGCTCATGGGGCTGCTGCCGCCGGTGGCTCCCGGCCTCGCGAAGGAAGTGGGGGGCGAAATGCGGTGGGGGCCCTTCCTGGGCGCCACCACGATCCTCCTGGCCGCGAATTTCCTGTGCCGGGGCCTCCCAGGCCTGGGCCGGGCCGCCCTGGCGGCCCTGGGGACCCTGGGCCTCTGGGCCCTGTACCTCAAGCGCCGCCTGGGGGGCCAGAGCGGGGACCTGCTGGGCGCGGGGAACCAGCTGGTGGAGGCGGCGGCCCTGCTGGCGCTGGTGGCGCGATGATGCCCCTCTACCTGCTCCGCCACGGGCCCACGGAGGCCGTGGCGAAGGGGGCGCCCCTGGGACGCCTGGACCTGCCCGTGACGCCCGAAGGCCGGGCCCAGTGGCCCCGGGTGAAGGCGGAGCTGCTTGCCCTGGGCATCCGCCGCGTGCTCACCTCCGACCTGGGCCGGGCCCGGGACCACGCCCTGGACCTGGGGCTGCCCTGCCTCGTGTTGCCGGGCCTCTCGGAACAGGCCTTCGGCGAATGGGAGGGCAGGCCCTGGGACGAGGTGGACGGCGCGGAGGGCTTCTTCCGGGACCCGGTCCGGGGCGTGCCCCCGGGCGGGGAGAGCTTCCTGGCCTGCTCGGGCCGGGCCCTGCTGGCGCTCCAGGGATCCCTGGACGGGGAGGGGGCGACCCTGGTGCTGGCCCACGGCGGACCCCTGCGGGCCATTCTGGCCCACTACATCGGCCTGCCCGCCACCCGCGCCCTGGACCTGTCCTGGCAGCCCTTCGGGCTCACGCGGGTGGACGCCTACGCCCCCGACCGCGGGGTGCTGCGGTTCCACAACCGGCTCGCGGGCTGACCGTGGGGCGGATCCTCTTCCTCACCGGACCCGTGCGCAGCGGCAAGAGCTCCTATGCGGTGGAGCGCGCCGCCGCCTGGGGGGAAGGCGTCGTCTTCGTGGCCACCTACCGTCCGGACCCCGCCGACGGAGAGATGCTCGAACGCGTGGCGCGCCACCGGGCCGGGCGCCCCGGGTGGCGCACCCTGGAGGCTCCGGCCCGGGTGTCCGAGGCCCTGGAACGCCTGGACCCCCCGCCCTCGGGCGTCGTGCTGGACTGCCTCACGCTCTGGCTGGGCGATCGCATGGAGGGGTCCGACGATGAGATCCTGCGGGCCTGGGACGAGGAACTGGCGGCCTTCGCCCGCAGCCCCTGGCCCATCGTCATCGTGGGCAACGAGTTGGGCTGGTGCCCCGTGCCGGCCGAGCCCGGGCTGCGGCGCTTCCGGGACCTGGCGGGGTGGCTGGGACAGGCCACGGCGAGGGCGGCGGACGAGGCCTGGCTCTTCGTCGCCGGATGCCCGTTGCGCCTGCGGTAGCTATCGCTGCAGCAGGTGTTTGGCCAGGGGGTTGCGGTGGTCCCAGCCGGCGATCTCCAGCACGGGGATCTCCGGTTCCTCCTGGGGCCAGCCGATGCAGAGGTAGCCGACCCAGCCCCAGGTGGGGGGCAGGTCCATGACCGCGCGCAGGCGCTCCGGTTCCAGGATGCTCACCCAGCCCACCCCCACGCCCTTGGCCCGGGCGGTGAGCCAGAGGTTCTGGATGGCGCACACGGCGGAGTCCCGCAGGGTCTCGGGCTGGGTCTGGCGGCCCAGGCCGTGGCCGGAATCGGGGTCCGTCTCCACGCACACCAGCAGGTGGATGGGGGCCTCCCTGAGCCCGGCCAGCTTGAGGCTTCGGTACAGGCGCGCCCGTTCGGAGTCGTAGCGCGCCGAGGCGGCGTCGTTGGCGCGCTGGAATTCGTCCACGACGGCCTGGCGCCGGGCGGGGTCGTCCACCCTCACGAAGCGCCAGGGCTGGGAGAGCCCGACGGAGGGCGCGTGATGGGCGGCCTCCAGCAGCTCGGTGAAGAGATCCTCGGGCACCGGGTCCGGCAGGAAGCGCCGCACGTCCCGCCGCAGGCGGAACAGCTCCTGGAGCTGGAACTGGAAGATGGGGGGGAAGGCCGGCATGGTCGGGCTGTCCTCGGCAGCTCAGCCCAGTGTAGTTCAATCCAGGGTGATGTCCCCGTTGACGGTCTTCAGTTGCAGGATGTTGGAGCCATCCCCGAACGAGGCTTCGAAGCTGCGCCGGGACACGTGCACGTCCTTGGCGCCTTCGCTCCTGATGCGCAGGTCGCCGTTGACGGTGGTGGCCCTGAGCCGGCCCTTCAGGCCCTGCGACGACAGCCTGATGGCGCCGTTGACGGTCTTGGCGCTGACCGGGCCTGTCAGGCCCCGGCCCGTGATGGCACCGTTGACGGTCTTGGCCTTGAGGGATCCCTGGAGCCCTTCCAGGGTGATCTCGCCGTTCACCGTCCTGCACTCGGCCGCGCCGGTGACGTCCTTGAGCTCCACGGGGCCGTTGACGGTCTCCAGGGTGGGGAGGGCGGAACGGGGGACCTTGAGGTCCATGTCGCAGGTCGGGCCCTTGCGGGACTCCCTGGGGTGCTCCCCGCGGATCTCCAGCCCGCCGCCCCGGGTTTCCAGCACGACCTTGACCTGCTCCCCGGAACGGGAGGGGGTGAAAGAGCCGGTGAACTCGACCTCGGAGCGGTCCCAGACGGTGACGCGGATGCGGCCGTTGACGTTGCGGACCTGGAGGGGCGCGCCCGGGGCCAGGGAGACGGTTCGCGTCTCCCTGGCGGCGGCGCCGGGAGCGGGCTGGACGACGACGGTCTGGGCTGCCAGAGGGGCGATGAGGATGAAGGCCGCGACAGGGGCAAGGAGATGCATGGTTCCCTCCGTTCGGTGGGGATACGGAGGGAACCGGGCCGGGTTTAACCCACGGGGTGGACCACCGTCAGCCAGGGGATCCCGAGGAAGATCAGGACCGCGATGAACAGGATCCCGAAGAAGAGTCCCAGCCCCCAGAAGGCCTTGGTGGAGATGTAGCCGCTGGCGTAGTACACGGGGCCGGGGCCTGTGGCGTAGGGGGTGATCACGCCCATGATGCCCAGGGCGAAGCACAGCAGGAGCGCGAAGGCCTTGGCGGGCATCCCGGGGATGGCCAGGCCCGAGGCCAGGACCACGGGCAGCACGGCGGCGGTGTGGGCCGTGAGGCTTGCGAAGAGGTAGTGCACGAAGAAGAAGAAGGCGACAAGGGCGCCCATCACCAGGATCGGAGAGAAGCCCGCCAGGTGCGCGGCGACGGCCTTGGCCACCCAGGTGACGAAGCCCACCTTGTTGAGGCCGTCGGCCATGGTCACGAGGGTCGCGAACCACACCAGGACGTTCCAGGCGGGCTTGTTGGCGAGGATGTCGTCCCAGGTCACCACCGCCAGCACGACCATGGCCGAGATCACGAAGAACACGACCGCCGTGGCGTCGATGAAATTGGAGCCGAACAGCGGCAGTCGGATGTTCTTGTTGGAGCCCACGATCCACAGGGCGACCGCGAGGATCACCAGGCACGCCATGGCCCCTTCCGAGAACTTGAACGCGCCCATCTTCTTGAGTTCGCCGGCGGCCCATGCCGGAGTTTCCTCGGACACCCGGACCTCGGGCGGATAGAGGAAATAGGTAAGGAGGGGGACCAGGGCCAGCAGCAGGATGCCCATGGGCAGGAAGCCCATGAACCAGTTCATCCAGGTGACGTCCATCTTGCCCACGGAGCGCAGGATGGCCAGGGCGGCCACGTTGGGCGCCAGGGAGGTGAGGAACATGGAACTGGTCACGCAGGTGGAGGCGAAGGCGGTCCACATGATGTACGAGCCGATCTTCCGGGCCGTGGGGCCGGGCTCGGAGCCGTAGAGAGCCGGGATGTTGCTGATTACCGGGAAGATCGTGCCGCCGCTGCGGGCCGTGTTGGAAGGGGTTCCGGGCGCGAGGACCAGGTCGGCCAGCATGATCGCGTAGCCCAGGCCCAGGGTGCGCCGGCCCAGGAGCTTGACCAGGAGCAGGGCGATGCGCCGCCCCAGGCCGCTCTTGGCGTACCCGATGGAGAAGATGAAGGCGCCGAAGATGAGCCAGACGGTCTTGTCCGAGAAGCCCGCCAGCGCCCACGCCACGGAGGCCGCGGGCGTCGGCGCCACGTAGCACATGATCGCGGCGAAGGAAATGCCGATGAACCCCACGGCCGCGGGTGGCAGGGGCTCCAGGATCAGGCCCAGGATCGTCGCCGCGAAGACGGCGAAGAAGTGCCAGGCCGCGGGCGTAAGGCCCGCTGGAACGGGAAGGAGCCTCAGGATGAGCCAGAAGAGGACTGGGCCGAGGGCCTTCATGACTTTCGTATTCATGGTTGCCTCCTGGATTTGCGTCCAGGATACTCCCGGCAAATTTGACTATGCGAACAACTTGATGGTCTCGTCGAGCTTCCTCAGGACGGCCAGGATCCGGAAGGGCTCGACGGGGAGGAAATCCACGGCGCCCGCAGCCAGGGCGCGGTTCCGCTTGAGGCCCTCGTCCTCGTCCGTGCCCACCAGGATGATGGGCAGGGCGCATTTTTCCTGCTCGACCACCTGCCGGGACAGCTCCAGGGGGCTGGCCAGGCGCAGGTGGTTGTGGATGAGGATCAGTTTCACCCGGCCCCACCCGGTTTCGTCGCCACCGAAGGGCTTGAGGAACGGGCGCACGGGGCCCGTGATGTAGTCGAGGCTGATCACCCCGAACTTCCGGCCCAGGGCTTCGGACATGTGCCGGGCGAACTCCTCCCGTTCCGTGAGGATGAGGATGGTGGGCTCGCGGTCGACCCAGAGCCGCGCCTGGGGCAGGTTGCTGCCCTTGGCCGGGGCCCGGCCCGATTCGAAGCTCTCCCGGTCGCGCTGGGCCTGGATGCGCTGCTGGGTGTCCAGCCACGTGCGGTACTGGCCCAGGAGGGTCTTGTCCACGCGCTCGGTGAACTTCATGCCCACGAAGTTCGCCCCGAAGTAGGCGACCCGGGCCGAAGCGGTCAGGAGCAGGCCGTCCTCCAGCGCCAGGTCCAGGGTGGACTCCTCGCCCATCCTCAGGACGTCCTCGATCTTCTGGGAGGGGTCCTTGAGCGCCAGTTCGAAGCCGTCGTTGCCGAAGCCCCGGATCTCGCCGTCGAGAACCGCGTTCCTGCTGTTGCTGAAGGTGACCGGGGGCGCGACGTCCGGGGCGAAGTGCGCGAGGCGGTTGTCGTCGGCGCGGCGCAGGGTCCGGGGCAGGGTGAAGGCGGCGCAGGGCACGCCTTCCAGGTCCGCGGGACCGACGAAGGCGATGACCGTCTCGTAGCGGAACCCCCGGTCGTCCAGGGTCATGGAGACGCTCTCGTCGGGCGCCAGCGCCCACGTCTCCAGGTCCTTGGGCCCAAGGCGGATCCCGATGCGGCCGGGTTCCTGGAAGAGGATCTGGAACATGCCGCGCTGGTCGCGGCAGCCCAGGGAGACCTTCATTCCGGCCACGCAGAGGCGCTGGAGCATCATGCGGATGGCGTAGGCGTTGTCGATGGTGCGGTCGGAGGCGTTCATGGGTCAGGCCGGAGGAAGCCATCGTTGGAGGGCGCTCTTGAGGTCCACGATGGTGATGGGCTTGGGAATGTAGTCGTCCATGCCGGCTTCCAGGCACCGTTCGCGGTCCCCCTGCATGGCGTTCGCGGTCATGGCGAGAATGGGGGTGCGGCGGTGCGCCCCCTCCCGCTCCCGGATGACTCGGGTGGCCTGGAAGCCATCCATCTCGGGCATCTGGCAGTCCATGAAGACCAGGTCGTAGGCCCCGGCCAGGACCATTTCCACCGCCTCCGCCCCGTTGTTGGCGACGTCGGCGGTGCACCCCAGCTTCCGGAGGATGGCCAGGGCGACCTTCTGGTTCACGGCGTTGTCTTCGGTCACCAGGAGGCGGGCACTGGACTGGGCGCCTGCCCAGGGCGTGGCTTCGGCCACGGCCGGCAGGGGCACGGCGTCCTTGCTGCGTTCGAGCAGCGCCTTGAGGTGGGACTTGCGCATGGGAAGGGGCAGGAATTCCGTGATGGGCAGGGAGGTGGGCTTGCGGGCCTCTTCCTGCTCGTAGAGCGAGTGGGCCATGATGAGGCGGAGGGCATCGAGGCCCGGGGCCGCGTGCACCGCCTGCAGGAACTCCATCATGCCGGCCTGGATGCCGCCTTCGGAGCCGAACACCAGGAGGGTCTTGTCGTCCAGGGGCGCGCAGCGCTCCCGCAGGAGGGCGAGCCCTTCCAGGCTGGGCTCCACGGTGGTCGTCGCGTAGCCCCACTCCTTGAGCTGGGCTTCCAGGACGCGGCCGGTGGCCGGTGGGAGGCCGGCCAGGAAGAAGCGGAAGGGCGCATCGGGCAGCCCCGTGTCCTGGGGTACGTCCTGGGCCTGGAACCGGGCCGAGAACCAGAACAGGCTCCCTTCCCCCTGGACGCTGTCGACCCCGATCCCGCCCTCCATGAGTTCGGCGATCCGCTTGCAGATGGCCAGCCCCAGGCCGGTGCCGCCGTACTTGCGCGTGGTGCTGGAGTCGCCCTGGTAGAAGGACTGGAAGAGCTTGCCGGCGACCTCGGGCGACATGCCGATGCCCGTGTCCTTCACTTCGAACCGGAGGAGCACGGAGGACGCGGTGCGCTCGGCCAGGACCACTCGGATGGTGACCGAACCGGATTCCGTGAACTTGAGCGCGTTGTCGGTGAGGTTCGAGAGCACCTGCCGCAGCCGCGTGGGATCGCCCAGGAGCTTGGTGGGCGCGTCCCCCTGGATCCACGTGGCCAATTCCACGCCCTTGCCGTGGGCCTTGAAGCCGAGGATGGCCAGGAGGTCGTCCAGCAGGCCCTGGAGGTCGAAGCCGATGCGCTCGAGCTCCATCTTCCCGGCCTCGATCTTCGAGAAGTCGAGGATGTCGTTGATCAGCCGCAGGAGCGTCGCGGCGCTGGTGCGGATGGTGGTGGCGTAGTCCATCTGCTCGCCGGAGAGCGTCGTGTTGAGGATCAGCTCGGTCATGCCGATGATGCCGTTCATGGGCGTGCGGATCTCGTGGCTCATGTTGGCCAGGAA
>MTLE01000434.1_pt5 | contig 14977 bp, 14 predicted proteins | sample 1982461 | NCBI WGS metagenome assembly MTLE01 (sample SAMN05712605, study PRJNA340218) | biofilm metagenome | isolation source: sample SPL anode biofilm adapted to -200 mV | place: USA | collected 2012-02-03
CCCGCCCCCGCCGGGCCTGGAGGCCCTGGTCCGCCAGCTGGGCTACGTGCAGCTGGACTCCATCAACGTCGTGGAACGTGCCCATCACCTCATCCTCGGCAGCCGCCTTGACGGCTACACCCCCGCCGCCTTCGACGCCCTCTTCCAGGGGGACCGCAGGCTCTTCGAGCACTGGACCCACGACGCCTCGGCCATTCCCCTGGCCTCCTACCCCCACTGGAAGGTCAGGTTCCCCCGCAGCCGCGAACGGATCCTCCGCAACGCCTGGTGGCGGGAACGGGTCGGCGAAAAGGTCGACGAGCTCCTGGACCTGGTCCTGGAGCGCATCCGCGCCGAGGGGCCCCTGCGCAGCGCGGACTTCGAGCACAAGCGGGACAAGGGCGCCGGCGCGTGGTGGGGCTGGAAGCCCCAGAAGGCCGCCCTGGAGTTCCTCTGGCACGCCGGGGAGCTCGCCGTGGCCAGCCGGGTGAACTTCCACAAGGTCTACGACCTGCCCGAGCGGGTCTTCCCGGAGGCCCACGCCCTGCCGGCCTCCACCCCTGCCGAGCACCGGGAGTGGGCCTGCGCCACCGCATTGGATCGCCTGGGAGTGGCCACGCCCCGGGAACTCGCCGACTACTACGACGCCCTGGGCCCCGCCGAGGCCCGGGAGTGGTGCGCCCAGGCCGAGAAGGCCGGACGCATCCGCCCCGTGGAGACCGAGGACGGAAGGCAGGCCTTCGCGCCCGAGGACTGGAAACGGCGCCTGGCGGAACCGGCGGACCGCACCGTCCTCCTGTGCCCCTTCGACCCCATCCTCCGGGACCGCGCCCGCGCGCTGCGCCTTTTCGATTTCGACTTCCGGTTCGAGGCCTTCGTTCCCGAAGGGAAACGGCAGTACGGGTACTACGTGCTGCCGATCCTCGAAGGGGAGGCCCTGGTGGGAAGGCTGGATCCCAAGTTCCACCGGGAGCGGGGCGTCCTGGAGATCAAGGGCCTGTGGCTGGAACGGGGCGTGCGCGCCACCAAGGCCCGCAAGGCCGCCGTGGCCCGGGCCGCGGAGGCCCTGGCCGCGCGCATCGGCGCCCGGGACGTGGAGTGGAGCTAGGACGGAGTCCTAGTAGCCTTCCCCGTCCCCCGCGGCCTGGACCTTGCCGCGGTGGATGCGGAACAGCATGGCGAAGTAGGCGATGACCACGGGGAACGCCAGGGCCCACCACACCAGGCCTGAGCGCATCCCGTAGGCCCCGGCGTTGGCGTTGAGGGCCGACAGGCTGAAGGCGGGGTCGATCGTCGAACGCAGCATCACCGGCCACACGCAGGCCGCCGTGGCGGCCAGGATGCCCACGATGAAGGACCCCGAGCCCAGGAACGCCAGCAGCGGACGCCCCTTCCACAAGCCCGCCGCCACCGTGCCCAGCCCCGCCAGGAAGAGCGCCATGCCGGCCCAGGCCAGGGGGGCATGGGGGAGCCTGGCGTAGACGTCGGGGTTCACCCGGGCCGTGGCGAAGGTGGCGAGAAGGGCGAGGACCGCCACGACCGCCCACAGGGGCCGGGCCGCGGCCAGGCACCGCCGGTGCACCGCGCCGGTGGTCTTCCAGGCCAGGAAGAGCGCGCCGTGCGCCGTCAGCGTGGCCAGCACCAGGAGACCCATGAGCAGGGTGTACCAGTCGAGGATCCCCACCGGGTTGCCCACGCCCCAATGGGTGAACAGGGGGATGTTGAAGAAGCCGGAGCCGTCCAAGGGCACGCCTCGCACCACGTTGCCCAGGGCCGCGCCCAGGAGCACCGGCATGAGGGTGCTCGCCAGGGCGAAGCCCCCGTCCCAGAAGGCGCGCCAGAGCCGGTCGGACACGTGGGAGCGGAACTCGATGGAGATGCCCCGCAGGATCAGGGTCCAGATCACCATGAACATGGCCAGGTAGAACCCGGAGAAGCCCGCCGCCAGGACCTTGGGGAAGCCCAGGAAGAGCAGGCCCCCGCCGGCCAGGAGCCACACCTCGTTGCCGTCCCACAGGGGGCCGATGGCCCCAAGAACCTCCCGGCGCTCCGTGTCGGTGCGGGCCACGAACAGATGCAGCGCCCCCGCCCCGAAGTCGAAACCGTCCATCACGGCGTACACCGCCACCACCACCGACACCATCCAGAACCAGAGCATCTCCATGGCCGTCTCCTCAGTGGCCCTGGGGGCCGTGGGCCACTTCCCGGGAGACCAGGAAGAGGTAGAGCAGGCCGAGCACCAGGTAGAGCCCGGCGAAGCCCAGGGTCGTGAACACGGTCTGGCCCGGGTGCACCAGGGCGGACGTGCCCGCCGAGGTCCTCAGCAGCCCGAACACCGTCCAGGGCTGGCGCCCCAGCTCAGCCACCATCCACCCCGCTGAGTTGGCGATGAAGGGGAACGGGAAGGCCAGCATGATGCACCAGAGCAGGGGCCGCGTGCGCTCCAGGCGCCCCCCGCGGAGAAGGAGCGCGGCCAGACCCATGAGGCCGATGAAGAGCGTGCCCAGGCCCACCATGATGTGGAAGCCGTAGTAGAGGAGTTCCAGCTCCGTGGGCCAGGTGTCCTTGGGGAAATCCTCCAGGCCCTTGACGTCGCTGGAGAAGGAGCCGTAGGCGATGAAGCTGAGCACTCCGGGCAGGCGCACCGGGTTGTCCAGGCGCTGGCGGGCCACGTCGGGCTGCCCGATGAGGTTCACCTCGGCGTAGCGTCCGCTCTTCCACCGCCCTTCCATGGCCGCCAGGGCCACGGGCTGGTGGCGCGCCACCTGCTTGCCGTTGAGGTCCCCCGTGGGAAAGGCCGCCGCGCAGGCGCCCAGGAACCCCGCGATCACCCCCGCCTTCAGGTAGAGCCGGGCCTGGGCGGCGTGGACACCTTGCAGGGTCCAGAAGGCGCCCACCGCGGCCACCACGAAGGAGCCGGTCACCACCGCCCCGGTCATGGTGTGCGCGTACTGCACCAGCCCCCACGGGTTCATGAGGAAGGCCCAGAAGTCCACCAGTTGGAGGCTCCCGTCCGCCAGCACCTGGTGGCCCACCGGATGCTGCATGAAGGCGTTGGTGGCCACGATGAAGAATCCCGAGAGCCAGCTGCCCAGGAACAGCGCGAGGGCCGTGGCGGCGTGGAGTTTCGGCCCCAGCTTGCGCTCGCCCCACACCAGCAGGCCCAGGAACGTGCTCTCCAGGAAGAAGGCGAACATGCCTTCCATGGCCAGGGTCTGGCCGATGACGCCCCCGGCGTCCCGGGAGAACCGGGCCCAGTTGGTGCCGAACTGGAACTCCAGCGGGATGCCCGTCACCACGCCGACCCCGAAGGTGAGGCCGAAGATGCGGATCCAGAACCGCGCGGCCTCGTTGTAGCGCTCCTCCCCCCGGGCCAGGGCCAGGCCCTTGAACACCAGGATCATGAGCGCCAGGCCCATGGTGAGCTGGGGGAACAGATAGTGGAACGTCGCCGTGAACCCGAACTGGAACCGGTGCCAGAAAAGTAGACCATCCATGCCAGGACCCCGTTTCGCATGCTGCGACCTGGAAATAGTAGACCGGATCCACAGGTTTGGACAAGCCGGAGAAGATCCATCGTAATATGAGGCCAGGCGCCGGCGCGCCTGCTCCGGAGTCCGCATGGCCTACGCTGGCGAATTGGCTGCCCTCGCAACCTCCCTTTGCTGGGCGTTCAATTCGGTGTGTTTCACCGTCGCGGGCCGCCGGGTGGGTTCCCAGGCCGTGAACGCCGCGCGGTTGTACATGGCGCTGGCCATGCTGGCGGCGGTGCACTTGGCGGCCTTCGGCACCGTCTTCCCCTTCCACGCCGGGACGCAGCGGCTGGCGCTCCTGGCGGTCTCGGGGCTCATCGGGTTCGCGCTGGGGGACGCCCTGCTCTTCGAGGCCTTCCTGCTCCTGGGCGCGCGGGTGGCCATGCTCCTCATGACCCTGTCCCCGGTGTTCAGCGCGATCCTGGCGCGGGTCTTCCTGGGCCAGTCCCTGGGGTTCCCGAAGGTGGCGGCCATCCTGGTCACCCTGGCGGGCATCGCGTGGGTGGTGGGCGAAGGCCACGGTGAACAGGAACGGCCCAGGCACGTGGTCCTGGGCGTGCTCCTGGGCATCGGCGGGGCCCTGGGCCAGTCGGTGGGCCTCATCCTGTCCCAGCTGGGCATGCGGGGCGGGCTCCACCCGGTCTCGGCGAACCTGGTGCGGGTGGTGGCCGGCACCCTGGCCATCAGCGTGTGGTTCATCTTCCGGGGGCGGTTCATGGACTATGCGCGGCGCCTGGGCGACACCCGGGCCTCGCTCTACATCTTCGCGGGAGCGATCACCGGCCCGGTGGTGGGGGTCGTGCTCTCCCTGTTCGCGATCACGCACACGTCCATGGGCGTCGCGGCGACCCTCATGTCCCTGTCGCCCGTGCTGCTCCTGCCCATCTCCATGGGCGTCTTCAAGGAGCGGATCTCGGGCAGGGCGTGGGCCGGCACGGTCCTTTCCATCGCCGGCGCGGCGGCGCTTTTCTGGGTCTAGGCCGGATAGAACATCCGCAACGTCTGGTCCAGGGCCTGGATGACCGCGAGGATGCGGAAGGGCTCCACCGGCAGGAAGTCCACGGCCCCCAGGCCCAGGGCCCGGTTCCGCTTGAGCTGGGCGTCCTCCTCCGGGCCGGCCACCAGGACCGGGACGGGGCAGCCCTCGTCCTTGATGAGTTTGCCCGCCAGTTCCATGCCGCTCATGGAGCGCAGCCGCTGGTGCACCACCACGAGCTTCACGCGCCCCCAGTCCGTGCCCTCCACCCCCAGCGACTTCACCAGGGGACGCACTTCGCCCCGGGCGAAGTCCAGGCCGGCCACCCCGAATTTCCGGCCCACGGCCTCGGCCATCCGCGCCGAGAAGGGGGGCTCGCCGATGACGAGCACCAGGGGCTCCCGGTCCGAGAGCACCTGGAGGGTGGGCCCGGCCTTGGCGACTTCCACCTTGCCGCGTTCGGCGCGCACGCCCCGGGTCTGGAAGAGCTCCCGGTCCTTGCGGTCCTGGGCGACCCTGGCGTCGTTGAGCCACAGCCGGTAGGCCTTGAGCACCGGGGCGTCGTGCTTTTCCGTGAACCGGATGCCGGCGACCCCCTCCTCCAGGGCGTCGCACACGGCCTTGAGGACGAACCGGTTGTCCAGGTCCAGGTTCAGTTCCAGGGTGGTGGGCGTGTCCAGCTTGAGCTGGCCGTCCTTGACCGCTCCGGTGCCGTAGAGGGGCAGCAGGAGGCCGTCCTGCCCCAGGGCCCGGATGCGGGCGTCGCAGAAATCCATGGCCGGGCTCGTGAAGACCGCCGTGAGGGGCCTTTCCGGAAGGAAGTCCGAGAGCCCGCGGTAGTCCCGGCCCTTGAGCGTGCGGGGCTGCTCCAGGTGGACGCAGTCCGATCCCTCGAGCTTGCCGAAGTCGGCCACCTCCACGGTGCCCTGGAATTTCCGGCCCCGGTCGAACACCGTCATGGGGTAGTGGTCGCCCACGCTCATGTTCCACTTGGCGCGCTCGGCCGCCGTGATGCCCGCCAGGATCCGGCCCTCCACCTCCTCGAAGATCGGAAAGGTCCAGTCCCGGCCCTCCACCTTCAGGGTGATGTCGCCGCCGGCTCGGCACAGCCGCTGGAAGACCATCCGGATGGAGGCCGTGTCATCGATCTGGAAAAATTCAACGGTCATGCCGAGATTATGTTCAGCGGCTGCAAAAACTCAACAATCAAGAACCTGATCCACCGCGGCATAGGGGTCCAGGGCCCGGCCGGCGATGGCCTCGATGAGTTTCTCAACCTTCTCGGCACCGGCGCGCGCCCGGGCGCGCCGGGCCGCCTCCTCCGCCAGGAGGCTGCCGAACCGGACCCGGGCCCGCTCCCGGTCCTTGACCCGGAAACCGCCCTGTTCCTTCAACCACGCGCCGTGTTCGCGGATCTTTGCCAGCAGGTCCGGGATCCCGTCCCCCTGGGAGGCCACGGTGCGCACCGCGGGGGGGTCCCAGGCCTTCGCCGAACCGAGGGACTTCATGGCCTGGATCTCCATTTCGACCTTTTCGACACCTTCGCGATCGGCCTTGTTCACGATGAAGATGTCGGCCACCTCCATGATGCCGGCCTTGATGGCCTGGATCTCGTCGCCCATGCCGGGCACCAGCACCACGCAGCAGGTCTGCACGCAGCTCACGACGTCCACCTCGTCCTGGCCCACGCCCACCGTCTCCACGATGACCACGTCCCACCCCGCGGCGTCCAGGAGGTCGATGGCGTCCTGGGTGGCCCGGGCCAGGCCCCCCAGGGCCCCGCGGGTGGCCATGGAACGGATGAAGATCCCCGGGTCGGACGCGATGCGCCCCATGCGGATGCGGTCGCCCAGGATGGCGCCCCCGCTGAACGGGGAGGTGGGATCCACCGCGAGGATCCCCACGCGCTTGCCTTCGGCCCGGAGGGCCCGGGCCAGCTGGTCCGTGAGCGTCGATTTCCCGCTCCCCGGGGATCCCGTCAGCCCCAGGACCACGGCGCGGCCCAGGTGGGGCCAGACGCTGGCCATGAGGGCCCTGGCCTCGGGGTGGCCGTTCTCCATCCAGGTGATGGCCCGGGCCAGGGCCCTGGGGCTGCCGTCCAGGAGGGGTCGCAGAAGCCGGGAAGCGTTTTCCATGCCTCCAGGATGCCATTCAAGGGCCACGGCCGGGGAGGCGTCCGCGGAGATGCTATGATTTCAATGGAACGTAGCCACCTGAAGAGCAGAAATGACCCCACGCCCTCCCGCACGACCCGAACCGCCCCCCGCCGAACCCGCCTCCCCCGGCGTGGTGAAGATCCAGAAGCGCGAGGCCAAGCCCACCGTGACCACCCGCGAGAAGGTCTGCGCCACCTGTGGCCGCACCTTCCGGCTGTCCCCCGAGGAGAAGTTCTTCAACTGTCCGCACTGCTACAAGAAGACTCAGCCCGTGCGCAAGGCGACACGCAAGAACGAAGCCCAGATCCTCACCCAGATCGTCTGCGTGGAGTGCGGCACCAAGGAATACGTGGACTTCGTCCCCACCGATCCCGCCGCGGCCTTCTGCGCGTCGTGCTTTTCCAGGCGGAAGCGGGAACTTCAAGCCCTGATCCCTCATAAAGAACGGCGATAGCCCTTATTCGGAGATCTGCATGAAACTCGGTATCACTGCCCTGACGGCCACGCTCCTCGTTCTCGGAGGAACCGCCCCGGTCCATGGCCAGGCCAAGGGCAAGGCTCCCGCCGCCAAGGCTCCCGCAAAGGGCCCCGCCAAGGAGAGCATCGAGGCCACCTTCGCGCGGCAGAACCTGGACCAGGTGCTCAACGCCGTGAACGCCGGCTGGTTCGGCAAGCCCTACCAGGACGTGCGCGCCGTGGACCTGGAAGGGACCCTCGCCATCCATTTCACCGCCGCCGCGGCCAACGCCAAGGTGGACCAGCTCGGGCAGGGCGCCGTCAAGGGCGGCCTCACCAAGGGCGGCACCGTCAACCTGAACCTCAAGGGCACCTACTTCGCCAACGCCGACTTCCGCACCGAGCTCAAGGGCGACTTCGGCACCCTGCTCTACTACCGCTCCGGCATGAAGGGGTTCCTCTACAGCAAGGAGATGAACGCCTACACCACCAAGGTGGACCCGCCTCCGGCGGACGCCCCCGTGTCCTTCCTGGGGTGGTTCAGCCAGTGCGTCAACGACGTGCGCGACGTGTACGTGAAGGGCACCCTCTTCAAGGCGGCCATGGGCCGGGAGGACGGCGCCGGCGGCCAGACCCTGACCTTCCACTCGCCCACCTCCTCCTATGACCCCAAGAAGCGCGAGCAGAGCATGGCCGAGAGCCTGGGCTTCTGGAAGCGCGGCAAGCTCGACGTGGTCTTCGACAAGTCCACCAAGCTGCCCACGCGGATGAACTACAGCAACGACGCCCAGGGCATCACCACCCGCATGACCTTCCACTACACCGGCACCCGGCCCACCAGCGTGACCATCGAGAACCAGAGCAAGGGCATGGAAGGCCCGGCCTCCCTGACCATCTCCTACAACGGCGAAGGCCGCATCGACCACCTCGCCGGCCAGATGGGGTTCCCCGTCGGCACCATGAAGTTCGACATCCACATGACCTGGACCGGGGAGCGCAAGCTCGCCTCCACCATCCCCCCCGTCGGCGCCACCAAGAAGGGCGGCGATGAACTCGAGACCATGCTCCTGGTGAACCTCGCCGGGAAGGTGCTGGACCTCCAGCGCGGCGGCTTCAACCTCCGGAGCGTGACGCTCACCAACAAGTGAGGGACCATGCCCGACCCCGAGGCGCTCGCCAGCTGTTCCCTCGGGGACGAGGCGTTCGCCGGGGGTGACCTTGCCGGCGCGGCCTCGGCCTACCGCAAGGCCCTGGCCGCCGGCCCCTTTCCGGAGGCGTCCAACAACCTGGGCAACGCCCTGATGCTCCAGGGCGACCTTCCCGGGGCCCTGGCGGCGTACCTGGAGGCGGACTGCCCCGAGGGGTGGCTCAACGCCAGCGCCGCCGCGCGGGCCCTGGGCGACCCGGACCGGGCCGCGGACCTCCTCCAGCGCACCCTCCGGGCCGAACCCGGCAACGCCCTCGCCTTCGGCAGCCTGGGCCACCTGTTCAAGGACCTGGGCCGCATGGACGTGGCCCTGGCCTGCCTCCGCGAGGCCGTCGCCCTGGACCCCGCGGACCCCGTCGCCATGGGCAGCCTGGCCTACCTGCGGACCTTCGATCCGGCGGCCTCCGCCGACGACCTCCTCCAGGAAGCCCGGGCCTTCGACCTCGTCCACGCCCGGGGCCTGGGCGGGGAGGCGCCGGCCCGCAGACCCGGCCCCAGGGTGCGGGTGGGCTACGTGTCGCCGGACTTCCGGTACCACTGCCAGGCCTTCTTCACGGTTCCGCTCTTCGCGCACCACGACCGGGGGACCTTCGAGATCCACGCCTATTCAGGCGTCCGGCACCCCGACGCCGTGACGGCGCAGCTCCGGACCTGTTGCGACGTCTGGCACGACTGCGCGGGCATGACCGACGAGGCCCTGGCTTCCCAGGTGCGCGAGGACGGCATCGACATCCTCGTGGACCTCACCATGCACATGGCCGGAGGCCGCCCCCTGCTCTTCGCGCGCAGGCCCGCCCCCGTCCAGGTGGCCTGGCTCGCGTACCCCGGCACCACGGGCCTTTCGGCCATGGATTTCCGCCTCACGGACCCCTACCTGGATCCCCCGGGCGTCACGGACGGCGACTACGCCGAACGCTCCATCCGGTTGCCCCACACCTTCTGGTGCTACCACCCCCTCGCGGACGAGCCCGCTCCCGGCCCCCTCCCGGCCCTGGCCGCGGGCCACGTGACCTTCGGGTGCCTGAACAATCCCTGCAAGGTGAACCGGTCCGTCCTGGCGCTCTGGGACCGCGTCCTCCAGGCCGTCCCCGGCTCCCGCCTCCGGCTCCTGGCCCATCCCGGCCACCACCGGCAGTTGATCCTGGACGCCTTCACGGACAAGGACCGCATCGACTTCACGCCCTTCCAGTCCCGCCGGGACTACCTGGCGCAGTACCGGGACATCGACCTCTGCCTGGACACCGTCCCCTACAACGGCCACACCACGAGCCTGGACGCCTTCTGGATGGGCGTGCCCGTCGTCACCCGGGTGGGCGCCACCGTCGTGGGCCGCGCCGGCTGGAGCCAGCTCCGGAACCTGGGCCTGGCCGAGCTCGCCGCCTTTGAAGACGACCCTTTCGTGGCCATCGCCGCGGAACTCGCCGCGGACCTGCCGCGCCTGGCGCAGCTGCGCCGGGACCTGAGGCCGCGCATGGAGGCCTCCCCGCTCATGGACGCCGCCGGCTTCGCCCGGGACCTGGAAGCGGCGTACCGCAGGATGGTGGGATAGCGGGCCCCAGGCGGCGGAATCGGCCTACTTCTTGGCTTTGATCGTGATCTGCTTGTCCTTCACGACGAACGCCTTGTCCCAGTCCGAAAGCACCGTTTCACGGGTGAGCTTGCAGGGACCGGCCAGGGTGAAGGAGCCGAACCCCATCCCGCTCGTGTCCCCCACCACCGAGACGTCCATGGTCCGCCAGGATTCCTTCGCGGCGGGCTCGATCGTCAACGTGTAGTTCCTGCCCCCGGTGAGGGTCACCGTATCCTTGGCCTTGACGAGCTTCGCATTGAACCCGCCGTCCCCCGTGACGAGGACGGTGCCCTGGCCGAGGTTCTGGAGTTTCAGGATGTAGCTGGTCTTCTTGTCCTCCAGGGACACCTTGGCCCCGTCGGCGGCGGAGGCGGCCTGGAGGCCTCCCAGAAGGACCACGGCAGCCATGAGCCAGGGGGTGGAGCGGGGGTTGCGCACGGCAGGTCTCCTTGAAAGGGGGACCGGATCGCCGGGTGGGCCCTCACAATCCTGGTCGTGCTCAAATATAATTTATATATATTTTTGTCAAGGGCTATCGGGGCCGCGGGGGCTCCGGCGCCGCCGCCAGGAGGTCGGCGAGCAGGGCGGGCCGGGCCGGAATCAGGGTGATGGCCCCCTTCCCCGCAAGCATCTTCTGGGCTTCCAGGACATCAAACAAAGCCCGGGCCACCGAGGGATCCCGGGAGATCTCCTCCAGGGCGGACCCCACGATCTCGGGCCGCACGGCCCCGGCCTTGGCGAACTCCACCGCCGCCTGGCGCTCGGCGGTGCTGGTGATGATGTTCACCTGGTTGGTGCCGTCCTGCTTGATGCTGGAGGTGACCTGCCGCAGCCGGTTCACGACCTTGCTCTCGATCTGGCGGATCATGTCCGCGTCCCGGAAATGCACCTTGCGGATGTAGATGGAACCGAGCTTGTAGCCCCAGTCGTGGGAGAGGGGGGAGACCTCGTTGCGCACCGTCTGGCTCATGGCGTGGCGGTTGGCCATCATGTCCGCCAGGGGCATGTTGCTCAGGCAGCGCACCGTCGAGTTGCTCACGTTGGCCGCCAGGGAGCCCCGGGGATCGGTGTTCTTGAAGAGGTAGGCCACGGGATCACTGATGAACATCTCGTACCAGATGCCGATGCCCATGGGCGCCCCCTCCTCGGAGTTCACGGGGGCGCTGCGCAGGTATTCCTGGTCCAGGCGGTAGTCGATCTCGTAGCAGCGCCCCAGGAGCTTCACCAGGGGCGCGCGCCAGCCCAGGCGCAGCCAGAGGAAGTGCAGGCCGGGCTCGTCCAGGATGCCCACCACCTTCCCGAAGAGCACGTAGACCAGGCACCGGCGCTCCTGCACGATGGCGTAGAAACCGAAGGTCCGCAGCAGGCCCAGCAGGACGGGCACCGCCACGAAGCAGCCCATGAAGGTGATGACGGCGACGATGAAGGTTTCCATCACTTCACCTCCAGCACGATGCGGGCGGCATCGGAATAGAGCCCCAGGCGCACGTTGCGCACGTAGGCCTCCAGGGCGCCCTCGCCGCCCTTGCCCTTGAGCAGGGCGATCTGCGAGGCCAGGAGGCGCAGGGGTTCCACTTCAGCTTCGGCCTTGAGGGTCTCGATCTCCACCGCGCGCCGGGACTGGACGATCTTCTGGTCCGCCGAGGCCTGGGCCAGGCTGATGTCCGAGGACACCTGGTTGTGGGCCGTGTTGATGGCCGCCAGGGCCGATTCCACGTCGGGGGGCGGATCGATGGCCGTGATGAGCGAGGCCTCCAGGAGGATGCCGTAGCGCGCCTGGGCCGAGGCGCATTCCTTGTCCATGTGCTTGTTGAGGTCCCGCAGGTTCTTGCGCAGGTCGTTGATGGAGATCCCCGTCTGCACCGCCGGGACGCCGTCCGCGTCCGCCGGCGCCTCGAACGTCGCGATGCGCTCGCGCAGCACCGAGACGAAGTAGCCCATGACGTGCGCGATGGGGTTCTTGACGCCGAAAAGGAACGCGTAGAGGTTGCGGTCGCTGATCCGGAACCGGATCTGTCCCGTGAGCCCCGTGTTGAGCTGGTCCTTGGTGACCGCCTCCAGCACCGTCCCGCCGCTGTTGGCCGAAGGCATCGCCGGATCCCACGCCATGCTCACCGTCTCCGTGGCCACCGAGACCTTGTACACCCGCTCCCAGGGCCACTTGAAGTACGGCCCCCCCGGCGGGATGACCCGCACCTGCGGGGAGGCGTAGCGCTCCCGCTCCTCGGGCGTGAGCATCGCCGAGATGGGATCCTCCGCCGTCGTGGCCGTCCCCACCCGCTCCGCCCGCCCGAAGGAGGTCTTCACCGCCCGCTGGTTCTGGTCCACCGTGTAGATCCCCGCCGCAAGACACCTCACCAGGAACCACGCGACGAACCCCAGGGCACAGCCCAGGGGAATCCCTACGGAAAGATCGATCATGGCCGCACTCCAGGAAGATGATCCCCAGTATGACGGATCCCACCCCAGGACATGCGAAGTTCAAGCCCCCACCCCCCGCCTTGGGGCCGGAACCCGGCCTTGCTATACTTGCCTTCCAGTCGGGGCGTGGCGCAGCCTGGTAGCGCATCTGCTTTGGGAGCAGAGGGTCGGAGGTTCGAATCCTCTCGCCCCGACCAATAAAATCAAGGGAAACGGGGCCGCCACAGGGTGGCCCTTTCGTTCAGAATCGTCCCGCGCTGCAGCGGCGCTACAAATGTTCATCTGCGTAGCATTCAGTCCAACCTTGCATGCGAAAAGCCAAATAGAATTCAATTATTGACCATCCAGTTCCAATTGACACAATCGTCAAAAGGCAATATTCAGTCTAAGATTTTTATTTTTAAATAGATGAACCTTGATTGACCAATCAATACAGATTGACAAATTTATCCATTGACCTATTTTGGTCAACATGAAGACTCCGCCACTGACTCAAGAGCTTGCTGAGTTGCCTGTCCGCCTGGAGGCATTGCTGGACGTACCTGTGCAGGCATCAAGGCCGAACACCTCTGCGGATAAAGGCTGGGATGAGGGATTGATCGCAGGAGGTTGGCGTTTCCAGGTGGCAGCCAAGACCCAGGGCAGCCCCATGGCCGTGCGTACGGCCATTGCCCATATCCAACGCGCCAGCCCATCGCTGGGCCAGGGAGAACTCCCCCTGCTGGTCGTGCCCTACATGGGCCCGCTCGGCGTGCAGGCTTGCCAGTCTGCGGGCATCTCCTGGGTGGATCTCTCGGGCAATGCATCCATCAAGGGGCCGGGCCTCAGGATCCTGGTGGAGGGGAAACCCAACCGTTTCCTAAGGCCGGGGCGAACCTCCAGTCTTTTCGCCCCCCAGGCTTCGCGCCTGGCCCGATGGATGCTCATGCACCCTGGGCAGGCCTTCAGCCAACAGGAGCTCAGGGATCAGATCCATCTGGATCCTGGCTACCTGAGCCGCCTGATCAAGAAGCTGTGCGCGGAAGGGCTTCTCCTCAAGGACGGTTCCGGAAACATCCGGACCGATCAGCCTGACCTGCTTCTTCAGGCCTGGCATGACGGCTACCACATCCAGGAGGAGGAGCGAATCCTGGGCCACCTTCCCGCAAGGTCTGGCGAGCATGCGCTGGAGCAGGTCGTACGGCGTCTGGGAAATGGATCCCTTGAGTATGCGGTAACGGGGCTCGCGGCGGCCTGGCTACACACCCGGTTCGCGGGGTTCCGGCTGGTTTCGCTCTACATGGACCCGACGCCAGGCTTTGACCTCGCAAAGGAACTGGGGTTCGAGAGGACGGACCGCGGCGCCAACCTCTGGATCATCCGGCCCAAGGACACCGGGGTGTACCAGGGGAAGACCCGTGTGGACGGGACCCCGGTCGTTCATCCCGTCCAGGCCTACATGGACTTGAAGGACCACCCCGAGCGGGCCTCCGCGGCTGCTGATAACCTGCGTGAGCGATTCTTGTCCTGGAACCACCGTGCCTGAAAAACCCGCAACCTTTGAAGGCTACCCCCAAGGCCAGATCGCCCTGATCCACAGCGCCTGCTTGACATTGGCCACCCGGGTGGGAGACCTGATGGAAGACCTGGTGATCATCGGGGGCGTGGCTCCATCCCTGCTGATCCCGCAGGAAGGCGTCGGGGAAGGTCATGCCGGGACCTTGGATCTTGATGTCGGCCTTTCCGTGGCCATTCTGGACACCAGGCGGTACCAGGTTCTCGCCGAACGCATGCGTGCCGAAGGTTTTCGTCCGGAGCCGAACCCAAAGGGCAATCCGGCCCGGCAGACCTGGGCCCTGGAAGGGCAGGACCGGGTCACCTTGGATTTCCTGATTCCTCCCAGCCGGGATGGGGATCAGGGAGGCCGGCTTCGAAACATCGAACCTGACTTCGCGGCCTTCATCATTCCCGGCCTGGACTTGGCCTTTCGCGACCGGCGCTGGGTGGATCTTTCGGGGTGGACCTTGAGGGGAGACCGCGCCAGGCGCAGCATCCCCGTCTGCGGGCCGGGTTCCTTCGTGGTGCTGAAAGCTCTTGCATTCCGCATGCGCGGCGAGCCAAAGGATGCTTACGACCTTGTGTACCTTCTTCGATTCCTCGGCCTGGAGCCTGTCGTGGAAGTGGCCCAGATCATGGAGACGATGCTGGACCATCCCTCGGCCCGGGAGGCCCTGGGTTACCTAGCCCAGGACTTCGATGGGGCGGACGCCTTCGGTCCCGGGGCCTATGCTCGTTTCCTGGGAGAACCCGCCAGCGACGCGCTTCGTCAGGATGCCGCGGGCGCGGTGCGCTTGCTGCTGAGGCAATTGCCTGGAGGCCCCGAAGCACGCTGAAAGGTGCTTCACTCCGCCGCCGATTCGCCATTGGCTTTCTCGGGATTGATCTTCTCCCCGAGCTTGGGATGCTTTCCTGGACGACGGTTCCAGTCGTTGGGAGATTCTTGGATCCGAGGTAATGATCAGCCCATTCCCGGTACGCTCCGTCCCGATTTCGGGACACAGGAATTCAGTGAAGGCGCAGAAGTGCAGCTTTAACAGCACCCTATTTATGGCATTTTTGTTGCTATTGAAGATAAGAGGTGTTGCGTGTCTAGTTCGAAAAGCCTTTTGGCTTTCAAGGCCTGAGTCCCGTCAAGTGGTG
>MTLE01006364.1_pt1 | contig 14976 bp, 13 predicted proteins | sample 1982461 | NCBI WGS metagenome assembly MTLE01 (sample SAMN05712605, study PRJNA340218) | biofilm metagenome | isolation source: sample SPL anode biofilm adapted to -200 mV | place: USA | collected 2012-02-03
TCCGCTCCGATGCGTACAACATGAGGTAACAATTGTCGGTACTACTTTATTGGCGTGTGCGCATTCTGCTCAGCCTTTCTGGACGTTATAAACAGCTTCTTTGGGAATCAGGTTAAAGTCCGAAGCACTCAGCAGGGCGATGGCTTTTTCCTGATCGTCGGCTTTAAGAATAATCAGGGGTGAACCCTGGTTATTGGGCATGACGAAGGAGTAGACATATTCGATGTTAACGTCATTTTCAGAAAGCAGGGCAAAGACATCGTGGAGGCTGCCAACCTTGTCAGAGGGATCAACCGCCAGCACATAGCTTTGCTTGACAACGTGACCAGCTTTTTTAAGCGCCTCGGCTCCTGCTTCGGGCTTATCGACGACGATCCGCAAAATACCGAATTCGGCGCTGTCAAAAACGGAAATGGCCCGAATATCCACTTGGGCATCTTTAAGGACCCCGGTGATCTTGGCTAGATGGCCTTTTTTATTTTCAATAAAGACTGACAATTGATTAATAAGCATGGTTTGCCTCCTATAAATTTTCAGATCGCAGATCGATGACCCGTTTGGCTTTGCCTTCGGAGCGAACCAGACTTTTGGGCTCAACCAGGTGGATACCAGCGTGAATCCCGAGGATCGTGTGCAGCTTGGTCTGGATTTCTTTATACAATTGATCCAGCAGGGTCACTGAGACCAGCAGATCCTGGTTGACCACTTCGACATCGATCTCGATTCGATCCAGATAGCCTTTTTTAAGGACGCGAATCTGGTAGTTCGAACCGATCCCTTTAATACCCAAAAGAACGCCTTCAATTTGTGAGGGGAAGACGTTGACGCCGCCGATGATTAACATATCGTCGGTCCGTCCGGTGATCTTGGCCATCCGGGCTGAGGTTCGGCCGCAATCACAGGGCGTGGTATCGAGCCTTGTGATGTCCTTGGTGCGGTAACGGATCAGTGGCAGCCCTTCTTTGGTAATCGGGGTGATGACCAGTTCGCCGACTGCGCCTTCCGGCAGCACCTCCAGGGTTTCCGGGTCGATGATTTCAGCAATAAAATGATCCTCATTGATGTGCATCCCTTTAAACGCCAGACACTCGCCGGAAACGCCGGGGCCGATCAATTCGCTCATGCCGTAGTTTTCAGTGGCGGTGATACCCCAGGCTTCATTGAGTTTGGCCCGCATTTCTTCGGTGGAACCTTCGCCGCCAAAGAGGCCGTATTTAAGAAACAGCTCTTCTTTGGGATCAATCCCCATTTCCTGAGCGGCTTCGGCCAGATGCAGGGCATAGGATGGGGTACCGATCAGGACGGTGGATTGGAAATCCTGCATGATCATAATCTGTTTCTGGGTATTGCCGGCCGACATCGGAATGACCCCGGCGCCGATCTTTTCTAACCCCTGCTGAAGACCAAAGGCCCCAGTAAACAGGCCAAAGCCAAAGGTGATCTGGGCGGTATCGTCAGCGGTGACGCCGCCCATGGTGGCGATCCGGGCGATCACTTCCCGCCAGACCTTCATGTCGTGTTTGGTGTAACCGACCACGGTTGGCTTGCCGGTGGTGCCGGAAGAGGCGTGATAGCGGACAATTTTATTTTTGGGCATGGCAAAGAGCCCAAAGGGATAATTTTTGCGGAGATCTTCCTTGGTGGTCAGCGGCAATAGCCGCATATCTTCCAAAGTGCGGATATCCACCGGTTTAACCCCGGCGGCTTTGAATTTTTCATGATAATAAGGCACGTTTTCATAAACGTGGTTCAGCGTTTTCTTTAAACGCTTAAACTGCAGTTTCCGGAGCTCGTCCCGGGACATCTTTTCTTTATCAGACCATATTTTCATAACTTCTCCCCTCATCTAATCAGCTTGCTGCCAGTATTTTATATCGTTTAGTTTGTCGGTTTCCAGGAACTTTTTAAAGAGACAATCTGGTTAAATACCGGAGCCTCCGGGGTTGAATATTTGGGATCGACGGAGAAAAATCCGTTGCGGATAAACTGAAATTTTTGATAGGGTTGCGCCTTTAATAATTCCGGTTCAATATAGGCTTTGACAATTTCCAGAGATTTCGGATTGATTCGCTCCAGAAAATTATCTTTCGTCAGGCCGGAATCATCCTCCACCAGATAGTCATAGAGGTGAAGTTCGACTTCGCTGGCATGACTGGCGTCTACCCAATGGATGGTGCCTTTGACCTTCCGCTCGCAGCCAGCCCCGGATTTGGTGGCCGGGTCGTAGGTGCATTTCAGTTCAATGACCTGGCCGTCGGCGTCTTTTATTACTTCCTGACAGGTTATAAAGTAGGCACCCCGTAGGCGAACCTCATTGCCGGGGAAGAGGCGGAAGTACTTTTTGGGTGGTATTTCCATAAAATCACTGCGATCAATCAGGATTTCCCGGCTAAATGGGGTGGTATAGGAACCCATTTCGTCATTTTCCTGGTTAAGTGGTAACTCAACCCACTCAGTTTGATTTTCCGGGTAGTTGGTGATGGTCACCTTCAGGGGATCGATTACGGCCATTAAACGGGGTGCTTTAAGTTTTAAATCGTCCCGGATAAAATGTTCCAGCATGGCGATGTCGACAGTGCTGTTGGTTTTGGCGACACCGATCGCTTCGCAAAAAGCCTGAATCGATTCAGGGGTAAAGCCCCGGCGGCGTAAGCCGGAGATGGTGGCCAGACGGGGATCATCCCAGCCATCGACAATTTTTTCTTCCACCAGTTGTTTTAAAAAGCGCTTGCCGACAATCGTTTTGGTCAGATTGAGCTTTGCGAATTCGATTTGCCGGGGCGGTTCTTTCTTGAAGTCGTCGATGTTGGCCAGAACCCAGTCATAGAAGGGGCGGTGATCTTCAAATTCCAGGGTGCAGAGGGAGTGGGTAATCCCTTCTAAGGCATCCTCAATCGGATGGGCGTAATCGTACATCGGATAGATATACCAGTCTTCGCTGGTGGAGTGGTGGCTGGTATGGAGAATCCGATAGATGGCCGGATCCCGCATATTCATGTTGGGGCTGGCCATATCGATTTTGGCCCGCAGAATATGGGAACCTTCCGGTAGCTCGCCAGCCTTCATTTGGGCAAACAGCTGCAGGTTTTCTTCGATCGGTCGGTTGCGGTAAGGGCTTTCCTTGCCGGGCTCGGTCAGGCTGCCCCGATACTGGCGCATTTCCTCAGCCGAGAGCTGATCCACAAAAGCCAGACCCTTGTTAATCAGTTCAACCGCATATGCAGCCATTTTATCAAAATAGCTGGAAGCAAAAAAAAGCCGGTCATCCCAATCGATCCCCAGCCAGCTGAGATCTTCCTTGATGGAATCGACAAATTCCAACTCCTCTTTGATGGGGTTGGTATCATCAAAGCGGAGATTGAATTTTCCATGATACTGCTTGGCAATCCGGTAATTAAGTAGTGAGGCTTTGGCATGACCTATATGTAAATAGCCGTTTGGTTCGGGGGGAAAGCGGGTGTGAACGCGATCGTTTTTATAAACCTTGTCGGCAATATCCTGATCGATGGCATTGGTGATAAAATTCGTCTTTTTTTCTATGGGCTCCATTAATTTCCTCCTGAGATTATATTTGCCAATAATACCATAAAGCCAGCTTTATTACAATAAATTGACTGGTGGTAAAGTAAAAAGCGGGCTATTTTTTTAGAAAGACACCGTTTTGATAAAAAAGCTCCCCGTCGGCATAGATTGCCCCGCCGTCTTTCATGTCACAGAGCATGTCCCAGTGAAGCAGCGAATCGTTGATCGGGCCGCATTCCGGGTAGGATTTGCCGAGGGCCAGATGAATGGTGCCGCCGATTTTTTCGTCAAAAAGCATGTTTTTGGTAAATTTGGTAATTCCGTAATTCGTTCCGATGGCAAACTCGCCAGCGTAGCGGGAGCCAGCATCGGTATCAAGCAGGGCGTGAAGCAGGGCTTGGCCCCGTTTGGCGCTGGCCGCAACAACCCGGCCGTCCGTAAAGGTTAGCTGGATATCTTCAATTTCCTGACCACTGTAAATACCGGGAAAGGTGAAACGAATGGTTCCGTTTACGCTTTCCTTTACCGGTGCAGTAAAGACCTCGCCGCTGGGAAAATTGTGGTGGCCATCCGAATTGATCCAGATCCGGTTTTCGGTACGGAGCGTCAGATCGGTATCTTTAGCCACCACATGGAAGGTAGTTTTTGTGTTTAAATAGGTAACCATGGCTTGCTGCTCGTCATGGATTTTTTGCCAGGCGGCAATGGGATTCTCATCATTGAGGAAACAGGCAGAAAAAACGAATTCTTCATAGTCAGAAAGTGACATGTTGGCTTCCTGGGCACCGCTTTCGGTGGGGTAGAGGCACAGCGTCCAGTCCATTTCACCCCGGGCTACCCGGTCATTGTAAATTTTGGTAATCGGTGCACCGAAACGGCGCTGCAGTGCGATCCGTTCACTGGGAATATTCGATAGCGACTTGAGGTTATGATCCCCCAGAATGTTTAGAATCTTATCGGCTTTGGCATAAACCGCCATCATCATTGGCGCATTAAACTTTAGTTGTTCGTCGCTACCCTCTTTTAGAAGAATTTCCGAAAGACCTTCTGGGGTGAGCATGACCGTGGGGTGGGCTCCAGCTTTCAAGACCTCCCGGTAGCACTCTCTAATCAGAGGCATGGCCAGGTCAGATCCGCGGATCACAACCCACTCATTAGGCTTAACATAAAGGGAGTAATTGACCAGGGTTTGGGCATATTTTATCAGTCGATGATCTCTCATGGTTTATCTCCTTATAATTGAAATTGTATGAGTTAAATATATCCGAAAAAAGAATTTAACTCAATAAAAAAATAAAAAAACAGGTGACAAATGTAAACGAACATTGTATAATAACGGTAGTATAGTTAATGATTACAAGTTCATAAATGGTAACAACATTCAGACAAAATTGTCCATGCTCCATTTAACAAAGAATAATCAGATCCTGTACATTAAAATTAAGTGGAGGTACTCATGGAAGACAGAACTTTAGTTTGTCAAGATTGTGGCGAAGAATTTGTATTTACAGTAGGTGAACAAGAATTCTACCAGGAAAAAGGTTTTGACAATGAACCAAAAAGATGTCGTGAATGTCGAACAAAAAGAAAACAAACTAGAAGACCAAGAAACAGCAACTTCTAGGAATTTCTAACAAAAACAATGAAGATCCCTTATAGGGATCTTTTTTTCTTGTTGATTTGGAAAGCCTGAGAATTGATCCAACCAAATGATATGAGTAGTCGATTGACGCGTAAACAGATTTCCCAATGAAACGGGAAGAAAGAAAAACAAATGATAGACAAGGCTCACGTTTATATCGTAAAATGTAATGATGATACCCTTTATACTGGGTGGACCACTCACATCGAAGCGCGAATCAAGGCCCATAATGCGGGAACCGGTGCAAAATATACCCGGGGACGGTTGCCAGTCACGCTGGTTTATTGGGAAACGCTGACCACCCGTTCGGAAGCCCTCAGTCGTGAAGCAGCCATCAAGAAAATGTCAAAAGCGAAGAAATTAGAGTTGATAAAGAACCATGAATCAAAAAAGTAAAGGAGTTTTCAGATGAATCCCTTTGTCAATGAAATCCCAGTTTACGAAACCCTTGCCAATGGTAACGCCATTATTATTATCTATGATTTGTTCATTCTTCTGCTTTTTTTATTTGAATTGTTTCTGTTCTACAACAAAGAACGCATTATTTCTGAAGTGAAGCAGAACAAAACAAAAAAGATTAAACCAGTTCGCCGTTTTCTGGTAAAATTGATTGTCAATTATGAATATCAGGGAATTCTAATGGTCACTGGTGTTTTGTTGGTGATCTCGTTATTGGTGGTGTCGCTGCATCACCGAATACTGTTCAGCGAACTGATCGGAATTTTAGGAAGCTTTGCCGTTTTTATTATCATCGTATTTTTAGTGCAACACCTTTTTATGAAAATCGATCAGTTTCAGGATATTATTGTCTCCCGCTTTATGGATCTGATCTTTTATCTCGTACTGGGTCATTATTTTGTGCTGTTTGCTAACTTTATCACTCCGCCGAGCCTGCCGCTGGGTTTGTTGGGACTTTCTTTTGCCCTGATGCTCTGTTTCTCGGTGATGATCCGGGCGATCGCCAATCCTACTTTAATCCGCAGTTCTGTTTCCAAAAGGCGGAAATATCACGAAACCGCCAGTATTCTAAAAGGGATGCTGGTATTGGTTGTCAGTGAAATGAGTATCCTTTATCTGATGGTCTATAATTGTTTTAAAATCAATCCCGGTTTTTACGTAGCCAATTCAGACCGGGCCCTGGATGCCTTTGATATGCTGTATTATATGGTGATTTCCTTTGCCACTATTGGTTATGGGGATATTCATCCGGTTCGTTTTAATGGCATTATTTACGGCGAACTGGTGGCCATGGTAATTGGTTTGGCCAGTATGTTCAGCACCGCCTGCTTCGTCGGTGCGGTGGTTGCCGGAGCCGCCCAGATGAGTTGGAATCAGGGCCTGGAAGGAAAAAATAAGGATAACGATGCGCCGTCAGATCAGGACGAACATAATGAGCGCCGAAGCATGATTTCTGTGATTCATGAAAAATTGAAAAATAAAGAGCTTTAACAGGCAATTACTAAAAAGAAAGGTTATTAACGATGAAATTTTATTTTGCATTATGGTTGGCAAAATTAATGGGGATTGCCATTAAACTTGTCAGCAAGGGGCGGGGAACCAACCTTCCCGGGGAGAAGGCGTTGGCAATTGACCCGGATTTTGTCAAACATTTTAAAAATATTGATTATTCCAAGGTCGTTTTTATTACTGGAACCAATGGGAAATCTTCAACCACCAATCTGATAACGCATATATTAAAGCAGAATGATAAAAAAATTGTTTCCAATCTGGAAGGTGCCAACCTCTTGGGGGGAATTGCCACAAGTCTGGCCAAAGAAGCCAGCTTGTTTGGGAAACTTAAGGCCGACTACTATATTTTTGAAACCGATGAACGCTATCTGCCATTAATTTACGCCCAATTGCCAGCCGAAAATATGCTGATCACCAATCTCCAAAAAGATCAGGTACAGAGAAATGGGGATCCGGATTTTATTATCCGCAAGTTAAAAGAGGTGGTCAATCCCAGGATGACCCTGATCCTCAATAACGAAGAACCGCGATCCCGATTTTTTGAGGAAGTCGCCCGTCGTTCGATTTATTACAGCGTTTCCCGCCATGATGAATCCTTCGTAAAGGGTGGCGATTACCCCACCCAGGCTTGTCCCAAATGCCATCACGATCTGCGTTTTGACTATTACAATGTCGACAGCATCGGCGCTTTTGCGTGCGATTTTTGTGGGTTTGCCAGCAAAAGCACGCCGGACTATTTGGTTACTGCGCTTAACTTTAAAGATAATACCTTCAAATTGAAGGATGTGGTCTTTCATATGCCCTACGATCTACCGTTTATGTTTTATAATTATGCTGGCGCGCTGGCCGTAAGTGATGCGATCTGTGGGATTACACCGGCAGCCGCAGCCCGAGCCTTTGAAAATTTTAAAAATATCGGTGGTCGCTTTGAGGTCTTGACCTACAAAAATAAAACCATTAAGTATATGCGGATTAAACAGGAAAATCCCGATACCCTCCAGAGTGCCTTAAATATTATGGCATCAGACAAAAGTAAAAAAATGGTGGCTCTGGGTTTGTATGTGGTCAATGATTTTGTTCCCCATTACATCAATACCTTTTACGCCTTTGACTGTGATTTTAAACCGTTGGTAGACTCCAATGTGGAGCGATACCTGTGTTTCTCTGAGCATGTTGCTTATGATACCGCCAATCGACTGGTTTATGATGGGGTTTCAAAAGAAGCGATCACGATCATGGACAGTGACAACATCAGTGAAATATTTGCCGAAATCGACAAGGCCGAAACGGATAATATTTATTTGATCACCTGGATTTCTACCTTTGAAAAGATGAAAAAATTCATTGAAGGAGGACAGAACTAATGGAACAGACCATAAAAGTTGGCTGGCTTTTTAATAATATGTTTAACCTTCATGGCGACCGGGGTAATCTGTTGGCGATTCAGGCCGAGGCAAAAAGACGGGGCTACCGGGTTGAGGTTACCCAAATTAACTTGGACACAGAGACATTTAACCCGCTTGATTTTGATTTTCTGTTTTGTCCACCGGGTGAAATTGAGCATTTTGAGGCGGTAGCAGCCTATCTGGAACCGCATCGAAAGGAACTGATGGCCTATATTGAAACCCGACCGCTACTGGTGACCGGCACCACGGTAGCATTGTTTGGGGAAACGATAAAGCGGGATGATCAGTCCGAGATTATTGGACTGGGGATCATTGAGATTGAAGCCCGTGAGAATCACGCCGTGTACGGCGATGATCTGTATTACACCTGTCAGTACAATGGCAAGGAAATGGAAATGATCGGCAGTCAGATCCAAATGATCGATCTGGATATCAAAGAAGAGTCACCATTTGGACGGCTTAAGTATGGCTACGGCAATAACGGCAAGACGAAGTTTGAAGGGGTGATCAGCGGCAAAGGGATTTTTACCAATACCCTGGGCCCGGTTCTGGTTTGCAACCCCTGGCTCACCGAAGAAATCATCAATTTGATTGAAGTCAATAAAACCTGGCCAGTTTGGGACGAACACCGGGATAACAGCCTCGAGCTGAAGTCACAAAAAAGCAAAATGGTTCATATCAATAAAAAAGAAACCCGGCTAAAGAGTATCAGTGAACGTTAGTTTAAAATCATAAGGAAAAAAGCGTGAACAGAAAAAAAGTCATTATCGGATTAAGCGGTGGCATCGACAGTGCCGCCTCCGCTTATCGGTTACAAGGTGAAGGTTACGAGGTAATTGGCGTAACCTTTAATTTTTTAAATACCGAAACGACCATTAATGCCGCCAAACTGGTGGCGGAAAAACTGAAAATTGAACACCATGTACTGGCGGCTCAAAATGAGTTCCAGAAAAAAGTGATTGATCCCTTTGTAGCGGGCTATCGGCGGGGAGAGACCCCCAATCCCTGTCTGTTGTGCAATCAGAACATGAAGTTTAAGCTGCTTCAGGATTTTGCCACCGCCAATGGCGATGCCCTGATTGCTACCGGCCATTATGCCGAAGTTCGCCAGCATGACGGGGCATATCAGCTCTGGGCAAGTGTCAATCACCATAAAGATCAGTCTTATTTTTTATATCATCTGAATCAGGAAATCCTTGGGCGTTTATTATTTCCGCTAAATGCGGTCACATCAAAAGATCTAGTACGAAAAGAAATTTTGGGATTACTGCCAGAGCTTGCCCAAGGCAAAGAAAGCCAGGGCATTTGTTTTATCCCAAAGAAGGGCCATGGTTTGTTTCTTAAGGAGGCTGTGTTTGGAAATAATCCGACAGCTCCTGGTAATTTTGTGGATAAAACGGGTAAAATACTGGGGAAGCACCCGGGTATTCATCATTTTACTCCGGGTCAAACCCGGGGCTTGGGGGTTAACAGTAGTTATCGGCTGGCGGTAGCTGAGGTGATCCCAGCCACCAATACGGTGGTGTTGGATGAAGAACTGAGTTTGTATCAAAGCCGTATTCTGGTGGATGCGTTGGTTATCCAATCGCCCGAGGGTCTGCCGGAAACCGGCTTCACCTTTAGAACCTGCCGCTGGGGTCACGACTATGACGGCCGGATCGAACGACTTTCCGGAACTCAGGCGATCGTGCACAGTCAGGTTCCGGTTCGGGCTCCGGCACCCGGTCAGGCTCTGGTTTTTTATCAGGGGCGGCAGGTTCTCGGTGGTGGCATCATAAAACGGTTTTAAAATAAGTCGCTTTAGGTTATAATGAGGCCAGCAAATTTTGAGTAAAGAGAAAAAAACTAAGGAGTTTTACATAGATGGGAAAATTATTTGGTACCGATGGCGTTCGTGGTGTATATGAAAAAGAATTGACATTGGATCTGGCTTATGGTTTAGGTCAGGCCGGAGCCAGTGTTCTAGGCAGAAATGCCCACCGCCCAAAGATCGTTATTGGCATGGACACTCGGGAATCCGGAAACGCCTTGGAACAGGCTCTGGCCCGGGGGATTGTAGCGGTTGGCGGTGAAGCAGTGTTGGTTGGCGTTCTACCAACCCCTGCGATTGCAGTGATTACCCGAGAAATCCATGCCGATGCTGGGGTGGTGATCTCGGCTTCCCACAACCCCTATCAATTTAATGGAATCAAATTTTTTGATGGACTGGGATTCAAACTGCCAGATGCAGTGGAAGACGAAATTGAAACCATCGTTCTTAAAAAACAGGAAGTTGTATTAAAAGAGGGTGGCCGGATCAGTCGACTGGAAAAACCGGAAGACCTCTATTTAAACCACATTAAACAGGCGATCAAAGGTGATTTTTCTGGACTCAAGGTAGTGATGGACTGTGCCAATGGGGCCGCCTATGCCATCGCTCCGACTTTTTTTCGTAGCCTCGGAGCCGATGTCGTGGTGATCGGGGATCAGCCTGATGGCAAGAATATTAATGCCGGGTGTGGATCAACCCATTTACAGCCCTTGCAGAGCCGGGTAGTGGACGAAAAAGCCGATATTGGGATTGCTTTTGATGGCGATGCAGATCGCTGTTTGGCTGTTGATAATGTTGGCGGGATCATTGATGGCGACAAAATCATGAACTTGATCGGCTCATCGATGAAGGCCTGCAATACCTTAAAAAAAGATACCGTGGTGGTCACCGTGATGAGCAATATTGGCCTGGATCTGGCGTTAAATGCTGCCGGGTGTAAAACCGTTAAGACGGATGTTGGCGATCGGTACGTTCTTGAAGCGATGATTGCTGGTGATTATAATCTGGGCGGCGAACAGTCCGGACACCTGATTCTGCTGGATCATAACACTACCGGGGACGGGATGCTTACGGCTATGATCTTATTGGAATTATTAAAGCAGGATGGCCGGAACGCCAAGGCCCTGAATAGTTTAATGACGGTGTATCCTCAGATCCTGGTTAATGCCAGAGTTGAAAATAAAAAGAAACTGGATTATCTGAATGATGCAGAGATTCAAAGACGGATTCAGGAAGTGGAAGCTTATTTTCAGGGGCAGGGACGGGTGCTGATTCGACCATCAGGAACCGAACCACTGGTACGGGTGATGATTGAGGGTCAAGATCAAAATGAATTAACCACCATTGCCAATGAGCTGGCGGTATTAATTGAACAGCGCTTAGGCTGTTGAAATTTGGAAAGAAATTATAATCGAACCAAAACAACGATGTTAAAAATTAAAAATAATTTAAGAAATGAGGGCGTTGTCCCTCATTTCTTTGTGTTGAAAGGACTTTTATGGTAGAATAACTCAGTATGTTTTTGGGTATAAAGCGAATGGACCACAACCAAAGACAGCAAAAAAGCGCCAGAACTCAAGTGATGGTCCACACAACATTGAGTTGACGAGGTCAGGGAGTATCGAAAATTCGGCGGATGCCCTGGAGAATTGCCATGAAAAACTGAAGAGTGATTTTCAGGACAGAGATGGCATAATAAAAGAATAACAGGTGAAAAAATGTGTGGTATTGTAGGTTATATCGGCGATAAACAGGCTCAGGAAGTTTTAATCAACGGTCTTTCCCGATTAGAGTATCGGGGTTATGACTCGGCTGGAATTGCGACCCTGGAAAATGATGTGATCCAGGTTGAAAAGAAAAAGGGACGGCTTAAAAATCTGGAGGATGTGCTGGATAAAACACCGCTACCCGGCCAGGTCGGTATCGGTCATACCCGTTGGGCAACCCATGGGGTTCCTTCTGATGCCAATGCCCATCCCCATTGCAGTGTAAATAAAGAAATCTCGGTGGTTCACAATGGCATTATCGAGAATTATATGACCTTGAAAGATGAGCTTCAGGCGGTCGGGCATGTCTTTATTTCGGATACCGATACGGAAGTGATTGCCCATTTGCTAAATGAACTGTATACCGGTGATATCGTCGAAACGATTCAGATCGCCTTACAGCGGATGAGCGGCTCTTATGCTCTGGCGGTTCTGTGTGCCAACGAGCCGGATAAGATTGTGGCTGTTCGTAAAGACAGTCCGCTGATTGTCGGACTGGGCGATGGCGAGAATTTTATTGCTTCGGATATTCCGGCGATTCTTAACTATACCCGGGAAGTCTATCTGTTGGATAACGGCGAAATGGCAGTGCTGACAGCGAACCATATTCAGGTGATAGACAGCGCTGGCAACACGATTCAAAAAGAGGTTTTTGTCGTTGATTGGGATCCCGGCGATGCTGAAAAAGGCGGCTTTGATCATTTTATGATGAAAGAAATGGTCGAACAACCCAAGGCGATGATGGAAGCTTTAATGGGGCGTTGCTGTGAAAATGGGATTACCTTTGCTGGTCTGAAGCTAAATGCTGAGATGATGAAAAAGATCAACCGCATTCAGATTGTCGCCTGTGGCACGGCTTACCACGCCGGGATGGTGGGCAAGTATTATTTTGAAAAATTTGCCCGGATCAGCGTCGAAACCGAAGCAGCATCGGAGTATCGCTATAAAAATCCGATTGTCGATGAAAACACCCTGCTGATTGTCATCAGCCAATCCGGCGAAACAGCTGATACCCTAGCGGCCATTCGCCTGGCCAAAGAACGGGGGGCCTGGGTGTTGGCGGTGACCAACGTGGTTGGTAGTTCCATTGCCCGGGAAGCAAATGACGTCATTTATACCAATGCCGGACCGGAAATCGCCGTAGCCTCAACCAAGGCTTATGTCACCCAGGTCGGTTGCATGATGTTGCTGGCTTCTTTTCTGGGAAATCTCAACGGTAAAATGAACAAAGAAGATGCGGCCCGGATTTGTCACGGGCTGATGATGACTCCGGGACTGATCGAAAAAGCGCTGGAAACCCAGGACGTGATTAAAGCATTTGCTGACAAAAATTACCAGATCAGTGATCTCTTTTATATGGGACGAGGGGTGGATCTTTATACCAGCATGGAAGGTTCACTAAAACTTAAGGAGATTTCTTATATTCATTCTGAAGCCTATGCCGCCGGGGAACTCAAACACGGCCCGATTGCCCTGATTGAGGAGGGTACCATCGTGGTGGCCGTCTGTACCCAGGAAAATGTATTTGAAAAAATGCTCAGCAATATCAAAGAAGTGAAAGCCCGGGGTGCCCATGTATTGGCAATTGTCCAGGCCGGTCATGAAGATATTGTCTCGGAGGTGGATGAGGTCTGGGTGATTCCGTCGATGGACGACGATATCACCGCTATTCCCACCATTGTGTATCTGCAGCTGTTAGCTTATTATCTGGCCGTAGCCCGCGGCTGTGATGTCGATAAACCCAAAAATCTGGCGAAGAGCGTGACGGTGGAGTAAGCGGGCGTTTAATATTAAAATTGCGAAAAATAAATAAAGTTATGAAATAAACAGTCTGATGGCGTATAACAAATTGATATGCGGATCAGGCCGTTTGTTTTATTTCCCTCCAACTTAAATATGGAGCGGATAGGAAAATGATTCTTTGCTACATTATCAAGGTGTGTCACTTATGTTATAGACCAACTGAAATCATGTTTGAGCTAGCTGTAGTTATGGGATATAATATTTAGAGATGAACATATCCATTGAATCTGAAACAAGAAATAACTTCGGGAGAAAAGATGATCAGCTTTAGTAAATTATATTATTTCAATACAATTGTAGAATTAGGAAGTATCAGCAAAGCCTCCGAGGTTCTTTTTGTTACACAGTCGGCATTGAGTAAGTCACTTCGTGAGTTAGAAGAAGAGCTTGGGCATCGTTTATTTAATCGTGTCGGAAAAAAACTGATTATTAATCAACGCGGTATTGTTTTGAAAAAAAAGACCGATGAAATATTTTCGATTATCGATGAAATCAAACCTGAGTTGGATCGGGTCGATATGGTGGAAACGATAACCCTTACAATTGATACCTATTATGGTTTTATCTTTCAACTCATTTTTCCGGTCTTGATGAGTTACTATCCTCTGATTCGCTTTAATGCCCTTCAAACGTTTAATTCGCCAGTTGAAATTATTAATAAATTGATTGCTAAAGAGATTGATATCGGTGTTATTTCGATTGCTGATGAAGAAATTGAATTATTAAAAAATAAATTAGAAAATCATTCGATTAAGAATCTTTATCTGATGAAAGAAAACCTCTATATCTCGACACCAAAGGGTTCTTACTTAGAAAATAAAAAGGTCTGTCGATTAGATGAAATTGATTATACAACGATTGTTAATGTTTCAGGTGGTCATTATGCAAACATTTGGTTTGAACAAATTTTAAGAGAGTCCATGATAAATTTTCAGTATCATTCAAAACTGGACATGGATACATTCATCTCGATCTGGGGAACGACGGCATTTTCTTTTGTTACGACTTCGTTGTATATCAACTATGAAAAATATGCAAACGTGTTTAGAAAGTACCGTAATATTACAAAAATTGATACGCCGCATGCGTCGCGGAAGGTCTATTTATTTTATAATTATAATTCGTTTATGGATTTAGATCCTTTAATTAAAAGTTTTGTAAAAAGCTTTTATAAGCAATTTTCCGCAACAAAAAGTAATTTTTAATTGAAAATTGATTCTAAAGAAATAAAAGGACTTCTATGAATTTATGCTTTTCATAGAAGTCCTTTTTATGCTATTTCATTGAGCAAATTCACTTTCCTCAAAACGATACCTATATTAGCTATTGAGCTGAATTTTTAGAGCTTATTTTCCAAATCGTCCGGCTCGGTAGGCTTTGCCATAGCTTCGGCAGTGCTTATCTTTGCCAAGTAAAGCATAGGCAGAAAAGATCGTTCCCACAATATTGCGGTTCAGTGGATCTAAAACAGCGGAATCCATTCCGGCTTCGATTGCAAATGCAATGGCTGTTTGATTGAGTATGGCTCGTGCTGGTAAACCAAACGAAATATTACTA
>MTLE01002330.1_pt1 | contig 14963 bp, 15 predicted proteins | sample 1982461 | NCBI WGS metagenome assembly MTLE01 (sample SAMN05712605, study PRJNA340218) | biofilm metagenome | isolation source: sample SPL anode biofilm adapted to -200 mV | place: USA | collected 2012-02-03
CCTGGGCGGCATGGGTCGGCACGGTTGACCGCGAAGCAGGCTCGGCGTGACTCTGCGCCTCGGCGCACTCAGCGTACGTGTTTTCTACTCGCGGATACCGGTACGACCAAATGGAACCAAATGGTTTCGGTGATTTGATCGATCAACACCAGTTACTGGATGACCCCGCTCAGGTCGCTGGCTAGGATGCGGTGCGGCAGGTGCAGGCCCTCCCGGATCTTCACGCTGCCGGCCAGGTCCTTGAAGCCCCAGCGCTTGTAGAACCGCAGCGCCCTCGGGTTGCCCTCGAAGGCCTCCAGCCACACGCCCCGGACCTCCCGGGCCCGGGCGTGTTCCAGGAAGGCGGTCATGAGGGCGTCGGAGACGCCCTGGCCCATCCAGGGGGCGGGCACGTAGAGGCGGGAGAGTTCCAGGTGGGGCTGGGCCAGGCCCTCCGCGGGACAGGGATCGGGGGAGAGCGAGAGGTAGCCCCGCCAGCCTTCGCCGCCCTCGGCGATCCAGGTGCCGTTGCGGATGAGGCCCTCCATCACGGGGGTGGTGAAAGCCTTGGAGCACAGGAGGTCCAGGGCCTCCTCGGGGAAGAGGTAGCCGAACGACTCCCGGAAGCAGGCTTCCGCGAACTGTCCCAGGGCGTGGCCTTCGTGGAGTTCCGCTTTCCTGACGGTGAAGGTCATGGCCGCTCTCCTTCGATCCTGAGACTCAGGCGTCCCAGGGGAAATGGTAGGGCAGATCATACCATTTCCGCAGCGTCTCCATGTCCTTGCGCAGGGCGGCACCCACCGGGCAGCCCTTCTCCTTCCGGATCTGCCAGGCGAGGTGCTCCTTCTCGCCCGCGGTGAAGATGTGGTCCTCGCCCGGCGCCTTCCGGCTCGCCCGCAGCTCGCGCATGATGTTGCCGGCGATCTCCTTGAACCGCGCAAGCTCGATGAACTCCTCGATGTCCACGGCCATGAAGAAGTGCCCGATGGGGATGGGGATCTTCTTCCCGTCCTCGTCCACGCCGTTGAGCATCTTCAGGTAGGCGCCGTCCTGCAGGGCCGCGCTGAGCACCTCCACGACGGTGGCGTACCCGTAGCCCTTGAACCCGGCCAGCTCCTCGCCGATGCCCCCCAGGGGCGTCAGGGCGGCCTTGCCCAGGGTCAGGTCCACCAGCACCTGGGCGGTGTCGGTGCGGGTGCGGCCCTCCTCGTCGATCACCCAGCCGGGGACCAGCTCCTTGCCCATGCGGGCGTAGCTCTCGATCTTGCCCCGCTGGGTGACGGAGGTGGCGCAGTCCAGGATGAAGGGGAAGTCCTCGTCGGTGGGGAAGCCGATGGTGAGCGGATTGGTGCCCAGCATGTTCTCCACCCCGAAGGTGGGGGCGATGGAGGGGCGGGCGTTGGTGCCGGTGATGCCGATCATCCCCTCCCGGGTGGCCATGGTGGCGTAGTAGCCGGCGATGCCGTAGTGGGTGGAGTTCCGCACCGCGGTCATGGCCATGCCGTGGGCCCGGGCCTTGGCGAGGGTCGTCTCCATGGCCTGCCGGGCCACGACGTGGCCCATGCCGTTCTGGCCGTCCAGGACCGTGACGGTCTTGCGGTCGCGGATGACCTTGACGCGGGTCACGGGGTCCAGGATGCCGTCCCGGATGCGGTCGATGTAGATGGGCTTGAGGCGCCCGATGCCATGGGAGTCGATGCCGCGCCGGTCGGATTCGATGAGGACGTCGGCGATGACGGCCGCGTCCGGGCCCGGGACGCCCGCGGCGGCGAGGGCGTCCCGCATGAACCCCCCGAGGTAGTCGAAATCAAGCCAGACGCAGTCGTGGTAGGGGTTCGGATACGCTTCGACCCACTTCATGGCAGATCCTTTCAGCAGGGGATGGAGCCATGGTGGACGGATCGTCCCGGTGGCACAAGCCCCAAAGGATCTACTGCCGGTACTGGGCGGGCGGCCCGAACACCCCGGGCCGGCCGGTGAGCTGGGACCGCACGAAGAGGGCGCCGTCCCCGATCACCAGGTCCGGCAGGCCGTCCCCGTCGATGTCCGCGATGGCCACCGAACCGGGCCCCTGGACGCCGCCGTAGCGCACCGCCGGCTTGAACGCGCCGGCAACGCCCGGATCCTGCACCAGGACGGACACGCCGCCGGGGTAGCCCGGCAGGCCCGCGTTGGCCACGGCCACGTCGGGGCGCCCGTCGCCGTCCAGGTCGCCCACGGCCACCGAGGTGGCGTAGGAATCCCCCGTGTCGTAGGCCACCGCCGCCCGGAACGTCCCCGGCTGGACGTCCTGGAGAAGGATGCTGAGCCCCTGGGTCGTGGGGGCGAGGCGGGTGCCGTTGTTGGCCACCGCTAGGTCAGGGCGGCCGTCGCCGTCCAGGTCCGCGATGGCCACGGCCACGGGGTGGGGCCCCACGGGGTAGTCCACGTGGGCCAGGAAGGATCCCGGGTGGGCGGGGTCCTGGATCAGCACCGACACCAGATTGCCGTTCGTGGTGGCCACGATGTCCTGGAGGCCGTCCCCGTTGACGTCGGCCACGGCGGCCGAGGTGGGTTCGCCGCCCACCGCCAGGGCCACCGGGGCGGCGAAGGTCCCGCCCGGGGCCTGCTGGGCGAACAGGAGCAGCGTGCTGGCGCCGTCGGCGGCCACCACCACGTCGGGAAGCGCATCCCCGTCCAGGTTGCCCACGGCCACGGCCCGGGGGTTGCGCGCGCCCACCGGCAGGGTCACCGGGGGCCGGAATCCGCCGGGAACCGCGGCGTCCGGGAACAGGACGGAGACGTGGTTGGACGCGCCGGTGTCCAGGGCCAGCTGGGTGTTCACCACCACCACGCCGGGGTTGCCCGTGGGCGAGAGCCGGGCCGCCACCAGGAACCCCGGGTTGTCGCCCGCGGCGGTCTGCACCGGATCCCGGTAGGTGCCGGGGCTGGCGGGGTCCTGGAGCCGGGCCGAGACCCATCCCGAGGCCGTGGCTCCGCCCCCCTCGTAGTGGACGGCGTCCACGATGTCCACCCTGCCGTCCCCGTCCAGGTCCGCCACCGCGACCCAGGTGGCGGGGTAGGACGGCGGGCCCACCCGGTAGTAGTGGTCGTCCCCCGAGCAGGAGACCTGGACGAACGCGAGCCCCGCCAGGAGGGGGGCGCCCCACAGGATTCGGTTCATCGGACGGCTGCCCATGGTGGATCCTCCGGTTCGGGTGTTTGAAAAAACCACGGCTCGGCGATTGGCCGCAGAAGGATAGACGTCCCCCATCCTGGAACCGTTGACGCGCGGGAACCACTTTTTTTCGGATACCGATGCCTTGCATTGCGAGGTTTTAGCGCTCCGGGGCCGGAACCGTCCAAGGCCAACCGATAGGAAATAATCATTTCCATGAGACTTCCCTTGGGATGGCATCCAAAGCCGTGGCAAACTCGACATTCAGGCCACGAACCGGCCCGGAGTTTTGATTGCCCATGATCAATGCCGTGACGATCTTCACCACCTGTGGCAGCGAAGAGACAGCCCTCACCATTGCAGCCGCGGTCGTGGACCAGGGGTATGCCGCCTGCGTCAATATCCTGCCTTCCATCAAGAGCTACTACTACTACAAGGGCGGGACCCACCTCGACGAGGAGGTGATGCTGATGATCAAGACCAGCCGCGACCGGTACGACGCGGTGGCCCAGGTCATCACCGAACTCCACACGTACGAGATCCCGGAGATCCTGATGGTCCCGGTGGAAGCATGTTCGGACAGTTTCCTCGAGTGGATCGAGGAATCGGTCTCCCGCGAAGGCTGATCACCCCAAAATCTGGAGCCCATCATGGAAATGTCCCTCAGCGGAGAGTTTCTCAGCGTCGTGGAACAGGCCGCGATCGCATGCGCCGTGAGCATCGGCAACGGCAACCGCAAGCACAGCGACTGGCTGGCGGTGGAGTCCATGCGCCGCAGCATGGAGCACCTGCCCATCGACGGCACCATCGTCATCGGCGAAGGCGAACGGGACGAGGCGCCGATGCTGTACGTTGGCGAGAAGCTGGGCCTGGGCATGGGCCACCCCGCCATCGACATCGCCGTGGACCCCCTGGAAGGCACCAATCTCTGCGCCACCGGCGCTCCCAACGCCATCACGGTGCTGGCGGCCTCCGAGAAGGGCGGCCTCCTCCACGCCCCCGACCTCTACATGCAGAAGCTCTGCGTGGGCCCCGCCGCCAAGGGCAAGGTCAGCCTGGACGCGACCCCCGCCGAGAACCTCAAGGCCATCGCCCTGGCCCTGCACCGGAAGGTGAGCGAGCTCACCGTGGTGGTGCTGGACCGGCCCCGGCACGAGCACCTCATCGAGGCCATCCGCACCGCGGGCGCGCGCATCCAGCTCATCGGCGACGGCGACCTCTCCGCCGCCATCTCCGCCGCGGTCTCCGGCACGGGCATCCACGCGGTCATGGGCATCGGCGGCGCCCCCGAGGGCGTCATCTCCGCCGCCGCCCTCAAGTGCCTCGGCGGCGAGATCCAGGGCCGCCTCGTGGTGGACACCAACACCGCCAGCCGGGAGAAGGCCGAGGCCATGGGCGTGGACTTCAACCGCATCTACTTCACCGACGACCTGGCCCCCGGCGAGCACATCGTCTTCGCCGCCTGCGGCGTCACCCGGGGCAACCTCCTGGACGGCGTCCACACCTTCGGCGACGGCGTGCGCACCGCGAGCCTCGTCCTGAACCGCCACCCCCGGCGCGTGCGCTTCATCGACACCGTCCACGTGAACGAGGGCGAGGACATCACGGTCCGGTTCTAGTTCTACTGGGTCCATCGGGTCTTGATAGGCAGCGGTCCCTCCATTCCGCCCCGTTCGTTCCCATGGGTCGCTGACGCGACCCATGGGAACGGAAAGCACCGCGGATAGGTCAGGGCCTTGTTCTGCCCATGCGGGAGGGATGCTGCCGGCTACCGCGCCAGCTCTCCCGCGCGCACGAACTGCACCTTGCCCTTCGCCGCCGGAATGAGCTTCTCCAGCGCCTCCACCGTCTCCGGGTAGATGTGGCCAATGATGAGGGCCTGGCCGTCCTTCTGGGCGATCCCCAGGGCGCGTTCCCATTGCTTTTTCATCTCTGCAAAGCTCTTGTCGTCGTCCAGGAAGACCTTGCGCTGGACGGCGGGCACCGACAGGTCCTTCGCCACGTCGAAGGCCACGGATTCCTTTTCGGTGCGGCTGTCCACGAAGAAGCACTTCTTCGCCCGGATCTCCTCCAGGATCCACCGCATGCGGGTGCGGTCGGGGGTGATGCGCGAGCCCATGTGGTTGTTCACGCCCTTGCGCCAGGGGACGTCGGCCAGGGCCTTGCGCACCCGGGCCCGCATGTCGGCCTCCTTCAGGTCGAACATCACGGCCTCGGGGCCGGGGTCCTTGCCGGGGGCGGGGTAGCCCACCGGCTCCATGGGCAGGTGCAGCATCACCTCCTTGCCGCGCTGGTGGGCGATGTCGGCGCTGGCGCGGGTGTGCTCCTGGTAGGGCAGGACCGCCACCGACAGCGGCACGGGCTGGGCGCAGAGGCGGGTGACCAGTTCGGTGGGAGCGTAGCCCAGGTCGTCGATCACCACGGCCAACCGGGGCAGGGCTGGCCTGGGCTCCGCTTCGCGGGGAGCCGGCTCGGCCGGCGCGGGCTTCTCGGGCTTGTCAGGCTTCTGGGACTTGGGCTTGGGAGCGGTCCTGGGCGGGGTCTTCTCCTCGTCCCCGGGAAGGCGGCCCTTCTTCGAGCAGGACTGGGCCGTGAACAGGGCGCCGACGCCCAGGCCCAGCGCGAACATCAGCACGGCCAGGGCGGCCAGTCGGGGCGTGGAGGCGCGGCCTCCCCGTCGGCTCACCACGGATTCAAGCCGTTTCCCGGTCCGCGGGGACCATGCGGCGCAGGCCGGAGACCAGCACCGGGGTGCGCCGTTCCTGGCGCGGGATGTTCAGCTTGGCGGCCTTGGCCTTCTGCTCGAGGATCTCCAGGATCCGCGGGATGGGGTCCTCCTCGGGCTTCAGGTTCTTGAAGACATGGTCGGGAAGAACGCCGGCCTGCACGGGCTCCCCGGGGCGGGCCGGGTCGGCCTTGGCCTTCATGGCCGCGGGCTTCTCGCCGCCCACGCCCAGGAACTCACCGCCGGCGCCCAGCCAGCGCCGGTTCACCACTTCCGCCGCGCCGCCCTGGCGCAGGGGGAACCGGGTCCGCTCCACGCCCATGCCCATGGTGCGCTCGCCGAACACGGGCACCGACTGCTTCTTGAGGGCCGAGGACAGCGCCTCGGCGGCGCCGGAGGTCCAGGGACCCTGGAGCACGGCCACCTTGGCGAAGGGCGGCAGGCCGGCGGGAATGACGGCCACGGGAACAGGCGCCTTGCCCGTCTCCTGAACCGTGGCCAGGGGACCGGCGCCCACCAGGAGCCCCGCCACCAGGGCGGCCTCGTTGAGGGTGCCGCCGTTGCAGCGGCGCAGGTCCAGGATCAGGGGCAGCTTGTGGTCCAGGTCCTTGAGGAGGGCCTGGAGTTCAACCGCCCGGCCGGGAGTCAGGTCCTCCATGCCGATGAGGGTGGCCTTGGCCTCCTTGCGCACGAACGCGGGAGGCGCCGCGACCCGTTCGCGCTTGAGGGAGATCTTCTTCAGCTCGCCGTTGGCCGCCGCGTAGCGCAGCAGGGAGATCTCGGAACCCGGGACCCCCCGCAGCCTGCGTTCCAGGGTCCAGCTGCTCATGGGGCCGATGGAATCGCCGTCCACCTTGCGGATCACATCGCCGGGCTGGAACCCCGCCTTGGCGGCGGGGCTTCCGGCGGTAACGCCCATGACCTGGGCGTAGATCTGGCGCTTGAGCACCTGGATCCCGATGGACCCGACCCCGGGGTCGGGCAGGCGAAGGTCCTCGGGGGTGAGGTAGGAGTTCAGGGGGTGGGCCCTTTCCAGGGCGCCCTGGATGCCTCCCGTGATGACCTTTTCCATGTCGGGGGGATCGACGTAGTTGTCCTTGATGAGCGACAGGACGTCCTGGATGTCGGACAGTCCGGCCAGGGGATCCTGGCTCGCGGACTTGAGTTCCTTGCGCGGCGCTTCCTGCACCGGGTGGAACACAACGGGGTAGGTGAACATCGCCACCATGGGGAGCGTCAGGAGGGAGAGCCAGGTGCGCTGGTGCATGCCCTAGTGTAGGCTCCTTTGCATCCTGGACGCGAGATCATCCAGACAGATGTTTACCGCCCGGTTGGGCTCGCTCCGCGCCAGGCTGGCGAGCAAGGCGGGGTCGGCCATGAGCCGGGCGGCCTCTTCGGCCAGCGGCAGGTGCATGCCGGACCCCTGGAGCACGACCCGGGCCCGGCCCTCGGCCTCCATGGCCCGGGCATTTCCCACCTGGTGGTCGCCGGCGCTGCCGGGCATGGGGACGATGATCGCCGGCCGTCCGGCAGCCTTCAGTTCCGCGCAGGTGCTGGCCCCGGCCCGGGTCACCACCAGACTGGCGGCCTCCATCTGCCGGTCCATGAATTCCAGGAAGGGCGCCAGCTTGTGCCGGGGATGGCGGTCCAGGCCAGCCAGGTCCGCGAAGGGCCCGGGGCCGGTCTGGTGAAGGATGTCCCACTGGGGAAAGCGTTCCAGAAGCCCGGGGGCCGCCTGGAACACCGCCTCGTTGAGGGCCCTTGCCCCGCCGCTGCCGCCCAGCACCAGGAGCCGGTAGGGGGGCCGCTGGGAGGACAGGGGCTGGAAGTCCCGCAGGAAGGCCTCCCGCACCGGCGTTCCCGCCAGCACGCACCGGGCTCCGGGAAGGCCGGCCCGGGCCTCCTCCATGCCGCACCAGACGCCGTCGGCGCGTTTCGCCAAGGTCTTCACCAGGAGCCCGGGATAGGCGTTGGACTCGTGGAGAAAGAACGGGATGCCCAGGCTCCGCGCGGCCAGGAGGGCCGGACCGGCCCCGTATCCGCCGGTGCCCACCACCGCCCAGGGGCGGTTCGCCTTCCATTGGTCCACGAGGGTCCGCCAGGCGCGGAAGAGCTTCCAGGCCGCGCGCAGCGTCCTCGCCGGGGAGCGCCCCACGAAGCCTTCCACGTCCAGCAGCTGATGCGGCCATGGCCCCGGGGGCAGGAGCCGGGCCTCGATTCCGCGGGTGGCCCCCACGAAGGCGATGGGCCGGTCCCACCGGGTCCGGGCCCCTTCGGCCAGGGCCACGGCGGGGAAGAAGTGGCCCCCCGTTCCGCCCCCCGTGAACACGAGGCTCTCGGCATACATGCGTCCGTTCATGGGCACGAGGATACCATTTGGTGATTCCCTGGTAGTATTTAGGACCAAGCCGTACCGAAAGGGCGGCTCCCTTTTTTTCGGGAGATCGAATGAAGATTCTTGTGGCCCTGAAGCAGGTGCCCGACACCGAGACCAAGATCAAGGTGGCCGCGGACGGCACGTCCCTGGACGGGGCCGACGTCAAGTGGATCACCAGCCCCTACGACGAGTACGCCCTGGAGGAGGCCCTGCGCCTCAAGGAATCCGCCGCCGCCGAGGTGACCGCGGTCTCCGTGGGCGGGGACAAGGCCAAGGACGTCCTGCGCAACGCGCTGGCCCTGGGCGCCGACCAGGCCGTGCTGGTCAAGTCCGCGCAGACCGGGGACCCCCTGGCCGTGGCCCGCACCCTGGCCGCGTTCGCCGACGGCAAGGGCTTCGACCTGATCCTCCTGGGCAACAAGGGCTTCGGTGGCGACAACGCCTCGGTGGGCCCCATGCTGGCCGAGCTCCTGGGCGTGGCCCAGGCCAACGTCGTGACGAAGCTCGAAGTGGCCGAGGGCCGCTTCAAGGCCGAGCGCGAAGGGGACGCCGACAGCGAGGTGCTCGAGGGCTCCCTGCCCGCGGTGATCACCGCCCAGCGCGGCCTCAACGAGCCCCGCTACGCCAACCTCAAGGGCATCATGGCCGCCAAGAAGAAGACCATCGAGGAGATCGACGGCGCCCCCGTGGACCCCGCGGTCACCACCGTCGCCCTCGCCCTGCCCCCCTCCCGCCCCGAAGGCCGGAAGCTGGACGGGGATGCCGCCTCCCAGGCCGCGGCCCTCCTGGGCCTGCTGCGCGACGAAGCCAAGGTCCTGTAACCCACCCATTCCGAGGTCGAAATGATTCTGGTTTTCTGTGAGACGAAGGATGGGAAGATCCGCAAGCCTTCCCTCGAGGCCCTCTGCGAAGCCCGCAAGCTCGCCGACGGCGCGGGCCTGGGCCTGGGGGCCCTGTTCGTGGGCGCCGAGAGCGCGGGCGCCGAGGATGCCGCCCAGTACGGCGCGGACGTGATCGTCAAGGTCGAGGCGCCGAGCCTGGCCGCCTATTCCAGCGACGGGTACGCGACGGCCATCGTCGACGCCGTCAAGGCCAAGGGCGCCACCGTGCTCCTGGCCGCGGCCACCTCCTGCGGCCGCGACGTGGCGCCCCGCGTCGCGGCGCGCCTGGGCGCGGGCTACGCTTCGGACGTCACCGGCCTGGCCATGGAAGGGGGCCGCCTCCTGGCGACCCGTCCCGTCTACGCCGGCAAGGCCTTCGCCACCACCCGCTTCGAGACGTCCGTGCAGGTGGCCACCACCCGCCCCAACGTGTTCGCCGTCGTCCCCTGCGCCAAGGCCGGGGCCGTGGAGACCCTGCCCGCCCCCGCCGGCGGCTTCCTGGCCGTGGTGAAGGAGATCCTCACCAAGGGCGCGGGCCACGTGGACATCTCCGAAGCCGACGTGATCGTGGCCGGCGGCCGCGGCATGAAGGACGGCGCCAACTTCAAGCTCCTGGAGGAGCTGGCCGAAGCCCTGGGCGGCGTGGTGGGCGCGAGCCGCGCCGCGGTGGACGCGGGCTGGGGCCTGCCCCACAGCATGCAGATCGGCCAGACCGGCAAGGTCGTGAGCCCGACCCTCTACATCGCCTGCGGCATCAGCGGCGCCATCCAGCACGTGGCCGGCATGTCGGGCTCCAAGGTCATCGTCGCGATCAACAAGGACCCCGAAGCCCCCATCTTCAAGCTGGCCACCTACGGCATCGTGGGCGACCTGTTCGAGGTGGTGCCCGAGCTCACCAAGGCCGCGAAGGCCCTGGCCAGGTAGCTTGGAGGCTGTCTACCGCGTGGGGTAGGCGCCGATCACGTCGTGCTCGTAGTGCTCCCCGTTGAAGTACCGCACCGTCCTCACCACGAAGCGCCCCGTGGGCACCTCGCTTCCGAAGCGGGTGCCCACGTTCGCTTTTTCGCAGAACGTGAGGAAGTGGCCTTCGGCGTCGGTGACCCGCACCCGGCCGATGACGCCGGCGTTCTCCATGCCCTCGGCGATCAGCGCCGCCAGGGCCGCGGGCGTGCCGTATTCCGGCGCGAACTGGCTCTTGTCCGGGCACGATCCGAATCCGTGCTTGGCCAGGATGCTCCGCAGGGCGCCCCTGGAGAGGTACACGTCCAGGGCCGCGAGCCGGTCCTGGGGCTCGGCCGGGATGAGGGCGGACTTCACCTCCTCCAGGGGCGCGGGGACAGACTCGGTCCACGCCCGGTAGCGCTCTTCCGCCGCCAGCACCCGGGCGCCGTGGCGCTCGCGGCGCTCGGCGTCCGTGAGGGGCTTGCGCCGCTCCACCCGGGGCGGCGCGTAGACCGCCACGTCCCAGCCGCCGCCCGAGGTGGACTTCTTCTCCTCCCTTGGGGCCGGCACCGCCAGGACAGACCCGATGAGGCGCTCGCCTTCCACCGTGAAGAACATCCGGCCACCCGGACCCCGGACCAGTTCCGAGGCGCGGAAGCCTTCGGGAAGCGGGAATTCGACCGGCTTGCCCCCGGGCTTCAGGCAGCCCAGGCAGGACCTTCCCCGCTGCGTGAACCAGACGGCTCCGTCCTCGTCCAGGGCCAGGTCCCAGGGCACGCGGGGGCCGCCCCCGGGGGCAAGCATCGTGAAGGTCACGGCCCGGGTGTCCTCGTCGAAACAGCCGATCCCCTCCTGGGACCCCGTCAGGGTGAACCACACCGAGTTTCCCGCTCCGCGCACGAGACGGTTGACACGGCAGCCCGCGGGCAGGTCGATGGCGGTGCCGCCCCTGCCGCCCACCTTCACGAACCGGATATCCGTCCGCTCCGGCCCCGCGAGGAAGACGCCGGTTCCGGCGGCATTCATCGTGGCCACCCCCGCGGGGCCGCTGCCGGGAAGCGTTCCCAGGGCGTCCACCCTGAATTTGCCGTCGTAGGCGTGGTAGTGGAGCGCCCCGCCGGGTATGGAGACCATCACGTCCCCGCACGTCCCGGCGGTGATGGCGACGGGCGCCAGGTCCGGCTCCGCGACAAGGGTGTGGCAGAGACCCCTGGCGGACCTGGGCCCGGGACTCAGGTCGGCTAGGAGGAACCACGCGTGCCGCCGGTCCCCGAACACCCAGAGGCGATCCAGGGAGTCCTTGGCGATCCCTTTCACCCCCTGGTTCTCCCCCAGGATCCGGAGCCCGTACTGAACGCCCGTGGGTGAGAGGTGCCGCAGGGCCGATCCTTCCTGCCAGAACACCTCGCCCCAGGGAGAGGCCACGAGATACCGGGGCGCCTCCTCTCCGCCGGTGTGGTAGAAGCGCAACGCTCCGGTCTTCTCCGGCCCGCCCGCGGGCTCGAAGAAGGGATGCAGCTGGGCCCCGGCGAGGTCCAGCCCCGTCGCGCCCGAGATGTCGGCCTGGAACAGGCGGGTGCCCTTCAGGCTGGCGCCGGCCAGGGTCGCATTGTGGAAGCTGGCGCCCGTGCAGTCCGCTCCGTCCAGGCGGGCCCCGGTGAGGTCGCAGCCAGCGAAGTCGGCCCCCCTCAGGTTGGCGTTCTCCAGGCGGGCCCCGGGCCCTGCCACGCGTCCGTCGACCCGCATGGGGAAGTGCGTCTTCCCGGTGCCCAGGGGCCCCACGTCGCCCGGCGCGAGGCCGGGCGGAAGCGTGTAGACGGGGTCCTGGGCCGCCAGGGGCAGGGCACCGAGGAGCAGGCCCAGGGCCAAAGGAAGGGTCGGTTGCATCGGAAAATCCTTGTGGAAGTCAATGCCCGGTTCCGGGGCATTCCCTCCTCAAGTGTCCGTGTGGCCGTTCCGGTTCCCCTTCAGGCGCGCTCGAAGCCCTCCTCCTCCAGGAAGGCCCGCGCGTCCTCCACATCCCCGAAGCGCGCGATGACCTCCACGCCCTCCCGCATGTCGCCGTCGGCGCGGTCCAGGCTGTTGAAGCCTTCCCGGATGATGCAGCCGCCGCCGGTCTCGTCCAGGCCAAGCTGCACCAGCTCCCACGTGACGCCGTGCTCGTCGCGCCACACCTCGACGCTGATCATGAGGGCTTCTCGAAGAACAGCACCACCATGCCGAAGCCCACGCGGTCCCCGGCCTTCAGCTCCCGGGCGTCCCCGGGGGGGAGGCGCTCGCCCTTGATGTAGGTGCCGTTGGCCACGCCGTGCTCCTCCACCAGGAAGTACCGGTTGTGCTCGCAAAGAATCCGCGCGTGGCGCCGGGAGACGCTGAGCTGCGGGTCCTCCTCGGTGAGGTCGATGTCGGGGTGGATGCCGGTGTTGGGATCGAAGCGGCCCACGAGTGCGCCGTGGGAGAGGATGTTGAACTTGCGCCCCGAGATGACGGACACGAGGCTCACGGAGACGGGCTGGGCCTTGGCCTTGACGCCCCGCTGCGGATCCGGGTCCGCGCGTCCCGCCAGTTCGCGGTTGCGCTGGGCCAGGCGCTGCATCATCTTCACGGACACTTCGGGGTTCTGGCGGATCATGCGCAGGAAGGTGCCCCGGGAGATGGTCACCACCTCGGTGTCCTCCAGGGCCACGACCGTGTGGTGCCGGGGGATGGGCTCCAGGAGGCTGCCTTCGCCGAAGAAGTCGCCCTTGGCCAGTTCCTCGGACCAGTCGCCCTGGGGCTCGGAGCCCACGTACATGCGGATCTTCCCCGACAGGATCACGTACATCACCTGGGCCAGGTCGCCCTTGCGGTACACGACCTCCCCTTCCTTGAAGGTGAGCTTGCTCTGGCCTATGAAGTTCGAATCGGACATGGGTAACCGAGGGATGGATCTAAAGATAACCTGCCTTCGCTTCCGTAGGGAACTTCACTGGCAGGTGATTTTTCCCTTTATGCTGGAAGGATGCGGCCCCTCCGTTGGATCCTTGCGCCCCTGGCCCCCCTGTACCGCGAGGTGGTGCGCCTGCGGAACCGCGCCTTCGACCGGCACCCGGAACGGGCGGCCCGGGTGGACGTGCCGGTGGTGTCCGTCGGCAACCTGTCCACCGGCGGCACCGGCAAGACGCCCGTCACGCTCCACCTGGCAGAATTCCTGGAAGCCCAAGGCTTTTTCCCCGCGGTGGTCTCCCGGGGCTATGGCGGAAGGCGGGACCTGGACCCCATGGAGGTGGCGCCCGGTTCCAACCCCGCCCAGACCGGGGACGAGCCCCTCATGATGGCCCAGCGGCTGGGACCCGGCCGGGTGGTGGTGGGGCGGCGCCGCCATCACGCCGCCCTGCGCGCCCTGGCCCTGGCGCCCCGGCCCGACCTGCTGATCATGGATGACGGATTCCAGCACCGGGGCCTTCACCGGGACCTGGACCTGCTCCTGCTGGACGGGGTGCGCCGCTGGGGCAACGGGCGCATGCTGCCCCTGGGCGACCTGCGGGAGCCCGCCACGTCCGCGGCCCGGGCCTCGGCCCTGGTGGTCACCCGGGGCGGCCGCGCCGACCGGGACGCCATCCTGGCCTGGTGGGGCCGCTACGGTTCCGGAGGCCCGGTGTTCTGGGTGGATTTCGCCATCACCGCCCTGCGGCGCCTGGAGGACGGCGCCCGCATCCCCCTGCCCCTGGGCGGGCCCGGACCGCTTTTCGCCTTCTGCGCCCTGGGAAACCCCGAAGCGTTCTTCGCCGATCTCCTGGTGGCCGGCGCCCCCTGGACCGGTAGCCGCGCCTTCCCGGACCACCAGGCCCTGGGCCCGCGGCTGGCGTCCCTGGAGGCCGAGGCCCGGGCCGCGGGCGCGGAGGGCCTGGTGTGCACGGAGAAGGACGCCGTGAAGCTGGACCCAGGGCGGGCCTCCACGATGCCCATCTGGGTCGCCGAACAGCGGGTGACGGGCGCCGAAGCCCTCGAGGCCTGGGTCCTGGAGCAGCTCAGAGGTTCTTGAGGATCTCCTGGCGTTTGGCCTGGTACTCATCCTCGGTGATGAGGTTCTCCTCCCGCAGGCGCTTCAGGGCCCGCAGCCGCGCCTCGGGGCCCTCGGCCGGGACGGCCCTGGGTTCGGGGGCGCCCTGGAACCCCGGCAGCACCGCCGCCGGCGCCGCGGCGGGCACCGCGGGGAACTCCACCCAGTCCCCGCGCCGGGAGGCCAGGCCTTCGCCCTTGAGGGCCGCGGAGCCCGCCTGCGCGCGGGAGCCGTAGACGAACTCGGGCTTCTCGCCTCGCACGCGGTAGCGGTCCACGAAATCCAGGCGCGTGTCCCGCACGATCACCTGCACCTTGCCCCCCTGCACGAAGAGCCGCGCCGTCACGCCGAAGGACGGATTCAGGAACCCGCCGCCGCGCCGCCCCGTGCTCAGGAGCACCAGATCCTCGCCCGGATCGGCCACCGCAAAGGCCTCCAGCAGGGGCTTCACGAGCTGGTCCACCTCCCGGCCCTCGAACAGCGCCTCCTCCCCGAACCGGATCGCCTTCAGCCCCCGCCGCAGCACTTCCCCATCCAGCTGCGCCGGATGCTGCGAAGGCGCCGCCCCGGCCTCCGCCGGCACCAGCTTGACCCAGGTGAACTCCTTCATTTCCCAGTTGGTGCGGTGGGGAGCGGCCGCGAAGGCCGCCAACCCGCACAGGACCATCGACACCCCTGCATAAACCTTCATGAAACCTCCAGAACGTGGGTCATGCATCCGCCAGGATAGCACCCAGGTTGACCCCCTCCCCTCCCCGTGATACGTTGACCGTGCACGTTATCGCGGGCGTAATTCAGTGGCAGAATGTCAGCTTCCCAAGCTGAACGTCGTCGGTTCGATCCCGATCGCCCGCTCCAGC
>MTLE01005132.1_pt1 | contig 14947 bp, 12 predicted proteins | sample 1982461 | NCBI WGS metagenome assembly MTLE01 (sample SAMN05712605, study PRJNA340218) | biofilm metagenome | isolation source: sample SPL anode biofilm adapted to -200 mV | place: USA | collected 2012-02-03
GGTATTTGCAAGTGTTGTGTGCGAAAACATGTGTTTTATAACATGATTTAATATTTTGAACCTTGAAATGTTTAATTATGTAACAGATTTACACAGTTTCCCACTTCTCTTTCATCAGGTCTTCCAGCTTCAACAACTCGTCGCGGTATTGTGCCGCTTCAATGAACTCGAGCTTTTTAGCGGCTTCCTGCATCAGCTTACGTGTCCGGTCAATGGCTTTCTGCATCTGTTCACGGTTCATGTATTGCACTACGGGATCGGCTGCAATGTTAGGCCTTTCGGGTTCAATGTAAGCTTTGGCTCGCTGCGCATCGTTCTCGGTCAGGTTGTCTTTGAATACAGACAGGTTGCGCGCCTTAATGATTTGTTGCGGTGTAATGCCGTTGGCTTCGTTATAGGCCAGCTGTTTTTCGCGTCGTCTGTTGGTCTCGTCAATGGTCAGTTGCATGCTGTCGGTTATCTTGTCGGCATACATAATGACCTTTCCGTTAACGTTTCGGGCGGCACGGCCTGCCGTTTGCGTGAGTGAACGGTGCGAACGAAGGAAACCTTCTTTGTCGGCATCCAGAATAGCAACCAGGGAAACCTCGGGTAGGTCGAGCCCTTCACGGAGCAGGTTGACTCCAATCAGTACATCGTACACACCCTGGCGAAGATCATCCATGATTTTAACGCGCTGCAACGTATCAACATCACTGTGAATGTAGTTGCAACTTACCTGATTGTTGAGCAGGAATTCGGTAAGCTCCTCGGCCATTCGTTTGGTGAGGGTGGTTACCAACACACGCTCGTTCATTTCAATACGTTGCTGTATCTCTTCCATCAAATCATCAATCTGATTCATGCTGGGACGCACATCGATGATCGGATCTAGTAGTCCGGTGGGACGTATCACCTGTTCAACAACGACTCCTTCGGAGCGGATTAGTTCGTAATCGGCCGGTGTGGCACTCACGTAAATAATCTGTTTGGCCAGTTCCTCAAACTCTTCAAATTTCAGCGGACGGTTGTCGAGTGCAGCAGGAAGTCTGAAACCGTATTCAACCAAGTTAGTCTTTCGTGCCCGGTCGCCTCCGTACATCGCTCTGATTTGCGGCACGCTCACGTGGCTTTCATCAATGACCATCAGGAAATCATCGGGGAAAAAGTCGAGCAGACAGTAGGGGCGTGTGCCGGCCTCGCGACCGTCAAAATAGCGTGAATAGTTTTCAATGCCCGAGCAGTGTCCCAGCTCCCGGATCATTTCCATGTCATACGTTACACGTTCGTACAGTCTTTTGGCTTCGTAGGATCTGCCCATTGATTCGAAATAGGCCACCTGACGTGTCAGGTCGTCTTCAATCAGGTGGATGGCCCGTTGTGTGGCCTCCTTGGTTGTCATGAACAGGTTGGCCGGGTATATCTTATATGATTCGAACACTCCTACGGTTATGCCCGAAAGCGGGTCGACTTCCTCAATGGCGTCTACCTCATCGCCCCAGAAAATAATGCGTAGTATGTGATCGGAATAGGCCAGTGCAATGTCAACGGTATCTCCTTTTACGCGGAAGTTACCCCGGTTCAGGTCAATGTCGTTGCGCACATACAGGCTGTCGACCAGTCGGCGCAGAAATACATTACGGTTAACGGCTTTTCCTTTTTCAACATCAATCACGTTGCTATAGAAATCGGCCGGGTTACCCATACCGTATATGCACGATACGGACGACACAACCAGCACGTCCTGACGTCCTGAAAGAAGGGCGGAAGTAGCGGCCAGCCTCAGTTTATCGATCTCGTCATTGATGGCAAGGTCTTTTTCAATATACGTATCACTGCCTGGCAGGTAAGCCTCAGGCTGGTAATAATCGTAGTAAGATACGTAATACTCAACCGCATTGTTGGGGAAGAAGCTTTTAAACTCGCTGTAAAGCTGCGCGGCCAATGTTTTGTTGTGGCTTAAAATCAATGTGGGTTTATTGATGTTTTTCACCACATTGGCAATGGTGAATGTTTTTCCGGAACCGGTAACACCCAGAAGCGTTTGCGCGGGCACTCCCTGAAGTACACCTTCAGTGAGTTGTGCAATCGCTTCCGGCTGGTCACCGGTAGGTTGATAAGCTGATGTTAGCTCAAAATTCATTATCCGAGAATCAATTTTAATATGAATAACACAGAAAGGATATACATGGTTGCGGATATCTTTTTGTATTCTCCCGTAAACAGTTTAATGATGACATAACTTAACATACCCAGCACGATACCGTCGGCAATGGAGTAGGTCAGTACCATCATCAGCATGGTAACGAAGGCAGGTAGCGCTTCGGATATGTCACTCAGGTCAATGTTCGGTATGTTTCCAATCATCAATACGCCCACAATGAACAAGGCACCTGTGGTTGCCGCACTTGGAATGAGCAGAAACAGTGGCGCAAAGAACAAGGCAATGATGAAAAGAACGGCTACGGTAAGAGAAGTCAGTCCGGTGCGTCCTCCTTCGCTGATGCCCGATGCACTCTCCACATAAGAACCTACGGTTGATGTTCCGCATACGGCTCCGAAAGTCGTACCGATGGCGTCTGCCAAAAGAGCTTCCTTGATGTGAGGAATCTTACCGTCTTTGTCCATCAATCCGGCTTTGGATGTTACCCCGATCAGCGTACCGATGGTGTCAAACAAATCCATGAAAATCAGCACAAAAACAATGATCAGCATGTCAACAGAGAATATCTGACTGAAATCGAACTGCATGAAGGTAGGCGCCATGGAGTGCGGCATGGATACGGGTGAGAAGTTATCGGGCAACAAGGTTACTCCCATTGGAATACCGATAGCCGTACAAGCCATGATGCTGTAAAACAGAGCACCTTTCACGTTCTTCTTCATCAGGATACCACTTAGAATGATACCGATAATAGCCAGCACGGCGGCAGGTGTAAACTTACCCAGCATCACGAAAGTTGCTTCGTTTGACACAATGATACCGGCATTCTTTAGTCCGATGAAGGAAATGAACATACCGATACCGGCTGATATGGCGTAACGCAAACTCATGGGAATGCTGTTTACGATGGCCTCACGGATATTGAAAGCAGTAATTAAGATAAAGATGACACCTTCTATGAGGACCGCAGCCAATGCTGTTTGCCAGCTAAGGCCCATACCTTGTACTAAGGTGAAAGCGAAAAAGGCGTTTACTCCCATGGCTGGAGCAAGGGCAACAGGCAGTTTGGCCATGATTGCCATGCAGAATGTGGCTACGGCAGATGCCAGAGCGGTAGCGGTGAAGACTGATTCTTTGCTCATTCCTGCCTGCGAAAGAATGTCGGGGTTAACAGCCAAAATGTATGACATCGTTAAAAAGGTAGTAATACCGGCAACAATCTCCGTTCTGATACTTGTCTGGCCATGATAGCCAAATAAATGGGTAAATTTCATTTTGAGTACTTTTTCTTTAAATGTGTTATAAAATGGATAAAAAAAGCCCTTTGGGCAAAAACAAGTGGCAATATTCGGCAAAAATGTCGAGATATACAAATTGTTTTTCCAAATTAATTCTTTACTTTGCAACATTATCAAACTCAAATACTGATACTACTAATAATTATATACCGAAAAGCATGATTTGGAATGAAAGCATCGAATGCATGGACCGCGAGAATCTTCGTAAGCTCCAGAGCATGAGATTAAAAAAAATCGTTGAACACGTTTATCACAACACGCCTTTCTACAGAAAGAAAATGCAGGAAATGGGAATTACGCCGGATGACATCCATGACATAGATGATCTGGTAAAACTTCCTTTTACAACCAAGACTGATTTAAGAGATAATTATCCGTTTGGCTTGTGTGCGGTGCCCATGAGTCAGATTGTGCGTATTCACGGTTCTTCGGGTACTACCGGCAAGCCTACGGTGGTGGGCTACACGCGGAAAGACCTGGCGGCGTGGACGGAGTGTCTTTCACGCAGCTTTTCTGCTTACGGTGCCGGCAATACGGACATATTTCATATCGCTTACGGTTACGGTTTGTTTACCGGGGGACTGGGTGCTCATTACGGAGCCGAGAATATCGGTGCATCGGTTATTCCCATGTCGAGTGGTAATACAGAAAAACAAATTACGCTGATGCATGACTTTGGCTCGACGGTTTTGTGCTGCACGCCTTCTTATGCTCTTTTTATAGCCGATACGATCAAAGATTCGGGCGTACCCCGTGACGATTTTAAATTGAAGGTCGGCGTTTTCGGTGCGGAACCGTGGACGGAAAGCATGCGTAAAGAGATTGAAGAGAAGTTGTGTATCAAGGCTTATGATATTTACGGGTTGAGTGAAATTGCCGGACCGGGAGTGGGGTACGAATGCGAATGCCAAAACGGTACGCACCTGAATGAAGACCATTTCTTTCCAGAAATTGTTGACCCCAAAACTTTGCAACCGGTTAACCCGGGTGAAACGGGTGAGCTGGTATTTACTCACCTCACCAAAGAAGGAATGCCTTTGCTGAGGTATCGCACTAAAGATTTGACGGCTCTGCATTATGAAAAATGTGCATGCGGACGAACATTGGTACGCATGGATCGTATTTTAGGCCGAAGTGATGATATGCTTATTATTCGCGGAGTCAATGTATTCCCCACACAAATTGAGTCGGTTATACTTGAAATGCCCGAATTCGAACCACACTATTTGCTTATTGTTGATCGTGTGAACAATACGGATACAATGGAGCTGAAGGTAGAAGCACGCCCTGATTTCTATTCGGATGAAATCAACAAAATGCTGGCGCTGAAGAAGAAGCTGACTGCCCGTTTGCAAAGTGTTTTGGGATTGGGAGTCAACGTGAAGATTGTGGAGCCCAGAAGCATTGAACGCAGTGTAGGAAAGGCGAAACGTGTTATTGATAATAGAAAACTCTGATAAAACGAAAATAATATGGTAGCAAAACAACTCTCTATTTTTTTAGAGAATAAAGAAGGTAGACTTACCGAGGTTACACGTATACTGGCCGATGAAGGTATTAATCTGTCGGCACTGTGTATTGCTGAGAATGCGGATTTCGGAATCTTAAGAGGAATTGTTTCTGATCCCGATAAAGCTTATAATGCTTTGAAAGCACATCATTTTGCCGTAAGCATTACGGATGTAGTAGGTATCAACTGTCCCAATGTGCCGGGTGCACTGGCTAAAGTGCTGGAGTATCTGTCGGAATCGGGCGTGTTTATCGAATATATGTACTCGTTTGCCAACAATGGTTCGGCCAATGTGATTATCCGTCCCAACGATATGCCGGGGTGTATAAGGGTTTTGACGGAGAAGAAGGTCGATCTCCTTGCAGCCAGTGATTTGTATCGACTGTAGTCTGTCGTTTTTTAGTATTAAAAAACATTGATTAATTGATTTATTCGAACCGAATGAGTACCTTTGCACAATTATTTTGTAATTAGAATGAGAAAAAGTGTCGTTACATACATGTTGGCAGCTATGTTGCTCTCTTCATGCGGAGAGTATAACAAGTTGCTGAAGAGCACAGACTACGAGTACAAATACGAAGCAGCCAAGAACTACTTTGCGAAAGGAAAATACAGCAAATCGGCCACGTTGCTGAATGAGTTGATAACCATTCTTAAAGGAACCGATAAGGCGGAAGAGTCTTTGTACATGCTTGGTATGAGTTATTATAATCAAAAAGATTATCAGACTGCTGCTCAGACTTTCATTACGTATTACAACTCTTATCCGCGAGGCACGTTTGCTGAATTGGCACGTTTCCATGCCGGAAAAGGTTTATGTCTGGATACCCCTGAAGCCCGTCTTGATCAGTCGGGAACTTACAAGGCTATTCAGGAGTTGCAGATGTTTTTGGAGTATTTCCCCAATAGCACCAAGAAGCCGGAGGCACAGAATATGATATTCGAATTGCAGGATAAACTGGTTCAGAAGGAACTCCTTTCTGCCAGGTTGTATTACAATTTGGGTAACTATATGGGTAATAACTTTCTTTCTTGTGTGGTGACTGCACAGAATGCACTCAAGGATTATCCGTACACGCACTACCGCGAAGACCTTTCCATTTTGATTTTGAAGTCAAAATACGAAATGGCTATTTATAGTGTGGAGGAAAAGAAAGGAGAACGTTACAGAGAAACAATTGATGAGTATTATGCCTTTGTAAATGAGTTCCCCGAAAGCAAATACCTCAAAGAGGCAGAGAATATATTCAAGGAATCAAAAGAGATAATTAAAGATTAAATTTAGATAGATTTATGGACTACAAAAAATCAAATGCTCCTTCGTCAACAGTAACCCGTGATATGATGGATTTATGTTCTGATACGGGTAACGTATATGAAACAGTTTCTATCATAGGTAAGCGCTCTAATCAGATCAGTGTTGAGATCAAAAGTGACTTGTCTAAGAAGTTGCAGGAGTTTGCTTCTTACAATGATAACCTCGAAGAGGTGTTCGAAAACAGAGAGCAAATTGAAATTTCACGTTATTACGAGAAATTGCCCAAACCCACGCTGATTGCTGCGCAGGAATATTTGGAAGGCAAGATTTATTATAGAAATCCTTCTAAAGAAAAAGAAAAGTTGCAGTAATACATTGCATACTTACATACTATAAGCCAGGTGGTTGAAGTGGGAGAGAAGTCTGTACATTTTACTGCTTGGCTTTTATTATTCTCGTTATAACCCGTACTTATTATTTTAATACCTTACCGATTATGATTCAACGAATTCAAACCGTTTATCTACTTTTGGTTACCGGCTTGCTGATTGCTGCCATGTGTATGCCATTGGGCTATTTTACAGGGGCAGATGCCGTGCAATATACATTGATGCCTGCCGGGGTGAGTGCCAACAACCTGTTTCAGTCAACCTGGGGTATCTTGTGTATCCTTATATTAAGCTCGATCATTTCTTTTTTGACCATATTCTTATATAAGAACAGAATGCTTCAAATACGTATGACTGTTTTTTGCAGTGTCTTATTGGTGGGTTTTTACCTGGCTTTCCTAGCTTTTATGTTCATGTTAAAGAGTGATCTGGAAGCTTCGTTCCGCATATCTTGGGCTTTGAGTTTTCCTTTGATAGCGATTATACTTAACTACTTAGCTCTACGTGCCATTGGGCGTGATGAGGTGATGGTGAAAGCTGCCGATCGTTTGAGGTAAGAACCTGATTATACATAAAGAAACAAAAAATGCGGAAACTCAATTTCCGCATTTTTTGTTGGGTGACCTCCCGGCTTATTTGCTAAGGTCAAATAAGTATGTGATTCGAGCCGACAGGATGCTGTGCGCCGCCCTTGAAAAATCATCCTTTTTAGTTGTTTTATAAAAGTCGGACAGTGCGTAGTAATACCGGCCTTCCACCAGAAAGTTACCGACACCTGTTCTTATTTCAACGCCTGCACCACCTACAATTCCGTAATCGAACTTGTTATCGGCCATCTTACCGTATTGGTAGCTGGTGCGACTGATGGGACTGAAGTCGGCACTCTTCTTTTCTTTCTCATTAAGCAGGAAACCAATTTGTGGTCCGGCATTGATGAAAAACTGTCCGCCCCTCTCTTTTCCGAATGCTAAGTGCGCCAGAAAAGGTATTTCCAAGTAGTTCATTTCACGGCTGTAGGTATCCGTGTTCTCTTCAATCAGCTCGGTCCAGCCTCTTTGCGAATAGTTCAGCTCCATTTGCAGTCCGCAAATCATGGCGAAATATTTCTCGGAAATATATCTCACAGTTAATCCTCCGGTCATGCCATTGGTCGTTTTCTGCTTTATTTTGGGAGTAAAAGATACATTGCTGAAGTTCATTCCACCATTGACCCCTACTGCTATGTTATTGCGCAATTCGCCTATCTGCGCCAAAGCGGGTAGGCTGACGGCTGCAAAGGTGAGTACGATTCCTGTCTTTAGAAACTTTTTAATCATGAATCTTATGCTTTATTTTATTCGAAATCGAGTTTTATTAATTCAAAATCTTTGGTGAAACGAACGAAGAATACTTTTTTGTTCACAAAGCCTCCCCATGTATTCACCCTCTCGAAGCTGAATCCGGTTTGAATGGGAGTAAGCTTCATTTTAGACAGGTTACGTTCCAGTCCGGTGCCATATTCGCTTAACCCTTTCAGGAAGAAGAAACCTGTATCAAATCCCAGCATGCCGTATTTGGGGAATGTGTTGGCCATATCTTTCGAATACCATTTGCGGTAGCCGTTATTGAATTTGATGGCGGCCGGCAAAAGGTTGTTTGTGTAAAAGGAAGAGTAGAAATACGTATCAAGCTCAAAGAAACTATCCAGATGGTCTTTGGTGTACGTCTGCCATTCCGGGTAACCGAAGAGGTTGATCACCATTTCCGGACTGTTTCGCACCAGTAATTTCAATTGAGGAAGTAATTTAATTAATGTAAGGTTACTGCCCGAAGTGGGTACGAAGATATTTGTTTTTCCCAAACGAAGAGCCGCTTTTAATTCCTCTTGTGAAGCACTGGCTTTCAATACATGCAGGGTAGTTCCCTTTCTTTTCAGTTCTTGTTTGAACCCTTTGATGAATTCTGCTTTTTCGCCGTTTCCGTTGGTTGCATCGAGTATAATCACGTTGGCGTTGGGAAACTGACGGTTAAAGTGTTCATATACTTCCGAATACAAATAAGATTGTGGGGTGTTTATTTGATATACCCAAGGATTCTGGAACACCTCGTTGTCTTTCGATGTGAATGGAATAACCAAACGGATTTGGTTCTTTTTGGCAAAGGCAGCCAGCGGATCAATGTGCTCGGCATGCAACGGACCGAAAATGACATCCATCTTTTTCAGTTCGCTTTTATCTAGTATAGACTGGATAGAGCTGGTTTCATCACCCGAGTCATAGGTGTAAAGGTCAACGGACACGCCTGTTCTTTTTAAACTGTCAACAGCCATAAGAAAACCTTCGTAGTACTCAACCATTCTGGCCGATTCGTTTCTTTTGTTCCCGTTGAGCATGAAAGGAAGTATGACCGCAGCTTTGATGGTTGATAACCGTTTGTATGTTTTGGCACTGTTGGCATTGAACAAATCACTGTCGTTCGGTATGGTTGAAGTTCCTCTCTGATCTTCGTTGTTGGAAGCAGCGAAGGGAATGCACAATTCGTCTCCTTTGTTCAAACCTCTGTTCTTTAATTCCGGATTGGCTGCAATTAACTCTTGCGAGCTGATTCCATACCGCTGACCAATGCTGTAAAGGGTTTCCCTCTTTTTAACCTTGTGAGTTTCCCGGCATCGGGGTTGAGGAGTGGCGGCCACATTGTTTTGTACGGGCTCTTTTACGAAGGTGGTTTCAGTATTTTTGTTCAGGGGGATGCGAATAACGGTTCCTATGCGAAAGTTTTGTGCACTTAATCCCGGGTTGGCATCGCAGATGGCATCTGCCGACATCTGATACATCACGGTAAGGCGGTAAAGAGTTTCTCCGCTTTTAATCGTGTGGAAAATATCTTCTTTCTGGTTAGAGGTTTTCTGAGGTATTTTTAAGGTCTGGCCAACGTAGATCTTTTCATCACAGCCCGGGTTTAGAGTAATAATGTCTGCCTTGTTTACTCCATACATGCTGGCAATAGAATAAAGGCTTTGCCCTTTTTCAATGGTATGTAAAAACCAGGAATTTCTTTCTTGTGCTGAAATATGCAGTACACAGGCGTTTAAAACGAATAGCAGAATACTAATCTTTTTTATAAGTCTCATCAGCGGTTATTTTACGTTATAAATAAAATGAAGCGCCATTTGCCAATGGCTATCTAAATGCAAAGGTACTAAAAATGTCATGTATTTGCACAACATAATGAGTTAAGAAAATAATAAAGCATTTTTTAAAACTATTTTTCATCAGGAAGCATTATTTTTGCAGGTATTATATTTTAAGTAGAAAGATGCAAGAAAAAGAATATATAAATGTCTATGGAGCTCGTGTCCATAATCTCAAAAACATTGATGCAGAAATTCCCCGCGACAGTTTGACTGTTATTACCGGATTGAGTGGTAGTGGAAAATCATCTTTGGCATTTGACACCGTCTTTGCTGAAGGACAACGCCGGTATATTGAAACGTTCTCCGCTTATGCGCGTAACTTTTTGGGAAATCTGGAGCGGCCGGATGTAGATAAGATAACGGGATTGAGTCCGGTAATCTCTATCGAACAGAAAACCACCAATAAGAACCCCCGTTCTACTGTGGGCACTACCACGGAGATATACGACTACCTTCGTTTGCTGTATGCCAGAGCCGGTGAGGCTTATTCGTATTATTCGGGTGAACGGATGGTGAAATACACTGAGGAACAGATTACAGATCTGATTCTGAAAGATTATAAAGCCAAGAAAATATACATTCTGGCTCCGTTGGTGCGTACACGAAAAGGACATTACAAAGAACTTTTTGAGCAGATCCGCAAGAAGGGTTACTTATATGTGCGTGTTGACGGTGAAGTGCGTGAAATAACTCACGGTATGAAGCTTGATCGGTATAAGAATCACGACATTGAGGTGGTTATTGATAAGCTGATTGTGGGCGACAAGGACGACAAGCGTTTGAAACAAAGCATTGCCACAGCTATGCGTCAGGGTGAAGGCTTATTGATGGTGCTTGATTTTCAAAGCGAAAACATACGGCATTACAGCAAGCGGTTGATGTGTCCGGTTACCGGGTTGTCTTATAAGGAACCGGCTCCGCACAACTTCTCTTTCAACTCTCCGCAAGGCGCTTGTCCCAAGTGCAAAGGACTGGGGGTTGTGAATCAAATCGATATTGAAAAGGTAATTCCTGATCGAAAACTTTCTATTCATGACGGTGCCATTACCCCGCTCGGTAAGCACAAGAACTCCATGATCTTTTGGCAGATAGCTGCTTTGCTGGAGAAATATGATGCTGATTTAAAAACACCTGTGTCTGAATTGCCCGAGGAGGCAATAGATGAAATTTTGAATGGTTCTGACGACCGCATTAAAATAAAAAGCTCGCTCATTGGCACATCGTCCGACTATTTCACAACTTACGAAGGAGTGGTGAAGTATATCCAGATGTTGCAAGACAAAGACTCGTCGGCTACGGCACAGAAATGGGCGGAACAATTTGCCCGCACAACCGTTTGCCCCGAATGTAAGGGAGCCCGTTTGAACAAAGAAGCCTTGCACTTCCGCTTTCACGATAAGAATATTATGGAGCTTGCTTCAATGGATATATCCGAACTTTACGAGTGGTTAGAACATGTAGAAGATCACTTGGGTGAACAGCAGAAGAAGATAGCCGTTGAAATCTTAAAAGAGATTCGTACCCGCTTGAAATTTTTGCTTGATGTGGGACTGGAGTATTTGTCGCTCAACAGAAGCTCGGTGAGTCTCTCGGGCGGTGAGAGTCAGCGCATTCGTCTGGCCACACAAATTGGTTCGCAACTGGTGAATGTATTGTATATTCTCGATGAGCCCAGTATCGGACTTCATCAACGCGATAACCTTCGTTTGATTCGTTCGCTCAAGGAGCTGCGGGATATTGGTAACTCGGTTATTGTGGTTGAGCACGACAAAGATATGATGCTGGCTGCCGATTATGTGATTGACATGGGACCCAAAGCCGGTCGGCTGGGAGGAGAGGTTGTCTTCTCGGGTACGCCTCAGAAGATGCTTGAAACAGATACGTTGACTTCCAGATACCTCAATGGAAAAACGCAGATTGAGGTCCCTGCCCAACGAAGAAAAGGAAATGGAAAATCATTGTGGCTCAAAGGAGCACGCGGAAACAATCTCAAAAACGTGACGGTTGAGTTTCCTTTGGGTAAACTGATTTGTGTTACGGGAGTATCGGGAAGTGGCAAGTCGACTTTGATTAATGAAACCTTGCAGCCTATTCTTTCGCAGAAATTCTATCATTCTCTTCAGGATCCGTTGGAATATGAATCGATAGAAGGGTTGGAACACATAGACAAAGTGGTCAATGTGGATCAGTCGCCTTTAGGACGTACACCTCGCTCTAATCCGGCTACCTATACCGGTGTATTTTCAGATATAAGAAACCTGTTTGTCGGTTTACCGGAAGCCAAAATACGTGGTTATAAACCGGGTCGTTTTTCATTTAACGTGTCGGGAGGCCGTTGTGAAGCCTGTTCCGGTAACGGGTATAAAACCATTGAAATGAATTTCCTTCCCGATGTATATGTTCCTTGTGAGGTATGTCATGGCAAACGATACAACAGAGAAACACTGGAGGTTCGTTTCAAAGGAAAATCAATTGCCGATGTGCTTGATATGACCATTAACCGTGCAGTGGAGTTCTTTGAAAATGTGCCTCAGATTTTGAATAAGATCAAGGTGATTCAAGACGTGGGGCTGGGTTACATCAAACTGGGACAATCGTCGACTACCTTATCGGGTGGCGAAAGTCAGCGCGTGAAGTTGGCTACCGAATTATCTAAACGAGACACCGGAAAGACTGTGTACATACTCGATGAACCTACCACCGGATTACACTTTGAAGACATTCGTGTGCTCATGGGTGTTTTAAATAAACTGGTCGACAAGGGGAATACCGTCATTGTTATTGAGCATAACCTGGATGTGATTAAGATGGCCGACTACATCATCGACATGGGACCCGAAGGCGGAAAAGGCGGTGGAGAACTTTTAAGCTGCGGTACTCCCGAAGAGGTAGCCCGCTGCACCAAAGGATATACGCCTCGTTTTTTGAAAGAAGAACTGGGAATGTAATGAGTTGAAAACATGAAGATAAATAAAACAAATGCGGCGCGCCTGCTCGATAAGGAGAAAGTGAATTACGAACTGATTCCTTATGAAGTTGACGAGAGTGATTTGAGTGCGGTGCACGTAGCCGAAAGCTTAGGAGAAGACATCAATCAGGTTTTTAAAACATTGGTATTGCGAGGAGATAAAACGGGACATTTTGTTTGTGTTATTCCCGGTGACGAGGAAGTGAACCTGAAGCTGGCCGCTAAGGTGTCCGGTAATAAGAGCTGTGACATGATTCCCATGAAAGAATTGCTTCCCACCACCGGTTACATACGTGGTGCCTGTTCGCCCGTGGGGATGAAAAAGCATTTTCCCACCTACATTCACCATACATGCATTAACTATCCTTTTATCTATGTAAGTGCGGGCCAGCGCGGATTGCAGATAAAAATCGATCCGAATGAGTTAATAAGACTTGTAAAGGCGGAAGTTTGCACGCTTTTTTAGGAATAATATGCCAAAAAGTATATATTTGCACTAAATATGATATAATTCGTATTTCAGAGAGAATATATTAATTCAAAATTTATAATTTATGATGGACAAACATCCCAAAGGCTTATTATCTGCTGCCCTGGCTAACTTGGGTGAGCGTTTTGGTTTTTATACCATGATGGCAATCTTGGTTCTTTTCCTTCAGGCGAAGTTCGGCTTGAATGGCAAAGATGCGGGGCTTATTTACTCAGTTTTTTATTTCTCTATCTACATCCTAGCATTTGTAGGAGGTCTCATAGCTGATAAAACACGTAACTACAAAGGCACGATTCTAACAGGTCTGGTTGTCATGGCAGTCGGTTATTTCATGTTGGCCGTTCCCACACCTACACCAGTTTCTGATAAAACATTGTTTTTGGTTATTACTTGTCTGGGACTGCTGGTTATAGCCTTTGGTAACGGATTGTTCAAAGGAAACCTTCAGGCTTTGGTAGGGCAGATGTATGACAACCCTACATACTCCAGCATGAGGGATTCAGGCTTTTCATTGTTCTACATGTTTATCAATATTGGTGCTATTTTTGCTCCTATTGCAGCTGTGGGTATTCGTGGCTGGTGGTTGGACAAGCATGGTTATTCGTACAATGCAGATCTTCCATCTCTTTGTCACGGACATTTAGCCGGAACTTTATCTCCTGAGGCCAGTGATTTGATGACAAAATTATCTGCCGAAGTCTCTGTGAACCCGGTAACTGATATGTCTGTTTTCGCTGCTGATTATCTGAATGTGTTTACTACCGGTTTTCACTATGCATTTGCAATTGCTATTTTAGCTATGTTGTTATCTTTGACTATATATATTGTTAATAAGAGAACCTTCCCCGATCCTAGCGGTAAGAAAGCACAGCAGAATGATGCCGGTGTGGTTGAGATGGATGCAAAGGAAGTGAAACAACGTATGTATGCACTGTTTGCTGTGTTTGGTGTGGTTATTTTCTTCTGGTTCTCTTTCCACCAGAATGGCTTGACATTGACCTACTTTGCAAAAGAATACACAGATCTCAACCTCTTTGGTATGAGTATTTCAGCTGAACTCTTTCAAACATTGAATCCATTCTTCGTGGTATTCTTAACGCCTATTGTTATGGGAGTTTTTGCTGCACAACGCAAACTAGGCAAGGAGCCTTCAACGCCTAAGAAGATTGCCATTGGTATGGGTATTGCGGCTTTGGCCTTTGTTGTCATGGCAGTAGGTTCTTACATGTCAAATTTACCTTTGCATAAAGACATCATTACTTTAGGGTCTTCGTCTGTTAAGGTAACTCCATTCTTATTAATGCTGACCTATCTGATACTTACCGTTGCTGAGTTGTATATCTCTCCGCTAGGTATTTCTTTTGTTTCTAAAGTAGCTCCTCCCAAGTATCAGGGAGTTATGCAAGGTGGATGGTTAGGCGCAACTGCTATTGGTAATCAGCTGTTGTTTATTGGTGCTGTGCTTTACGAATCAATTCCTATTTGGCTTACTTGGACCGTATTTGTGGTTGCATGTAGCCTCTCGATGATAACAATGTTTATCATGCTTAAATGGCTTGAGAGAGTGGCTAAATAAACCACACAAATAAATAAAAAGAGTGAGGTCACCTTAATTTTAGGTGGCCTCATTTTTTTCTAAATCCTCATTAATGAGGATTGTCAGTTTAATTGTAACTCCTTAATTTTGCAGCAAAATAATGAAAAGGATGAAAGTATATG
>MTLE01001636.1_pt2 | contig 14945 bp, 13 predicted proteins | sample 1982461 | NCBI WGS metagenome assembly MTLE01 (sample SAMN05712605, study PRJNA340218) | biofilm metagenome | isolation source: sample SPL anode biofilm adapted to -200 mV | place: USA | collected 2012-02-03
CCAAACAATTTCTTGATTTCTTTGGCACCGGACGTTCACTTTTACAAATGACTTTTGACAGGTTACATCACTTGGTCCCTGCAGAAAATATTTTAATCGTATCAAACGTAATCTATAAAGATTTGATACTTGAACAATTGCCCGAAATAAAAGAAAACCAGGTTTTACTTGAACCAAACCGCAGAAATACAGCGCCCTGTATTGCTTATGCAGTAAACCGCATAAAATCAATCACCGATAAGGCAAACATAATAGTAGCTCCTTCGGATCATCTGATTTTAAAGGAAAATGATTTTCTGGATACTCTGAAAACCGGTATTGATTTTATTGAGAAAAATGATTGTTTACTCACTCTGGGCATTAAACCAAGCCGTCCCGAAACCGGATATGGATATATTCAGATAGATGATGGAGAAACAAACCTACGTAGAGTAAAAACATTTACCGAAAAACCAAACGCTGAACTTGCTCAGGTATTTTTTGAAACAGGAGAATTCTTCTGGAATTCAGGTATTTTCTTATGGAATTTACAAACAATAGTAAAAGCATTTGATGAATTATTACCGGAAGTAGCAACTAAATTTAATGCCGGTTTTGAATTCTTCAACACTCCGAAAGAACAGGATTTTATTGACGAAATGTATCCGGCCTGCCCGAATATCTCTATCGACTACGGCATAATGGAAAAAGCATCAAATGTTCACGTTTTATGTTCTGATTTTGGATGGACTGATCTGGGAACATGGGGATCGTTGTATGAAATGTCGCCAAAAGATGAGCAGCATAATGTAACATTAAAGTGCGAAACCAATTTTTACGAAAGTGAAGATAATATAGTAGCACTTCCAAATGGGAAATTGGCAGTAATACAGGATTTAAAAGGATATATTGTGGCCGAATCAGACAATGTACTGCTAATTTGTAAACTTCAGGAAGAACAACGAATACGGCAATTCGTAAATGACATCAATATAAAATTTGATGGCAAATACATCTGATCAGAAAATCGTCACTTACCTGACAAATGATCACATCTTATTATTCCGAAATCAATTGTAAATTTTTTAATTATGACACCCGGATTTTTCAATATTTACAAACCACGTAAATACGGTTATCGCTATATCTACTACGATCCGAAAAAAGAAGCCCAAAAAGAACGTGAAAAGAGACTGGCCGAAATGGAAACCAATCCCGATGAAGAGTTTAAATCAACTATTCATCGTGGTTCATTCAGAGAAGAATATGAACGAAACAAAACATCGAGAAGTAGTCAGAATACAAGTTCAAATCTGAGAACAATTCTTATTTTAGCAATACTTATAGCGATCGCTTATTTTTTAGTGAAGTAACTTTTTTTGTTCATGAGTGATATAATTCATTTGTTACCTGATTCGGTAGCCAACCAAATTGCAGCCGGAGAAGTAATTCAACGTCCGGCTTCTGTTTTGAAAGAACTGGTTGAAAATTCGATTGATGCCGGTGCTACACACATACAGATTGTAATTAAAGATGCAGGCCGGACATTAATTCAGGTTGTTGACAACGGAAAAGGAATGAGTGAAACAGATGCCCGAATGGCATTTGAACGGCATGCAACATCTAAAATTACAAGTGCCGACGATTTATTTTCAATACGTACAATGGGATTCAGGGGCGAAGCGCTGGCTTCCATTGCAGCTGTGGCTCAGATTGAGCTCAGAACGCGCAGAACAGAAGATGAATTGGGGGTAATGGTAGAAATTGCCGGCACAAGAGTGTTCAAACAGGAAATGATACAGTGCGGCACGGGCACTACTTTTCTGGTAAAAAACTTATTCTTCAACGTTCCCGCACGCCGACGATTCCTGAAAAGTGATAATGTTGAAAAAGGACATTTACTAAATGAATTTTATCGTATTGCACTGGTAAATCCTGAAATTTCATTTTCTTTTTTTGATGGAGATGAAGAAATTTTTCAACTACCGGCTTCCAATATAAAAGTCAGGATTGAGAGTATTTTTGGCAAAAATGCAAAAAAGCGCTGGCAACAACAGTTACTCACCATCGAAACTTCTACCAATTTAGTCCGGATTCACGGATACGTTGGAAAACCTGAATTTGCTCAAAAATCGGCTATCCAGTATTTTTTCGTCAATGGAAGGTACATGCGTCATCCGTATTTTCACAAAGCGGTATTGCTTGCCTATAATCAAATGATTCAGGCTACTGAAAGCCCCAATTATTTTATATATTTCGAAGTTGAGCCTCAAACCATCGACATTAACATCCATCCTACAAAAACTGAAATAAAATTTGAAAATGAGCAAGCAATCTGGTCCATTCTGACTGCCGCTGTAAAAGAAGCACTCGGCAAATTCAATATCATCCCGTCGATAGATTTCGATCAGGAAGGAGCAGTAGAAATGCCGGTCGGGATTCCCGTTGAAAATGTACGGCCTCCGCAAACCAATTTCAATCCTGATTACAATCCATTTGGTTCATCGGGATACAAACGACCTAATCTAAACTGGGAAGATTTGTACGGAGGATTTGAAAAGAAAGCAGAACCCATGGAGGCATCAACTATTGAATGGGGCACAACTGAAAGCGGAGGTGAAATACTGACTTACACCGAACAGGAGCAACAACAGGTCATTGACAATATTGAATCCAGAGCCACAAACTACCAGTATAAAAACAGATATATACTCACCGGGATTAAATCAGGGTTACTGATGATAGACCAGCACAGAGCTCATACCCGTATTTTGTATGATTTATTTTTAACTCAGATAGAAAATGCCAAATCAGTATCGCAACAAGTGCTGTTTCCTGAAATACTCGAATTAAGCGCTGATGACGCACTGTTTTTCGAACAGATTTTACCGGATTTAGAAAGTATTGGCTTTGATTTTGAGTCGTTGGGAAATTATTCGTACAGCGTAAAAGGAGTGTCGTCGCATACTGGAACAGGCAGCGTCATTGATTTACTGCTGGAAATGCTTCACAATGCAAAAACCACAGCCCTTGATCCCACAACAAAGATTCATGAGACAATAGCTCTGACTCTTGCCGAAAGTGCATCGCTTAAATCCGGTCAACGTCTCACTGCAGAAGAAATGGCTGACCTGATAGATCGTTTATTTGCCTGTGAAAATCACAATTTCACTCCGGATGGAAAGAAAATTATGACTGTTTTTTCGCAGGAAGAACTGGATAAACGATTTTAATTATTAATGTTACTGAATGAAAAAACTAATAATATTTGATCTGGACGGGACGCTGCTTGATACAGTTGCCGATTTGGCTGTCAGTACAAACTACGCTCTCGAAAAATGCGGTTTCCCGACTCACGAAATTCCGGCCTACCGGTATTTTATTGACAACGGAATAAATAAACTTTTTGAACGTGCTCTCCCCGAAGATGAAAAAACACAGGAGAATATTCTTAGAGTAAGGCTACATTTTCTTGAATACTACGGAGCTCACAATTCGGAATTAACTGTTCCGTATTCCGGCATATCAAAATTATTGAACACATTACAGAAAGCCGGATTTCTGCTTGCAGTTGCATCCAACAAATACCATCAGGCGACAGAAAAACTTGTTGAACATTTCTTTCCCGAAATTAAATTCTCAGCAGTTTTTGGGCAGCGTGAAGATGTGCCGATAAAACCGGATCCGACTATTGTTAATGACATTCTTTCAATTGCCGGTGTGCAAAAAAATGAAACTATTTATGTAGGTGATTCCGGAGTGGATATGCAAACCGCTAAAAATGCGGGCGTAGATGTTATAGGTGTTACCTGGGGTTTCAGACCCCGTACAGAATTAGAGGAATTCTCACCTCAATACATAGTTGATACCACTGACGAAATTTTGGAAATTGTATCAGCCTGATTTCTCCAAACAAAAAAACCGTTCAGTTTGAACGGTTTTTTTATTCTGAATAACATCTCTCCTACTCTTCTTTAACCTGAGGAGTAATCAGTTTATAACCTTTACCATGGATATTGATAATAGCCACATTTTCGTCATCTTTCAACAATTTACGTAATTTGGTGATATACACATCCATGCTTCTTGCATTGAAGTAGTTATCATCTACCCAGATTGTTTTCAAAGCAAAATTGCGTTCCAGAATATTGTTTGCATTTGCTGCCAACAAATTCAGTAATTCAGATTCCTTGGTTGTAAGTTTCTTGGATTCTCCATTGTAAGTAAGAAGTTGTTTCTGAGCATCGAAACTGAAAGCGCCGATAGTATAAGCCACAACATCTTTGGCACGTTTACCCTTTACACGACGCAGGATAGATTCGATACGATATAGCAATTCTTCCATGCTGAATGGTTTTGACAAATAATCGTCTGCACCCAGTTTAAAGCCCTGAAGAATGTCTTCCTTCATTGATTTTGCAGTAAGAAAAACGATTGGCACTTCAGAGTTCATAGCACGAACATCAGCAGCTAATGCAAATCCGTCTTTTTTAGGCATCATTACATCGAACACACATAAATCATATTTGTTGCGTGAGAACGCTTTATAGCCAGCTTCTCCATCAGGTTGCAAGTCAGCATCATACCCTTTAGTAATTAGATACTCTCTCAAAAGCATGCCAAGATTTTCGTCATCTTCGCATAATAAAATTTTTACTTTTTCGTCAGTCATGATTCGTAATTTTTTAGAGTTGGTATTGTAATAATAAATTTAGTTCCTATATTTAATTCACTTTCTACTTTAATGGTTCCCTTGTGTTCGGCTACAATCTTTTTAACATAAGCCAAACCCAATCCGAAACCCTTTACATTATGAAGATTCCCGGTTGAAACACGATAGAATTTCTCGAAAATCCGTTTTAAGTCTTCCTTTGCAATTCCTATTCCGTTATCTTCAATACTTATCAATAAATTATCTTTTTCATTCCAGGTTTCAACAGTTAATAATAATGGATTAACACAGTATTTAAGAGCATTGTCCATTAAATTAAAAATAACATTGGTAAAGTGTACTTCGTCAATCATGGCCATATCGTTGGTTGCATTTAAAATTGAAGTGATTTTACCACCTTTACTGGTTACTTTCAACGAAAAATTATTAACAATGTCTGAAATTAATGAATTGATTCTCATATCTGTTAACTTCAGAGTTGATTTTTCCTTTTCGAAAATAGCCATTTGCAATACTTTTTCAACCTGAAAACTCAATCGTTTTGTTTCGTCACGGATAACTTTTGAGATCTGTTGCAAAGTTTCAGGTGTTTTTCCCACGCCAGGGTCACCTAACATTTGAGATGCAAGTGATATCGAAGATATCGGTGTTTTAAATTCGTGAGTCATATTGTTAACAAAATCATTTTTCATATTGTTCAATTGTTTTTGTCTGAAAATGATTATGATAGCCACAATAAAAACGCACAAAACCAAAAATATCATAGCCACAGACGGCAATAAAAGATTCATCGAATTGAAAATGTAATTCTGTTTTGTCGGGAAAATCACCTGAAGATATGCAGCTTTATTAGACTCCTCGAAAGGGAATAATTTCTGTGTATACACATTATTATTCGTATTTACCACATCCTGATGAATATCCTTATGACATTTATAAATCACTTTTCCCTGCTTATCAACAATTGAATAATAAAATGGCAGAACGACACTGTTATTTGTCAACACCTTTTCCAGAATACCATTCAGTTCATCGAAATTAACGCGCTCGCTGATTTCTTTTTTATCTGTTTCCTTCATCCATCTGAAAACTGCCTGATCGAGAATGGTTTTTGATCGTGAAAAATTCTGTTGAAATTTTTCCTGCAGATATCTGGATGTTTCTTCAATAGTTGCCTTTCCGTGTCTTGTTGATAATCGAATAGTAGGTCGGTTAATCTGTTCTGAAGTCAGTTTCAGATTTTCCGCCATACTGTCAATATCATTTTTCAGACGAATGTTCTGAGCATCAAGGCTCAATAACTTGTTTTCATTTTCCGGATAATCAGTACCCTCTAAAGTTTGCCCCAAGTATTCAAGAGCTTCATTTTCTTCAACCAAACTTACCGTCTGAAACAAGCTTCGTTGTACATTATCGTTAAATTGGTTTTCGATCATTTCGGCGTTAATTCTTAAATAACGTGCTTGTAATGCAATTAACCCGACAAAAGTCAGTAGCATTGAAATGATAAGTATCCATATTGTCGTTTTCTTCATAACGTTGCAAATTTACATCAAAATAAAATGTTAATTCACATTTTTCATATTATTTAACCTAATTAGTTAAATTGAAACATATTTAATTTATTAATAAAAAAGATTGAAATATAATTAAAAACCTTATATAATGCAAGGATAACACTTCAACTTAGCCCTTTATTTACGGGTTTTTACAGCGCCTGAATCAAATCAATAATTCCTGATTTCACAAAATTACACATTATTAATCATTAACCTAATTTTATATTGAATATAACAAATACTATTCATTTTATGTTAATTGAGTAAATTTAAAATATCATTTAAACGACATTTTCACATTTATAGTATTTAAAAACTGACATTTTAACTGCCAAAAGTCATTAATTAATAATTTAAAACAAAAAACAACCAACAAAGATTTTAAATATTACAATTTTCACAGATAAATTTCATATAAAAAATTCCGGCTTAAACATTCTTTAAAACAAAAACACCTTAAAAGTATACTGTTCAACTTTTAAGGTGCTGTTTTGTCAGGGACATAATTGCAATTAAAAAATCACTGTTTTCTGGCGATCAGAATAAATTGTTCATATTCACTTATTTTACCCGGAATTCTTTCCCTTTTGAGCACATTATAAGTATCAACCTGTTCCACCTTAAAGCCGGCATTTTCAAATTGCTTCGAAAGTTCACCGGTATCAAACCCTTTGTGTGGAATGGGTTCGAACCGATGAAAAGAACCATCCTCGGAACGAATATCACCAACGGCCACTATCGCGTTTTCCGAAGTTATTTTATACAGGTGATTTAATGCTTTATCCATATCGGGTATATGATGAAAAGCCATACATGAAAAAATCAGATCAATATCTTTCTTTGTGTATTCGAACACCTCACCATAAACTATTTGAGCCGAAATATCTTCAGTAAGTTTATTTTTCAAAACGCTTAACATAGCTTCTGAAGTGTCTTCAAAAACAACTTTCTTTACTAACGGAGCTATTTGCAACCCAACCAATCCGGTTCCGGCTCCAATTTCAAGCGCATTCCATTCAGGCTGTGGTTCAATGCGTTGCAACATTGCATCGACAAAAGTTTGTGTCATCCCCACTTTTTCAGGAGTATCCCAGTCGGCCGCGCGGCTCGCAAAACGATCATTCATAAAAATTTCTTTTGAGTAAATTATTTAATTAAGCAATATAACCACGATACCGGTGAATTTGTTTTTACTTAAATATTTAAAGTTTGCAAACAAAAGACTAATTGTATATTGATACAAAAAACATTATATTTGCAAGACAAAATGCATCTGCACTGACATTAAAGCCATTTCGCGTACAAAAATAACACTTCATTATTTCAGTGCAATAAACTTATCAATGAATAAAACAAAAGAATGAAAACTTTACTAAAAACAAGTATTATGGCAATAGCCGTTTTAGCCACATCGTGTGCTCCTAAAGAAGAAGCAAAGATCATTGGCAAGCAAAACCCGAAAATTGTAAACGGGCGTATGACTCCGGAAGTTCTTTGGGCATTTGGACGTGTTGCCGGTGTTCAGGTATCGCCGGATGAAAAAAAGATACTCTACAGCGTTTCGTATTACAGTGTGGAAGAAAACAAAGGGAACTCGGAGCTCTTTGTCATGAATATTGATGGTACGGACAAAAAACAAATTACACATACGGGCACTCGTGAAGCTGCCGCAAAATGGATGAAAGATGGCAGTCACATTGCTTTTCTTTCATCGGAAACAGGTTCAATGCAACTATGGATAATGAATGCTGATGGCACCGACAGGAAACAAATTACCGACCGTGAAGGCGGAATAAATGATTTTCTGTTTTCGCCTGACGAATCAAAAATTCTGTTCATTGCCGATGTAAAATACGGACAAACGACTGTGGACAAATATCCGGATCTTCCAAAAGCAAGCGGCAAAATTATTACCGATTTAATGTATAAACACTGGGATGAATGGGTACAAACCGTTCCTCATCCATTTGTGGCTGATTATAAAAACGATAAAGTCGAAAATGAAATTGATGTACTGAAAGGCGAACCTTATGAAAGTCCGATGAAACCTTTTGGCGGCATTGAACAACTCGCATGGAGTCCGGACGGAAAAACCGTAGCCTACACCTGCCGCAAAAAAACTGGAAAGGAATACGCTCTTTCAACCAATTCCGATATCTATTTTTATAACATTGAATCCGGTAAAACTGAAAACAAAACCGAAGGAATGATGGGTTACGACCAGAATCCTGTTTTCTCGCCCGATGGAAAATGGCTCGCATGGGAAAGCATGGAACATGATGGATACGAATCGGATAAAAACAGGTTGTTCATTATGAATCTGGAAACAGGCGAAAAGACAGATGTTTCTTCTGATTTCGACCAGAATTCCAACGCTCTTGCATGGTCGGCCGACAGTAAATCTATCTATTTTGTAAGCTGCTGGCATGCTCTTACACAAATTTACAAAGCTGACATTGCCGACAAAAAAATCGATGAAATAACAAAAGGAATTCAGGATTACGCGTTGGTAATTCCAACAAAGGAAAAACTTATCGGTGTAAAACATTCGATGAGCAAACCCGACGAAATTTACAGTATCGATCCATTAAGCGGAAAAGAAGCAGAACTCTCGTTTGAGAATAAAGACATTCTGGCACAATTAAAAATGGGTCGCGTGGAAGAACGCTGGATTACAACCACCGACAACAAACAAATGCAGACATGGGTAATTTATCCACCGGATTTTGATCCGAATAAAAAATATCCTACTTTGCTTTATTGCGAAGGCGGACCACAATCCACCGTTAGTCAGTTTTGGTCGTATCGCTGGAATTTCCAGATGATGGCTGCCAACGATTATATCATTGTTGCACCAAACCGTCGCGGACTACCCGGCTTTGGCATGGACTGGCTGACTGAAATCAGCGGCGATTACGGCGGACAAAACATGAAAGATTACTTATCAGCCATCGATGCTGTTTCAAAGGAACCTTATGTAAACAAAGACAAACTGGGCTGCGTTGGTGCAAGCTATGGCGGATTTTCGGTTTACTGGCTGGCAGGTCATCACGAAAAAAGATTCAAAGCTTTTATTGCACACGACGGTATGTTTAACCTGCCGCAACAATATCTGGAAACAGAAGAAATGTGGTTTGTAAACTGGGATTTAGGTGGCCCGTACTGGGACAAAATGAACGCGATAGCACAACGGTCTTATGCAAATTCGCCTCATTTATTCGTTGACAAGTGGGACACTCCGATTCTGGTAATTCACGGAGAAAAAGACTACCGGATTTTAGCTTCGCAGGGAATGGCCGCTTTCAATGCTGCAATTCTGAGAGGCGTACCTGCCGAAATGCTCATTTTCCCGGACGAAAACCACTGGGTACTTCAGCCTCAAAATGGCATTTTATGGCAACGAACATTTTTCTCTTGGTTGGATAAGTGGTTAAAATAAACCGGTAACATTCTATTTTCAGAGATAATTAATTAAATCTGAAGCACAAATTTAATTATTGACAATGAGCGGATTACTTTATGTTTTCCGCTCATTTTTTCATATCATTTTGTAACTTTGTGACAGATACTTAAATAATTTTTATAAAAAAAGAAAGAAAAACAGAAACGGTGCAACGTTTCGCTATCTGATTTCATCTTATTATCAGACTATGGAACTGGACAAACGGATAACTGACGAACAGGAAATTATTGTCGGATGCATCAATGGAGAGTCGTGGGCTCAAAAGACTGTGTACGAGTTGCATGCACCTGCAATGATGAGCGTTTGTGTCCGATATGTAAGTAACAGGGAAACAGCACGTGATCTTTTACAGGATGGTTTTATTAAATTATTTACCAAAATTGATACTTACTCCGGTGAAGGTTCATTTGCAGGCTGGATCAGAAGAATTTTCGTAACAACCGCGTTGGAATTTCTGAGGAAAAACGATGCTTTGAAGCAAAGCACTAACATTGACGAGTTGAGTAATTATTTTGAAAACGCGGACGAATCTGTTTTAGACAAAATATCTGCCGATGACTTGCTGGCCTACATATCAGAACTTCCAAACGGATACAGAACAGTCTTTAATTTATATGCCATAGAAGGTTATACACATGCCGAAATTGCAGAAATGCTGGATATTAATGAAAATACTTCCCGCTCACAATTCATGAGAGCACGGAAAATTTTACAAAAGAATATACTATCAATAATCGACAAAGATTATGCAGGAAGAATTAAAAAATAAAGGGGATAATTTCGAAAAAATTATCAGGCAAAAACTGGAAAATCATCAGATTCCGGTTAATGCTGATATTTGGGCAGGAATTGAAGCCGGATTAAACCAGAAAAAGAAGAAAAACAGAGTTATTCCTTTCTGGTGGTGGTTTCCTCTTGGTTCTGCTGCAGTCTTAGCCTTACTTTTCACATTATCACCATTTTCCGGAAATAGGCCTGAAAATGTTGCAAAACAGAACATTCACCCGATAGAAAAAACTGTAAATCAAAAGGATACAATAATATTAAAACATAAAGAAACAGAAAAGGCAGTAACCGCAGCATCCATTTACAGCATCCGGAAAAATTCTAAAAAAGAGTTAGCAACAGGAACTTCCGGAAAAAGCTCCGGGTCTGCAAAAAAAGAATACGGCTTTAATTCTGAAACAAAAGCTGTTGACACAGTGAAAGTAATTATCACTGAAAAGCCCGAAAATTCAGATCGTGAAATCGCTTTAGCAAATACCACGGAAATATCAGGCAATTCCTTAACTGAAAAGCCAACAGAAAAGGAACTCTTCGCTAATTCGGAAATTAGTCAGGACTGGGTTGAAGCAGGAAAAGCTCATGAAAAAGTTTCAAAAAAAGGAACTGTTTCCGATGTAAAACCCAATACTAAAAAAACGCTGATTGCAGATAATTCTCTCACAAAAGACTGGGTTGATGAAAAAAATAATAAAACGTCAAAAGCATCAAAGGAAATATGGCTGGCCGCAAGTGTTGGTTCGGGAAACAGTGTATCCACAAGTTATTCCGGCGAACTGACAGCAAATAATCCATACGAAAATATTGTTAGCTCGGGGACGGATTACACATCGACATACACCCCAAGTGATTTCACAAGCAGGGAATATCTGCCTCAATTATCGTTTGGACTTACGGTTCAAAAGAAAATTGATAAAGTAGTAGGTCTTGAAACAGGTCTGATATACACATATCTGCAATCTAATTTCAGCAATCCGGGAAATTCCGCGTACGATGCCCAACTAAATTTACATTATCTCGGAGTTCCGGTTAATCTGATTCTCCAGCTAACCCAAAATAAACACTGGAATATATACCTGTCTGGAGGCGGCACCATTGAAAAAGGATTAAGGTCGGTTTATATTGAACACAAATCCATTTATAATCAGATTATAACCACCAGAGCAGCGACAAATATAGACGGAATGCAATATTCGCTGAGCGGGTCATTGGGAGTTTCCTATAAAATTCAACGAAATATTGACATTTATTTTGAACCAAAATTCTCTTATTATTTGGACAATGACCAGCCGATAAGTACCAGAACAGATCATCCGTTAGTCATTGGAATAAACGGCGGATTAAGATTCGGACTCTAAAATACTACGAATAAATTTATGAAAAAATATATTTCCATAGCAATCCTGTTTTCGGGACTAATGTCTTTATCAGCTTATTACGGTTGTACGGACAAAACCAATCAGTCAGTAATTCAGATTAATTACGGCACATCTTTTGGCGAATGTGTAGGCTATTGTAAGCACGATATGTCGGTTAAGTCAGACCAGATAACTTATACATGCTCAGGGTGGAATAATGAAGTATCCACATTTTCCCATTACGAAAACATAAATTCAGAGCTTTGGGACTCATTGCGGACTGATTTTAATTTAAATAAATTCTTTGATTTGCCAACCACTATTGGCTGTCCCGATTGTGCCGACGGTGGTGCCGAGTGGGTTGAAATAAAACTTTCGAACGGTCAAAGTCACAAAGTCGTATTCGAATACAACAATTCGCCTGAAACAGTCAGTAAACTGATTAATAAATTAAACACCAGATTAAATGCGAATAATTGTAACCAATAAAATTATTATTTAACAACATTTTAATCACATAAAATCATGAAAAAACTAATTATTTTATTATTTATCGCATCAACTGTTTTGAGCTGTACAACTCAAAACGCGCCAATCATAATCGGCGAAGACGCACAACCGATAATACTGAGTGCCACACAGGAAAAACGCGTATCTCAGGACAATGAATTTGCATTCGATCTGTTAAAGAACACAATTAAAAACTCGGATGAATCAAATGTTTTCATATCTCCTCTCAGCGTAAGCATTGCACTCGGAATGGCGTGGAACGGAGCCACAGGCGATACAAAATCTGAAATGGAAACAGCCCTCAAAATGAACGGAATGAGTGCCGACGACATTAACGGCTATTACAAAATCATGCAAACAACACTGCCTTCCATCGACCCATCAACCAAACTGAGCATTGCCAATTCACTTTGGTACAACGAAGAATTCAGCGTAAAACAGGATTTTCTGACTGTAAACAAAAACTATTTTGACGCCTATATCAAAGAACTTGATTTTGCTCAGGCTTGGGCTGTGGACACCATCAACAACTGGTGCGCAAAAAAAACATTTAATCTGATTAAAAATCCTCTTGACCAAATTCCGGAAGATGCAGAAATGTATCTGGTAAATGCCATTTATTTCAAAGGTATCTGGCGAAAACAGTTTGAAAAGAAGAACACCGCAGAAGCCAATTTCACAAACGAGGAAGGATCCAACATAAAAGTGAACATGATGTATCAGAAAGACACTTTCATGTACGCTGAAGATGATGCCGCAAAATATCTTGACATGACATATGGAAATAAGGCATTCAGCATGACCATTATTTTGCCAAACGAAGGAAAGACCACCGCTGATATTTTGGATCAGTTAACAGTAGATAAATGGAATACAGCTTTACAAAACCTGCATTCGACCGAAGTAGAAGTCTTTTTTCCACGATTTAAATCCGAAAATAAATTCGAGCTCAAACCGGTATTACAAAGTATGGGCATGAACCTGGCATTCACTGACTTTGCTGACTTTTCGAATATCTCGGACCTCAGGCTAATGATTTCCAGAATTATACACAACACATACGTTGAAGTCACCGAGGAAGGAACCGAAGCCGCGGCCGTCACCATCGTCGAGGTCATGAATACCTCTATGCCAATAATTCCTGAATTCAGAGTCAACAAACCGTTTCTGTTTGTAATCAGGGAGAAAAGCACCGGAGTTATTTTATTTATTGGCAAAATGGGAAATATTGAAAAATATTAATGTCAGAGTAATTACGTATGAACTTCAAAACAAAATATCTTTTATCACTTATATTTATCTGTTTACCAACAATAATTCAGGCACAAAAAGGTAAAATCGGCTTTACATTTTCAGGTATCAGCGACAACGCTATCGTAAGGTTTGGCAACTACGAAGATGATTCAAGTACCAACGCGGGAAAATCATTTACAGTAGGTATCACCTACATGAAACCATTAAATAGCTGGCTGGAACTGGAATCCGGAATTGAATTTCTGCAATGTCCTGCTGAAGTTCATTCAATATATTACACTCAGGATGGCTTCACAAGTTACGAAAGCAAAGGCCTGATGTCCTTAATAAACGTGCCTGTAACCCTTCGGGCCAATTTTTGGAAATATTGTTTTGTGAATGGCGGTTTTGTTTTCGATGAAGATATCAGTAAAAATTCTCCTGTCGACAGTCAAACCGGTTTGGGAACAATGTTCGGTGCAGGTCTAAAATATGATTTTAAAACCGGTTTTTCGGTTTTTCTCAATCCGTTTGTCAAAATACATGCGTTCCCGATTTCATTTAAAAGCCGTCAGGAACATTTAATAGAATCAGCTATCCGGTTTGGACTGACATACAACTTATAAACTTATTACTTTGAATTTTAACAAAGTATCAATATTATGAAAAAATACACTTTTCTACTCGGTTTGATTGTATTAGCACTTACGGGGTGCGAAACAAAGGTTTCCGAAATGGTTACCTATAAAATTAACGAGCCGGTATTTATGTCGGCAGAAGCTTTCAGAAGTTCTGTAAAAGTTTCGAGCGAACCACAAGCCATTACCAAAATTGGAAAAATGTGCTTCTATAACGACTATCTGTATATTTCTGAGCCTGAAAAAGGAATTCATATCATCGAGAATCACAACCCTTCCGATCCAAAGATTGTCGGATTCATAAAACTCCTGGGCAATGCAGATCTGGCTATCCGCGACAATAAACTTTATGCCGATTCATACATAGATCTGGTGTGGTTCGATATATCCAATCCTGCACTTCCTGCACTCGAAGGCCGTCTTGATTCTATTTTTCCAATGGCATTACCATCTACCGACAATATTTACGGAATTGATTATAACCTAACTTACAACAATGCAAACTCGGGAATAGTCATTGGTTGGGAATTAAAAGAAAAAACCGAAGAAGTATCACATTACACCGGTGGCTGGTGGAGAGAAGAAATGTACGATGGCGTAGCTTTGACATCTTCAAACAGTTCAGGTAACTCCTCCACAGGTATTAACGGATCAATGTCGCGTTTCACCATTTATAACGACCGCTTATATTCGGTTATAAACAATAGCCTGAATATCTTTGATTTGGCAGGTTCAACTCCTAAGAAAGCA
>MTLE01006995.1_pt2 | contig 14933 bp, 12 predicted proteins | sample 1982461 | NCBI WGS metagenome assembly MTLE01 (sample SAMN05712605, study PRJNA340218) | biofilm metagenome | isolation source: sample SPL anode biofilm adapted to -200 mV | place: USA | collected 2012-02-03
CCCCTGGCGGGCCAGTTGGCGGGCTTCGGCGACGATTTCCTCAATGGACCGGCTGCGCTCCAAGCCGCGGGTGAAGGGGACGATGCAAAAGGTGCAGCGTTGGTTGCAACCTTGCATGATCGAGACGGAGGCGGCTACCGGCGCGGTGCCGTCCTCGACGCGCACGGCCAAGTGCTCACTGATGGCGCTTTGACTGCCGGACTCGGCGGCGGTATCGCAAATCTGCTGGCGTTTGCCCGCGAGCAATTCTTCCAGGTAATCACCCGTCCGGTGAAACTTCTGCGTGCCCAAAACCAGGCCCACGCCGGGCATTTTGAGCAATTCCTCGCCCCGGGATTGGGCCATGCAGCCGAGAAAACCGTACACGCGGCGGGTCGGGGTGCGCGTATTCGCTAGCGTTTGCATGCTGCCCAAGGCTTTTTGATCCGCCGCGTCGCGCACGCTGCAAGTGTTGAGCAACACAACATCGGCGGCGGCTTCATCCGCCGTCAACACGTATCCGCGCGACTGCAGTTGAGCCGCCACCGCTTCCGAGTCGCGCTCATTCATCTGGCAGCCGAAGGTTCTGATATATACCGTTGGCATTTTAAATGACGGGGGAAGATAGCCCTACCTGGGGGCTAAGGAAAGCGGTAAATCGCCCCGAAATGCCGGGCTTGAAGTCGTGAGGAAAACGACGGAATGTGCTGTTAAACCTTCTTGCTGAAGCTCTTCCAAATGCCCCAAAACCGCCAGGCTTGGCGGCCAATCCGCCAGATGGCCAGCAACCGGGCTAACCGGCCACCTCGGGAGGAGCGGCCCCGGACCAAGAAAAAGCCCGCCAACGGGGCTAGGTAAATCCAATAGCGGCGCATACTGGAGAAGGTGCTCAGGGCGGCCCGGCCTTGGCGGAAGGGTTCGCCCGCGCGCGCCCAATGCACCGCCAGGATTTGGCGGTTGAGCTCGCTTTCCACCAGCAAGACGCGTTTTTGCGCGGCCAGTTCCGCTAGTTTTTCGGACGCAAACATTCGAGGTCTTTTTTAAGCTCCTGCACGGTGGCGGAGAAGGGGGGCGGCCAGCTTTTTACCCGCTTGTTCAACGACCAAAACGCGGCTATGGCTGCGCCTAAGTAAAGCACCACAAACCCGCCCAGCAAGAATGGCCGCCAGTCCGGCGGCGCCAAGAAGAGAAGGCCAAAGGTCAGCACCAGCATGCCCAAGAGCGCCAAGAAGAAAAACGCCACGGCCAAAATAAGGGCCTCGACGACGCGCAGTTTCTCTTCAGCCGCCTCGATGGCGACCAAATCCAGGCGGTTCTGCAAAATGGCCACCAGGGTGGCGGCGGCATTTCGCAGTGAGCCCAGGAATCCCTCCCCAGCATGGGGGCTGTCGGCCATGATTTAGCGGCGTTTGAGCAGCAGGCCTAAAACTAAGCCCAAGCCAAAGGCAATCCCGATAGCGGGATACGGATGCTCATGCACGCATTTATCGGCGGCTTTCGCTCCGGCCACCGCCTTTTCCTGGATTTTGCCGCAGGTTTCTTTGGCGCGCTCCAAGGCTACGCTAAGTCGGGCACGAGCTTCTTGGGCTTTGGTGCCCAAATCGCCTGCCGTGGCCTTCAAAAGCTCTTCCGCGTCCTGGGCGACCGTTTTTAGGTCGGTGACTAATTTTTCGCGGGTAACTGGCTCGTTTCCGAGGGGGTTGGTTTCCACATTGGCTTCCATAATAATCCTTTCATTGAGATTCCACGTCCATTGTGCCCTGCCACCCTAATATCGCTAATCCCAGGGGGTTGTCAATGTGCTATAAAGGGGCTCCGTCACGGATTAAGGGGCGGTTCTCCGGGTATTTATCGATAAATATAGGTGAGTTTTACCGGGCAAATCCTACAAAAACGGGATTTGCTAGTGTCTCAAATCAGTACATTTATGTCCCGTTATTGGATAGCGGTTCAATCGGATTAAGCGTATGATGATCACAATCAAAGGGCCGGTGTGGGTCTATTGTGATTAAAATTCAAACATTGGGAGGTATCATGCAGAAAACTAAATTCATGGGCTTGGCTTTGTTGGCCGTGACTGCTCTGTCCGCGAATGCTTCTATCAGCACAGTCCCGGTAAACGTTGACGTCTACACGGGCTATTCCGCCGGTGGCGATGGCACGCCTTTCACGGGCACGCCGCAATCTTATCAATTGGAATGGGATGGCAATTGCATCGCCCCCAACGGCATTAGTGGCACGGATTGGCATCCGTTCGGGCTTTATGCCTTTGGCGCCCAGATCACAGGCTCGTTCTCCGCGGCTTCCGCAGGAGATTATTATTTCTCGCTCTGGTCGGATGACGGTTCCTCGCTCTGGATCGATGGCGTGAAAGTGCTGGATAATGGTGGCGCGCATTCGCCTTATCAGGTGAGTATTAATAATTATCCTCTGTCTGCGGGCACCCATTCCATCCAAATCAACTTCTTCGAAGATTTCGGTGGCGAAAGCGCTTTGACGGCTTGCATTGATGATCGCTTGGTTCCGGTGCCGGAAGCCTCGACCTATCTGGCGGGCTTGGGCGCTTTGGGCATGCTGGGCATGTTCAGCTGGCGCAGCCGCAAGCAATGATCTCCCGATTGTTCAGCTAAAATTGTTCATTCACTAAATAGGCCGGAACTCTTGCGTCGGTAGGCCAAGGGTTCCGGCCGTTTCGTTTTTCAAAGCGTGGCTCGGAGCAGTTCCGCAACCGATCAAGAGGGCTTGGTATATAGCTCGCCACCTTGGCGATGGAATTCCTCCGCGCGTTCGGCCATGCCCGCCGTCACCGCTTCGGTTTCGTCCAAGCCTTTTTGCGCGGCGTACTGGCGCACTTCATCCGTGATCTTCATGGCGCAAAACTGCGGGCCGCACATGCTGCAGAAGTGCGCGCCCTTGGCGCTGTCTTGCGGGAGGGTTTCGTCATGGAAATCCCGGGCGGTTTCGGGATCAAGGCTCAGTTCAAATTGATCTTCCCACCGGAATTCGAAACGCGCTTTGCTCAAGGCGTTGTCGCGGATCTGCGCGCCGGGATGGCCTTTGGCCAGGTCCGCCGCGTGGGCGGCGATTTTATAGGCGATCACGCCGTCGCGCACATCTTTGCGGTTCGGCAATCCCAAGTGTTCTTTGGGGGTGACGTAACAGAGCATGGCACAGCCGTGCCAGCCAATCATCGCCGCGCCGATGGCGCTGGTGATGTGGTCGTAACCCGGGGCGATGTCGGTGGTCAGCGGCCCCAGCGTGTAGAACGGCGCTTCCTGGCAGCTCTGCAACTGCAGTTCCATGTTCTCCTGGATGAGCTGCATGGGCACGTGGCCCGGGCCTTCGATCATCGTTTGCACCTCGTGTTTCCACGCCACTTGCGTGAGTTCGCCAAGTGTTTCCAACTCGGCTAGCTGCGCCTCGTCATTGGCATCGGCAATCGCTCCCGGGCGCAAGCCATCGCCCAAGCTGAAGCAGATATCGTAGGCCTTCATGATCTCGCAGATTTCCTCGAAGTGCGTGTAGAGGAAGTTTTCCTGATGATGCGCCAGGCACCATTTGGCGAGGATGGAGCCGCCGCGGCTGACAATGCCGCACGCGCGCCGGGCGGTGAGCGGCACGTAAGCCAACCGCAAGCCCGCGTGAATCGTAAAGTAGTCCACGCCTTGCTCCGCTTGTTCGATGAGCGTGTCGCGGTAAATCTCCCACGTCAGCGCTTCCGGTTTGCCGCCCACTTTTTCCAAGGCCTGGTAAATGGGCACGGTGCCGATGGGCACGGGAGAGTTGCGCAAAATCCATTCGCGGGTTTCGTGGATGTCGTTGCCGGTGGACAAATCCATCACGGTGTCCGCGCCCCACTGGATGGACCAGCGCATTTTCTCGACTTCTTCGTCAATGCTCGAGGCCACGGCGGAATTGCCGATGTTGGCGTTGACCTTCACCAGGAAATGGCGCCCAATGATCATCGGTTCGCATTCCGGATGGTTGATGTTGGAGGGAATGATCGCCCGGCCGCGAGCGACTTCGTCGCGGACAAATTCGGGCGTGATTTGTTTGGGGCCCGCCGCGCCCCAGGGCTGGCCCGGGTGCTGGTGGTTCCAGACATTCGTGGCCCCTTTTTGGCCGAAAGAGCGCGGGCCCTTGTCCCGTGTGCCCTGCCGGTAAGGCGCTGCCGCCACTTCGCGACCGAGGTTTTCGCGAATGGCGATAAATTCCATTTCGGGCGTAATGATGCCGCGCTTGGCATAGGCCATCTGGGTGATGCCCGCGCCTTTGGTGGCGCGCAACGGCTTGCGCTTCAATCCAGGGTAAGGAGACTCCGTAGTGCTAGCCACTTTCGTTCCAGCATATTCTTCCACGCCGCCACGGCGCTTGATCCATTCGGCGCGCAGGGCGGGCAAACCTTCCTTGATGTTGCCCAGGAATTCGGCGTCTCCCCAGGGGCCACTGCAATCGTACACGCGGACGGGGGCGTTGGGTTCGCGCTTGCCGCTGGGCAGCGTGGTGGGGGCGAGGTTGATCTCGCGCAGGGGCACTCGCACGTCCGGGTGGAGTTTTCCGGCCACGTAGACGCGTTGCGTGCGCGGGCTGCTTTCCGTTGCTTCAGGTTTCAGCGACATAAATCCTTACAATTGGCAAAGTCAGGGGGGAAGCGTCAACACGCGGCTCGGTGGATCCCTTCGCCAGCATTACCTGGATCAGGTTCATCGGGTCTTCCGCCTTCGCAAGCGGAACTCTCAGCCTGCGCCAAACTCTTGGCGCGGTGGCTCCCCTCGTAATGCGGCCAACCTAAGCCACTCACCCGGCCAGGTCAATGGCGGTTTTGCGAAGCTGATGGCGGAAAAAATGGGCCTTTGGACGGCCCGGTAGTGCGTTGGGGTTCCTGCTTCCGTTTCGGTGAGAACTCGGAAACGCAGGCTGCCTGGGTTGCGGTCGCTAACCGCCTGACAGGTGAACGAAGAGCCGGAGACGGGCAAAACCATCTCCGGCGAATTCTCCGTTGCAGTCCATCTCCATTCCGGGATTGCGATCGCCATGATGCCGCTTTCCCGGTTTGCCCTCACCGCCGGTTGATGGGCGGTGGGGTGCTATTTCGATGGCTGCTTCCTGGCTTAAGGTGGTGGATACCTGGCTCGCATGAGCGGTGGCCACTCACCTCAACGCCAGCCCTGAAAAAGGCGCTGCGCGTTCCAGGCACTATGTTTTTACTTTGGGTTATGGTTCTACCATGCCTCCGCAGCCGCAAATACGGGGCTGAGGAATGGTTCCGCAGATCCGCCCGCCAGGCAGCCTGCACCGCAAACAGCCGGCTGGAATCTCCCTAGCGTTGCTGGCATATCTGCAAATTCAAATCGGGCCTAGTCCCCTCGGGCCAAATCCAGGCCGCACTTTTTCTCTCTCCACCGGCCATGGCCCCGCCGTCCAAGTTAGACGGCTATACAGCCTTCCTAGGCGTCCCCTGCATGGTTCCTCAAACTGGCCTTAGGCCGGATGTACTGCCCGGCATTCGATCTCCCTGTTCTATGGTTTTCTAATGCTTCATGCGCGGAGCGAGGGAGTTAACCGCCAAAATTTTCTAAAAATGTGGCTCCTAACGAAAAATTTTGGGTTGAAGCTAAAGCCGGGGAGCGAATTTCAGGGCCGGCGGCCCGCAGCTGGGAAGGCCGGTGGAAAAATAAAAAACCCCTGGCCGCGGCGCATCGCGGTTCCAGGGGTAGTATGGCTGCGTCTCGGCTAAAAATCGGCAAATTCGACTGGGGCCGCCTGGCGGTGAGCCTTTTTAACCGGGGCGGTGGCGCGGCTGGCCGCTTTAGATTCGGGCAAATGATTGCACCGGTTATTCGGTGAAGCCGCGCGCAAATCGATGGCAGGTTGGCTGGCTTTGCCATCCACCAATCCCAATAAGCTGGCGACTGCGTCGCGCAATGTCAGGGATTGCGCGTTGAGTTCTTCCGAGGCGCTGGCGCTTTCCTCCGCGCTGGCGGCGTTGGCTTGGGTGACCTTGTCCATTTGGCTGACCGCCGAATTGATTTGCACGACGCCTTGGCTTTGTTCCTTGGAAGCCGTAGCCACTTCGGCAATCAACTCGTCCACCCGCCGGGCTTTCCCGACAATTTCCTGCAATCGGGCGGCCACCTTGGCGCTGATTTCCACGCCTTGCTGGGTGTTTTGAATGGCGTTCGCAATTTTGTCGCTGGTTTCTTGCGCGGCTCGCGCGCTGCGTTGCGCCAGGGTGCGCACTTCTTCGGCGACCACCGCGAAGCCCATTCCTGCCTCGCCCGCCCGGGCCGCTTCCACGGCCGCGTTTAGTGCCAGAATGTTCGTTTGAAAGGCGATTTCATCGATGGTTTTGATGATCTTGGCAATATCATCACTGGCCGCTTTGATGTCCGCCATGGCTTGGCTCATGGCGCGCATGTCTTCCGCCCCGGTATCCCCCGCGGCACGGGCAGACTCCAGCAAGTCGCGCGAGGACCCGGCGCCCTCGGCGCTGCGTTTGGCCATGCTGGCAATTTCCTCGATCGAAGCGCTAGTTTCCTCCAGCGAAGCCGCCTGGGTGCTAGTGCCTTCGGCCAGAGATTGGCTGGAACTGGAAACTTGCTGGGCGGCTTCGGTGGTCTGGGACGCTCCCTGGGTTAAAACGGTAATGGCCTTTTGAATCGGCGTACTGATGGAACGGGCCGCAAGAAGCATGACCGTGGTGCCGGCGACCAGCACAATAATCCCCAGCAAAAATATGGTTCGAGTCATTTGGTTGATGGGAGCATGCAAGTCCGCCAAAGTCACCGTGACCACCACTCCCCACTGCAAATCTTTGATGGAGCGGAAAGTGGCCCGTTTAGAGGCGTTTTCGAACGTGTAATCAAACTGGCCGTTGCGCATCTGCAAGATTTGCCGGCCCCAATCTTGTTCCGCCAATTTATATTTCAAAATAAGGTCTGGCCGATGATGAGCCATGACTACGCCGGCGCTATCGAACATGAAGGCATAACCGCTCTCGAGCACTTTGACATTATTGACGAATTGGGCGCTGAAAGCGCTTAAGCTCAACACATTGAAGATGGCGCCGCAAATTTTCTCCCCGGCTTTGACCGGCGCGGCGATAACCACAATGGGCTGGCCGCTCTTGCGGCTGGCGATCACTTCGGAAACGGCCACTTTGCCGGCGAGCGCTTCCTTGATATAAGGCCGGTCGGATACGTTAACTTTGCCGACGGTTTCCGGCGCGCTGCTGGCGATAATCGCCCCGGTGCTATCCACCATGGCGACATCTTCCATGAAACCGAGGGAGTTTTTGGTGTTGGCAAACACCTGGTTTAACACCTGCGCCGCGGCCGCCCCTTCGGGGCCGCCTTGGCCAGCCTTGACGGCGTAAGTGTCCAGCGCCCATAAACTGGTGTTTTTGCGCTGGGTATCGACCCAATGTTCCACCTCGGCCACCAGGGTGGTGCAAGTCTTTTCCAATTGCGAATTAATCGCTTTATTCATCATGGAGCGCGACATCAGGTAAGATGTCACCCCCATGCCGGCGGTCAGGATGACAATGATGGCCAGGGTGGGTACAAGGATGCGGTTGCGCAGATTCCAGTGCATAGTGGGTACGGGTTTAGGGGTTTTGGGTTCACAGGCGGACAGGAATTAAAAATGGGCGAAATGCTCGTCATCGGCAACGGTTGCCATTGGGCGCCGCTCCTTTGCGGGCTTGCAGAAAGCCTTTCGCCCGGGAAGGGAAACCGGCGGAACAAGCCGTCCCGGTCTCTCGGCGGTAATCTCCTTGCTCCCCGCCAAGCCACTGAGTCTATCGCCGGCTATTTCCGAGCGATTCTTAGGCTCCACTAATAAGGTAAGCTGGCGGACGGTATCGCGCAAGGTTTCGGCTTGCGCGTTGAGCTCTCCGGAGGCGCGGTTTTGAAGGTTCCTCCCCATGAAATAGGAGGCAACCCCCATGACGGGGATAAGCTTGCGGATACGAAGATTCCAATTCATATTTAGAGTCTCGTTTTTCGGGCCAAGCCCAGTAACCCCGCTAAAACCATTTTGCGACACATAAATTCGCTCAAGCCGGCGGGGCGGAGCATCCTCAAGAAATCCCCACAAAGCCCGTGCTTTGCGGGAATCACTCAAACCAGTAACTCGCGAGTTGGACGCGACCCTGGCTTGCCCATTAAGGGTAAGTGCCATCATTTATATCGGCGCCGGCCTGAAAAACTGTAGGCGAAATCCTATCCTAAACGAGGATTACACTTATACAGCAGGACATAACCATAGCTCTCCGCCCCCATCTCAGCATTTTTTGGCTGTCCCGGGGCTAACGTTTAGCTTAGGTATTGGGCTATGCCAACCTTGAGACTGCATCCGGCTCAGCCCCCCCTGATAGGAGGCTTCTTTTTATACTGCATCCTGATGCTGGGTATGTGCGCGATGGCCGCTGAGCGGCCCCAAACATCACCGCCTGCCACACCCTATTCCCTCACTCAACGCGGTGCCGCGTGGTGGGTGGCATCGCCCACCGGCGAGCCGTTTTTCTCGCGCGGGGTTTGCTGTGTTATCCCCGGGCCCAGCCGAGTGAATTACGACCCGGAAAATCCCGAGTACGCCGCCTGGCGCTTTTATGGCACTGACCAGGCATGGGCCAGCCACGCCGTCCAACGCCTCCAAGCCTGGGGTTTCACCACCGCCGGCGGCTGGTGCGACGACGCCAAATTGCGCGCCGTCCCGGGCATGAAACTCGGGCTAACCCCTGTGTTGCACATTGGCTCCACCGCCGGCGCCCCGTGGTGGGATATGTGGGATACACGCATCACCCAGCGCATGGATAGGATCGCGCGCGACCAAATCCTGGCCTTGCGCGAGGATCCGCGCGTCATTGGCTATTATTCGGACAACGAACTCGGCTGGTGGAACGCCACGTTGTTCAAGATGACCTTGGAACAAACGCCCTCCAGCGGCCAGCGGCAACGGCTCATCCAATTGCTGCGCCGGCATTACCACGACGATTGGGCCGCGTTGAAAAAAGACTTCGACGTCGAAAACGCCACCGGCTGGAGTTCGCTCCGCCGCCGGGGCATGCTGTATTTGCGGCCGGGCGGCGAAGGCATCCACGTGATGCGCGCCTTCCTGGGCTTGCTAGCCGAACGCTATTACCAACTCGTGCATGACATCATCCGCAAGTACGATGCGCGCGCCCTGGTGCTGGGGGACCGCTACCAATCGTTCTATTACCCCGAGGTGGCCCGCGCCTGCGCCCGGCACGTGGACGCCATGTCCAGCAACCTTAACGCCAGCTGGAGCGACGGCACCTGGGCGCGGTTCTATCTGAACACGCTCCATGAGCTGGGCCAGAAGCCCATTTTTATTAGCGAATTTTACATGTCGGCCACGGACAACCGCACGGGCAATCAGAATAGCCAAGGCGTGTTTCCCGTGGTGGCGAATCAGGCCCAGCGCGCCCAGGCGGCGGCACGCACCTTGGAACTGCTAGCGCGCACCCCGTTTGTCGTCGGCGCCGATTGGTTTCAATATTTCGACGAACCCGTCCATGGCCGCGCCGACGGCGAGAATTACAACTTCGGCTTAGTCGACATTCACGACCAGCCCTATACCGAAGTAGTGGCGGCAATGCAGGCCGTGGACGTCAATAAAATCAAGGCCGAAACCGCCGCCCCGCGCCTCGACGCCACGCACGGCGTGCCGCCTGCTCCCGTTGCGCCCTTGGCAGATTTCGCCCCGATGACCGCCCTCAAAAGCTGGGATCGCGAACGCGGTTTCGTGCCGCCCGCCTCCCCTGCCCCGCTGGCTGACTTGTACTTATGCTGGACGCCGGAAGCGCTGTACGTGGGATTGTACGCGATGGACATTATTGAAGACGCCTATTACCGAGACCGCTCGTTGCCGAAGGTGGACCGCCCGGTGTGGACGGTGCAAGCAGGGGATAAACCGGCCATTCGCGCGCGCGTGGGCGCGAGCCGTGAGGCGTTGGTGAGCGAACCGGAAATCAAAGTGCTCAATTTGTCCGGCCTGAACCTGAACACCCGGAACATCGCGATCATGGTGATCCCCGCCGCCCGCGTGGGCAAAACCCAGCTTCAAGCCGGGGATGTGATCAAGCTTGAGGCGGAATTAGCCACGCATTGCCGGGCTTATCAAACCGCGTGGAAAGGCCAGTTCAAGCTGGGCCAGTGAATCGCCCTAGAACCGGCTGCACCAGTCCTTTGGGTCTGGTTAATATTTCTGCCTATGCCGCCACTCGAAAAGGAGCGGTGATTATATGAACTTTGAGGCAAATGATATGGCGAATTTTGAGGTTGTAGCAATCAATTGGGCCAAATTATTATTGGTCTCGATTTTCTTTCTTAATTCCAGGATTTGCGTCATCGCCTGGTCAATGTCGACAGTAGCCGCTGGTGGAGCTAGCATTTGCAATCCATTTAACACCCCATCTTGCGCTGCTTCCGCGGCGGATTGAGCTTCGGTTGCGATCTTTAAATGCAGCTGCAATCCGGCGTTGGCTTCATCCAAAGCCGCGACTGACATGGCTAAGGAATGCACTAGGACTTTAATTGTGGCGCCATCGGCAACGGTCAGCGGTTCACCCGCTCCAAGCTTGACTAGAATGGCATCGATTTCCGCTTCCGCTGGCAGGGTTGCTGGCATAAGGCAATAAGTGTTATTCGGATTTGTCCTTTTCAGAATTCAGCATGCCAGAGAGCACATTAAACGCTTCGCTGGCGGCAGTTTTCCATTTTTCGTCTTTCAACAAGCCTAAGGCTTCCTCGCGCAAAGCGGCATTACCCAACACGCTGGCGGCAAGCTGCCGCCCGCTGGCGCTGGATTTCTCGGCATAGACGAACAACGCGGCATGCGAGGTAGCAAGCTGCAATTGCTTCTCCAAAATTTCGCGTCTCTTTTTGGCGGATTCTTGAAACTTGGCTTTAGCCATCAGCAGCTCTTTCACGGAAGGATATTTGTCTATGCTGGGCTGGCCCAGAATGGAATTCGATTTTCCTTCATTGGCAACCCATTTGGCGTCCCTTTCCACTTGCGACGGCGTGAGGTCCAAAGTGATTAAGGCGGTTAAAACCGGATGTTTTCGCCTTAGATTTTCCTGCGCTTCTTTGCTGGCAACCGCCCAGTTTTGGTTGAGGCGAGCCAGCTCTTTGGCGGTCGAATTATCCGATTTTACCCAACTATCATAGCTTTGTTTGCCAAGGGCCAACCCTATGGTGGCCAATTCGTCTGCGACCGCCCATCGACGGGAAGTGATCGCTAAATCGTAAATGGTTACACCCATTTTTTCGAACAGTTCCGCGTCATGAGCCATGGTCTCTTTGACCTCTTTCAGATTTTGCTCATTCGCCTCGAAGGCCGGCTTTAGCGTTTTAAATCTGGCGCAACCTTGACAAGCCGCAACTAAAATCATGACAACCCCAACAAGCCTGGAAATTCGCAGATTCATATTGCCATTCGAAAACAGGCCACACAACCACCCGTTAGCCTGTTACTGTTTATTGTAATAGTGTATGTTATACATAATACATCTTTGGATTCATCTTGTCAATTTCACACTTCCACTTCTTCACCTGCCTCTGCGCCTATATGAAAAACAAGAGCCAGCATCCATTTTAAGCCGTTGCGCATTAAAGCGGCTTACTGATGAGTCAGCAGGATAGACTACACTTTTGGCTGGCCCTTTGGCTGCCTGGCGGCGTTGCTCACTCGGCCAGAGGCCGTTGGGGGCATCTTCCCTCGTTCGCGCCTTGCCAGACTGCCAAATTGCTCAACCCGAACTGTATTCTATCCTGCTGACTCATCAGTAATTCCCGTCCAAAACCGAATGCTTAAAACGTTTTGGGACCTGGATTGCATTCCAACATGCAAACACTTTAATTCCAATTAGATGTAATTATTTATACAACAGAGATAACTTGCGCATTAAACCCAAAGTGATAGCATACGGAAAACTTCTTAATCAGGCACTACAAGAATATTGTTCCCGCGACGGCCCCCTCAGCAAGGCGGGAAGAATGCGTCGCGAATAAGGAGGCCAGCATTCCCACCTTGGTTTAGGGATGGGGAAACAATACGATGTGAAAGAGGTTTTCCACTCAAAAGGATTACCTCCTTGAATGTTGCGCAAAACCACGCGCCCAGACTCCCGCTGGGAGCCAGAATTTGCGGAGCGGGAAAACTTCCAGGCTCGTAGCGGCAGAACTATAACCGTTGCAGCGTGATGACTTTGGCGCAGGGACGTTCGGTTATATTGACCAACAGGCCTTTGCCCATGAGTTCGGCCCCGGTCATTTCCTGGGTTTGCGCGGTGTCGAGGTCCGTCACGCGGTAGCGAGCCGAGGCTTCCAAGCCTTGGAGCGTGAACCGCGCGGCTTCGTAAATACTGCCTGGACGGCGGAACACTTGCACGACACTCGAGCCTGCATCGGGTCGTGAGAATTGCCAGGCCATCCAGACATCTTGGCCGTTGCTATACGGCGTAAGCGGATAATAATCCCCAAAATAATTCGGCGCGATGAGCGTCTTCCATTGCTGCAACAACGTGCGGGTGCGCGCGAACGGCAGGTCTGTGCGCCGCATATCGAAACAGGCGGTGAAATGCGGGCACATCTGGCTGCGCAATTCATACGGGTCCATCGAACTGGTGCCCGTGCCGTAGAACGGAATCCACAGGGCCAGCCCGTAGGTGTGGCACTGCTGGCTCATGGGCTCCATGAGGTAATCGCTGCGCAAGAGCGGCACGGAGCGGCGCAAAGTTTCCAGGTCGTTGCGGTGGCCGCCGCTGGCGCACGTGTCGATCAACATGCCCGGGTGGCGGCGGAGCAATTCATCCCAGTAGGCCAGGTAGCCTTGAACGTAATGGTTCTCAGTGGCGCCTTCGCGGCCGGCGGTGTCCCCGCCGCGCCAATAACCTAGCGGATCGATATTATAATCCTGGCGGTAAAGATCGATGCCCTCGGCCACGATGATTTTATCGACGTGCTCGATCACCCATTTTAGCGCCTCGGGGTGGCCGAGGTTCAGCAATTTCTGATCGCCCTCCTTGCCCAGCAACCACGCGGGATGGTTCGTGTACAACCAGGTGCCCGCGGCCACGCGCTCCGGCTCGAACCACACGATGCTCTTCACGTTTTTGGCGCGGCCATGGTCAGTGATCGCCCGCAAGCCGCGCGGGAAACGCGCTTTGTCCACCTCCCACGTGCCCGTCCAAGGCCAGCCGTTGCCGTTGTGCAAATACCAGCCGGCGTCCATCCACCAGTAATCCAACGGCAATTTCTCCTCGAGGTAACGGTCGATGAACTGCATCTGGCTGGTTTCACTGGCGTTGATCATTTCGGCGAATTGATGCGAGCTGCACGCGGCCATCACCGGCGCGAGCGGGCGCGGCAAATTGTGGGCGAACATCCAGCGCCGCCAGGTGTTTTGCGCGCCGATCCAATCGCCCCGCCAGAATTGCAGCACCACCAGCGGGGTGCGAATTTCTTCGCCGGGTTTCAGCCGCAAGCGGACAGTCTCTTGGCCGGATACCAAGCGCACTCCGTTGGCCTTGTCCACCGCGAACTGGGCGGCCCATTGGCCGGGCCAGCCGATCGCGGCGATCACGCCATCGCCCGGTTGCCAGGCTAAATTGAAATACGGGAAAACGAACCCCAACGGGCGGCCGCCAGGGGGCGCGAACCGCACGGGCTGGCCGGGCTGGAGCGGCGTGGCAAGCGGCTCAAAATCGTCCGGCCGCACATAGGTGCCCTTGTTGTGATGCAGCACCAGCGAACCCGCGCCACCGCGTTTGAAAACGGTATCGATGGCCTGCACATCCGCCAGCAGTGGCGTGTCTTGGGTGCCGGTATTTTTGAAATAAACCGTCCATTCGACGGTGGGGAAATCGGAGTAGGCTACGCCCACATAACGCACTTCCAACCCGGTGGCGGCGTCGACCCAGCGCGTTTCATACTGCGTGCGCGCGTCATCGAGCGATTGGTTGGACCGGGTGGCGGGCCATTGCGCCAGCAACGCGGCCGAGTCTTTGCCGTCGTAGTTAAACGAAAACGGCGGCAAGGTGGTGTAAGGCTCCGAACCGTCGCCCGCCAGCGGGAGATCGCCCAGCCAGAGTTCGCGGCCATCCTCCAGCACCACTTTGGCGTTGGCCCAATCGGCTTGATCGCAGGCAATGCCATCGGGCGTGGGGTCCACTTCGAGCGCAAACTCCTGCGCCCCGCCCAAGGCGGCTTCCACCGCCTTGACCGGCTGGCCCTCGCGCACCAGCCCCGAGCGGAATTTATTCGCACCCCCCACGGTGACCGCAAAATCCACGCTGCCCCGGCCGCCGGAGGTTTGTTCGTTGCTATCGACGCCCACCACTGCCGTGAACGCCTTGCCCGGGCCGGGCAAATGCACCACTACTTTGCTCTGGGCATGGCAATAGAGCCCCCGGGGATAGTCCTGGCCAGCCAGGCGCAGGGGCTTGCCGTTGCGGGAGTTTTTTTGGACCGGGTCGTGATTCGCCAGCACCTCCAACCGGGCGGTGTTCGCCACTACCGGCGCTTGCCCTTTGAATTTGGCCACGACCCATTGATGAGCTTCCAGTGATTCAGCTGAACCCGCCGCGCCCTGCGCCGCGAACCCGCCGAACCCCGTAAAACCCGCCAGCAACGTCCAATATACCCATGTTTTCATATGCCAAATCGGGATTCCCCGCCCACCTAAGGAACCGCCCACACGTGCTTGTTCTTTGAAGCTAACAAGTTAAAGACGGGAACCAGAATTTTTTATTCAGGAAAATTTTTCCCAAGGCGCGGGTCCCGGAGAGAAAGCTGTTAAAAACCCAACCTGGTCGTCACGTCACGCTGCGGTGTCTTTGGTAGGGACGCCGTGCTGCGGCGTCCTATGCCGCGACCAACAAACGCCAGACCCTGCGCAACGGCGGACACGACGGCATAGGACGGCGC
>MTLE01000694.1_pt1 | contig 14905 bp, 14 predicted proteins | sample 1982461 | NCBI WGS metagenome assembly MTLE01 (sample SAMN05712605, study PRJNA340218) | biofilm metagenome | isolation source: sample SPL anode biofilm adapted to -200 mV | place: USA | collected 2012-02-03
CCGCTATGGGATGCCTGTGAAATATTTTCATAAATTATTTTCTGAGCCAACCTCGATTCCCAGCCACCCAACGGCATTCCACCGAATGTCTCATTACGCCCGGAACCGATTGCCGCCAACTATCACTCATACTTTCTATCTGGCAAGTACCCACTATATTGTGTATTACTTACTAATAAGTGCATCTTGCTGATTATGAATTATAACGATTGCCCGATTACCCGGACACTGGAAGTGATTGGCGGGAAGTGGAAACCGCTCATTCTGCATTTTCTGGCGGCCGCCCCGCGCCGCTCCGGCGAACTGGCGCGGCTCATCCCCCAGGCCAGCGCTAAAATGCTCACCCAGCAATTGCGCGAATTGGAGGAGGACCGCGTGGTACGGCGGAAGGTTTTTCGCGAAGTGCCCCCGCGCGTGGAATACTCATTGTCGCCGCTGGGCGAAACGTTGAAACCGATCATGAACGCCATGTGCGCCTGGGGCCGGGCCAATCCCGCCACCAGCCCTCAAGGCCGCCGGTCACTATCCGCGCCGGCCGGCCAAACGGCGGTGGGGCGGCTGCCCAAAAAAGGGTCCCAGCCTGTCGCGCTGGGGCGATAGAAAACGGCCGCCTGGCCGGAAGATTTGAAAATATCGTTGGTGCCCACGCTGGGCGCGTTACCGTGGAAATACACGGCCTTCAAACGTGGGTTGCGCGCAAAGGCGAGGTCGCGGATCATATTCACCTTCGCCCCCACCACGACGCGCTCTAAATTCTCGCAATGGGCGAAGGCGGCCGCGCCAATCGTCTCGACCTGCCCGGGTATGGTGATCGCCAAGAGATTGGTGCAATCGGAAAACGCATTGCCTCCGATCTCCCGCAATCCCGCCGGCAGCACGATATTGGTCAGGCTGCCACAATGGGCAAACGCCGCCATAGGAATCACCTGCACGCCCTCGGGAATCACCACTTCCCGCAATGCGTGGCAACGCCAGAACACACAGTACATGAAATTTGTCAGACCTCGCGGCAAGGTGATTTGCGACAAATTCGAGCAGGCCATAAATGTGCCGTTCTCAAGGAACCGCACTTTCTCCGGCAACTCCACCACGCGCAACCGGCCACAATAGGCAAAGGCATGCCCACCCAAGCGAACCACCTCCGAGCCCAGTGAAATGCCCGTGAGGCCACTGCTGGCGAACGCCCCACCGCAAATCTCCACCACCCCGCGCGGCACGGTGAAATGCCCGCTCCATCCGGGAGGGCAACGCACAAGCACGGTTTGGTCGCGGTTGTACAACACTCCGTCGTGGCTGACGAAATGCGGATTTTCTGGATCGACCGTGATGGCCACTAAATTCGTGCATTCCCAAAAAATGCTAGGGCTCACGGCTTGAACCGTTTTGGGGATTTTGATCGACTTCGCGCTCCGGCACCGGCTGAAATCAAATCCTTTTAATTCAGTGACCGGTTTGCCCGCAAACGTCTCCGGCACGACTACCTCCGGGCCATCCTCCAATACCTCCGCCAAGGAAGCGGGCGGCTCCGCGATTTCGCGCTCAGCCGCCGAACGATAGGGAAATTCGACAAAATTCGCGGCCCCCAGCAAAGCATTCCCACCCAACAGCATGCCGAGCGTAATCACGATCCACCATTTACCCAAATCCAGACACTTACCTCGCCAGACGGCCTCAACCCGAACCCGTGAAGGCATTCCTTGCATGGCGCGAATTATACTCAAAGAAAACCCATCCATCCAGATGAATTGGATGGGGATAAAAGCGCGTTAGGAGAAGTGTAACGAGGGGGCAAATACCCATTAATTCCAAACCGAAGCCGCCTCACCAGACTACCCCTGTTTCCTTCGAGTGCGGACCTGCCAGCCTGCCCAAAGCGCGGCGGCCAGGGTGCCTAAAGCGACCGATGAGGGCTCGGGCACTTGTTCCAACGGCGCCCCGCTGGCGCCAAAGAAATCCGGCTGGCCGGAACCACTGACAAAAACGGGAACGCTCGAAATACCGCTGCCAGGGAAAAAGTTATCGACATCACTTTTGGAAATAAGAGGCGGAGCGGGTTCGGAGATATATTTGCCATTACCAAACTGCCAAATGGCACTTGTGTCGATATACCCACTCAACGTGGTGGAACTTAAGGCCGTATTCACCTGATGCGGCGCTTCTTCGGCCTGATTCGCCGCCGGTGCCCCCAGCCATACCAATGCCGCCAATACCAAACCCAGCCGCCAAGGAGCCTGGCGTGAGTTGGCCGAATTGATCTCGACTATATATTGCGCTGCCATCTGAGACCACTATTTCAGCGAAACATGCCATTGGCAATGGTATTCCCGGACAATGAATAACACCTTTAACCGCTGAATAATAATTCCAGCTAAAGCCATCCGGGAATTTGACGATTATGATAAGCTAAGGCTACATTTAGTGGCTATCCCCAATGGGGGATGCCTCAATTGAGAATCAAATCGGCAAATGCAGCCCAAGCGTTTCCCAGTGAAACGTGAATCCAAGGAGCCAGTAATGACCGCGCGCCACAACCACCTGCCTTTTGTCATTTTCCAAGTTCGGGAAACGCTGTATGCCATTTCCGCCCGCAACGTGCGGGAAATCGTCATCATGCCACCCGTGATTGCCGTGCCCCAGGCCCCGCCCACTGTGCGCGGCGTGATCAACTTGCGCGGCAAGGTGATTAAGTTGATTGATCTGCGTATCAAACTGGGTTTTGCCGCTCTTTCGGAGGAGTTGGCCACCCTGAACCAAATGCTGATCGAGCGGGAACAAGACCATCGCAATTGGCTCAGTGAGTTGGAAACCGCCGTGCGGGAGCATCGCCCTTTCTCCTTGGCCCGCGATCCTCACCAATGCAAATTCGGCCAGTGGTACGACCATTTTACCACCCACAATAACGAGCTCCAGATGATCCTGCGTGGCATGGACGCGCCGCACCAAGCGATCCATGCGACGGCGAACTTGGTGCTGCAACGCGCCGAGGGCGGCGACGTGCCAGGCGCTTTGGCGGAAATCGAAAACCGCCGCAGCCACGAGCTGGCTGGGCTTGCCCGGCAATTCGCTGAATTGCGCCGGGTATTAGCGGAGAGCCGCCGGGAAATTGCCATCGTGCTAAGCCAAGGCTCAAAATGCGTGGCGTTTAGCACCGATCAAATTGAATCCGCCGAGCAAATCCCCGAGACGAATATTGAACCGATGCCCGACTCGCTGGCCGCCTTGCGGCCGAATTTGGCCTGCCGCATTGGCCAGCGCGCCAAAACCCGGGAAACCGTCATGATTTTTGACGACGAATTTTTCTTCCAGGACGTTGCTTAGCCCGGATTGCCCGCCCCTTTTGCGTTTCCGCCGTTTGCCTACCGCCGGTCCTTGGAGGCCATACCCGCTTCCACCCACGCCAACGGCACCCGGGCGAAAGTGATCCGCGTGTTGGCCGCGGATTCAAACAAACACCCCACCGTGCCATCGGGCAACTTCGTGAGCACGCTGTAGGCGAAAAACTGGGGCCAGAGCAAGCGTTTGCCGGGCCAGGTTTTGCCGTCATCCACGCTTAAATGAATGGTGCCCCGCTCGCGTTTGCCACTCTCCGGGCCGCTGTACAGCAGTTTGCCTTGGCCGGAATCGAATTCATAACGAAGAATGCTGGCGTTGCAGCTGGGATCGCGCAGGGCGGGAACATCTTCAATCGCCGACCAAGTCGCGCCGCCGTCGTGGCTGACGGCGGTTTTGCGGACCTTGGCCCCGGCGAATTGGCGGGCGTTCAAGCGCACCGAGCCGTCGCTTAACTCGGCCATTTGCACCTCGTTCACCTGGCTGTGCTGGCCGCCCTTGCCATCGGACACGAGCGCGCCGGGGGCGTTCTCGCCCCATTGCCAGGTTTTGCCGGCGTCATCGCTATACACGGCAAACACGTTCCACTGATAGGGCGGGCCTTCGTTAAAGGGAATGAGCAACCGGCCACGATGCGCTCCGCGCGTGAGTTGGATGCCGATGCCCGGCCCGCTAGCCACAGTGGTGGCAAGCGAGGGGCGTTTGGTCGTGCGCGTGACATCCAGCGGCTTCGACCATGTGGCCCCGTCGTCGCCGGACCACACGAGCAGGTTGCGGTACACATTTGTGCCCTCGTAACCGGCAGCGAGGGTTTTGCTCCATTCGTGCAAATGGGCGGGGATGCGCTGGTACATCAAGTATACGCGCCCGCTCCCCTGCTCTACCACAGCCGTGGGGTTATTGAGCGAGTGGGCGCCATCTTCCGCCACCACCTGCAACTCGCCCCAGGACTTGCCGCCGTCCCGGCTGCGCTTCAAAACGAGGTCGTTCTCCCCTTGGTCCGTGGGCCGTTCCCGGCCTTCGGCAAACGCGAGGACTGTGCCTGCCTTGGTTACAACCACCGAGGGAATGCGAATCGAGGGATACCGGTCTTGGCCCGCCACGAAAACCTCGTGGAATTCTGGTTCTGGGCCAGCCCAGGCCGCAAAGTGGCACATCGCAAATGCCGCCAGCCCTAATGCGCGTGGAGACTTGATCATGCGCGAATCTTCCCTCAACCCGCACCGCCTGGCCAGTGGATAATGCGGATAATGTGCCGCTTGCGCCAGCAGCCAGGGTGTGGCAGGTTTGGCTGTGCTCGGGAGGGCTAAAGAATTACGGGAAAACACCGATAATTTATCAAAGGAAAGCCGTAGCGAGGCTTCCTGCCGCGAGTCGCGGGCGGGGAGTTTCCCTGCTTGCCTGCGGCTCCAAACCAAAGCTGTGCCTTTAGGCTCGGTTTTACTAAGTCCACGATGTAAACGGCCAGCCTAACCTGCCGGCTAAACCTGTGAACAATGGACATAGAGCCATGCCAAAGCCAATGATGCCATCTTGGGTCGGCTTGCTTTTTACCCTCATTCTTAGCTGGCCCGCCTGCGCGGGTGAACCGGTCCCAGGAGCGCTCCCACCCGCCCAGCCGCCGCTCGACAAAAGCCAGTACCACCTGTTCAATCCCACGCCTCCTGCCCTGTTGCGGGAACTATCCACGGACCGCCCCGATAAAACGGAGAGCCCCACCACTTTGGACGCCGGCCATTTTCAACTGGAAATGGACTTGGTGAGTTACACGCGGGATCACGACACCCGCAACGGCGCTGACACCCGCACCGAAAGTTACGCCGTGGCGCCGATGAACCTGAAAGTTGGGTTGCTAAATTCGCTGGATTTCCAGCTGGTACTGCCCACATGGAATTGGCAGAAGACCACGGACCGCGTGACGGGCACCACCACCAAACAATCCGGATTTGGGGATATCGTGCCGCGAGTGAAGTACAACTTTTGGGGCAACGATACCGGCAAAACCGCCCTAGGCATCATGCCGTTTTTGAAAATCCCAACTAGCCAGGATGGCTTGGGCAATAACTCCGTGGAGGGCGGCGTGATCTTGCCTTTTGCGTTCGAGTTGCCACGGGGTTTCAGCGCGGTGGTGATGACCGAATTCGATATTAGCCGCGACGAGTCCGGCTCCGGCCACCATGCCGAATTCATCAATACCCTGACCGTGGGACACAATCTGGTTGGCAAGCTGGATGGGTACGTGGAGTTTTTCAGCCAGGTCTCGGCGGAATCGGAGACGGATTGGGTTGGGACATTTGACTTGGGATTGACCTATGGGCTCACCCCAAACATGCAACTCGACGCCGGGGTGAATATTGGCGTTACCTCTTCTGCGGACGACGTTAATCCCTTTATTGGGTTCTCTTTCCGCTACTAAACAATGACGTCGGCCTTGCAGGTCAATCACCCATGCTTTGCGCTTTATGAAAACACGTACTTTGAAACAAAAAATGCTCACCATCTTGGTGGCGATTCTGGGGGTACTGCTGCTTGCCTGCATTTTAGCCCTCTGGGGCCTAGCAAGGATCGACACCGCCGCCAGCTTCGCCCTCACCCGCATGCAAGACGCCATGAATTCCCAGGGCATCATTACTTGCACTCTGAAATCTTACCAAAACCAAGCGGACACCATTATCAATGGCCAAAGCGACGAAATGGAATTCGCAGCAAACTTCAAGGCCGCGGAGGATGCGGTTAAGACATTTGGCGAAATTGCCGACACCCCAGAGGAAAAAGCCGGTGTAACTAAAATGCTCAGCAGTTTCCAGTTGTACCGCCAGAATTTCATCCAAGAGATTTTGCCCCGAGTCAAACGGGAGCTAGCCGAAAAGGAGCCAACAGAAAAACAGAAAATCCGCGACGAAATCCGGGCGGCAGATGATAAGACGGATGGCATTCTCACGGAAATCTTCAAAAATGCCCAAATGGCTACCGCGTCTTTAGTTAAAGAAGCTCAGGCCGAACAAATCAATCACCGGGCGGCGGCCAAAATGGTTAAACAAGGCATGATGGCCCTGACGCTGGTCGCAATTGTGGGTGGCCTGATTCTGGGCATGGCAATGGTGCGCGGCATTGCGCGGGACGTGCGCGAGGTATCGGACCATCTTGCCACCGGCGCTCGCCAAACGACCGATGCGGCGAACCAAGTCTCGACCGCCAGCCAATCTCTCGCCGAAGGCGCGAGCGAGCAAGCCGCCTCGCTCGAGGAAACCAGTTCCTCGCTGGAGGAGCTTTCCAGCATGACCGCCCAAAACGCCGACCACGCGCGCCAGGCCAAAGAATTAGCCAATGCCACCCGGCTGGCCGCCGATGCCGGAGCCCAGAAAGTCGCCCACATGAACACCGCCATGGGCGCCATCCAAACGTCCAGCAGCGAGATTGCAAACATCATCAAAACGATCGACGAAATCGCCTTTCAAACCAATATTCTCGCACTGAACGCGGCGGTCGAAGCCGCCCGGGCGGGCAGCGCGGGCATGGGCTTCGCCGTGGTGGCCGAGGAAGTCCGCAACCTGGCCCAACGCAGTGCCCAAGCCGCGAAGGAAACCGCCGCCAAAATTGAAAGCGCCGTGGCCAGCAGCACACAAGGCGTAGCCATCAGCGGCGAAGTCGGCAAGGTCTTGGAAGACATCGCCACCAAAGCGCGCCAAGTGGATGATTTAGTGGCCGAAGTCGCGGTGGCTTCCCAAGAACAAAACCAAGGCATAACTCAGCTTAACACCGCCGTGAGCCAGATGGATAAAGTCACCCAAGCCAACGCGGCTAGCGCCGAGGAAAGCGCCAGCGCCGCCGAGGAATTGAAAGCGCAAGCGAGGTCTATGGAGGACGCCGTCCGGCACCTCCAAGTCCTGACGGGAGCGCGGGCCCAGGCCACAACCGAACCGGCAAATAAACCGGCCGCCAATCAGTCCAAACTTCAGGCCGTGCCAAAACCCCAACCGAAACCGAATCCAAAGACCAAACACCCCAGCGAAACCATTCGCCGTAACGCTCCCCCAGCGGCTGACGCGGACTTTAAGGATTTTTAACCATGGCCGGGCTTTGCGGGGGCATGAGAGTCCGCAACGGGCACGCCGCGCAATCGGGCTTTGACTTGCGGCAAAAATCTTTGCCGAGGTTCACCAACTGCGCGTGATAATCCTGCCAATAATCGAGCAGCGCCGCGCCTTCACCCCGCCGCAGCACACGTTCGCACTTCGTTTTTAAAACCGCGTAATCCACCGTCGCCGCGCACCAGCCGTGCCGCGAGAAAATACGCTTGGTGTAGGCATCAATCACAAAACTCGCGTGACCGCCCGCGTACAAGAGCATGCTATCCGCCGTCTCCGGCCCGATGCCGTTGACCGCCAGCAACCGCTGCCGCGCCTCGGCCAAAGTCCCGGCAAACACGCGGCTGAGCTCGCCCTCGCACCGTTCCACCAGGAGGGCCAGAAACGACCGCAGGCGGCGCGCTTTGACATTATGGTAGCCGGAGGGATGGATTAACTCCGCCAACCGCGCCTCGGGCAGCGCGAACATTCGGCGCGGCTCCAGCACCTCCGCAGCCTTCAGGTTGGCGATGGCGCGCTCCACATTTTTCCAGCTGGTGTTCTGCGTGAGGATCGCCCCCACGCACACTTCGAATGGCGTCTCCCCGGGCCACCAATGCAAGTGGCCGTAATGCTCGCGCATCCGTTGGTAGGCTTGGATTAGGGGGTCGCTCATAAACCCGTGGCATGATGGCGCTGGCGGTAAACCTGCGGCGGCACGCCCATGAGCCGCTGGAAAATCCGGCTGAAATGGCTGTGATCGTAAAACCCGCATTCCAGCGCGATGTCCGTGCATTTGCGCTCCGTGTGCTCCAACTGGCGGCAGGCGGCATGCACGCGCACTTGCAGCAAGTAGGCCATCGGCGAAGCGCCGAATACCCGCCGGAACACGCGCTCGAATTGGCTGCGCGAAAGCCCGGCCAAGGTGGCCAGGCGCGGCGTGCTCCACGGCTCCCCGAAGCGCTCATGCAATTGCTTCACCGCGCGCGTCAGCCGGCCGAATTGCCCCGGCGGCGAGCGCTGGCCCTCGAGTTCGCGGTGATAACCCGCCACGCCGATCACCCGCCCCTGGGCATCGCGCACGGGCACCTTGCTGTAGACGATCAGTTGATCCGAACCCGCCCCCTCCGGCGCGGGTCCGATCGCATTGATGATGGGCTTGCCGGTCGCCATCACCTGACGGTCGCCCGCCACGTACGAATCCGCCCGGTCGCGGGGGAAAAAATCGTAATCCGTCTTGCCCAAGACCTCCCGTTCATCGCGCGCATGGAAGTAGGCAATTGCCCGCTGGTTGAGCAGCACAAAACGGCCCTGGCGATCCTTCATGAAAACCGCGGCGTCCGGCAGCAAATCCAGCAAGGGCTGGAGGGCCTGCGGGCCGGCGAGGCGGCGCAAAAAGCGGGCTTTGAATTGCGCGGTGTTCATGCGGCAATAATACACCGGAATGGCGGCCCCATGCAAGCGCGGGCCCGCAAAATCCGTACGATGCAGGCTATCTAGAGTCTCTGCCGCCTGAGCCGTGCCCTGCTTCGGCCACCTGCGGCGGCAAGGAGACGCTGCTGTATTTATGCACCGGAAATTCTACTTGGATCTGGCCGCCGCGGGGTTGCGGATGCCCATTGGCACGGACTTGGTCTTGCGCCAGCACAACGATAGCGAAAACTTGCTGCTCGATGGCGCGCGCTTAGGCGGCGTGGTGGCGGAAGCGGCCCGGCGATTCCATTTGCCCCTGGGCGTGCCGCTCATGGACTTGACCTTGGAAAAAGCAGCCTTGGTCGCGGCCCATGGTGTTCCCGCCGCCGAAGCCGGCGCGTTCCACTTCCACGAAACGCCTGCCGAAATCCGGCCCGTCGCGCCCACGCCCCGGATGCTGGCCACATGCGACGCCATCCGTTACGTCGCGGCCACCACGGACTTGCTGCCGGTGGGCATGGGCATCGGGCCCTTTTCGCTGGCCACCAAACTGGTGGCAGACCCCATCACGCCGGTGTTTCTCGCCGGCATCGGAGCCACGGCTGAGGACGACGCCGAAGTGCGCCGCCTGGAGCGCGTATTGGAATTGGCCGAGGGCATTGTGCGCCAGTATTTGACGGCGCAAATCGAGGCCGGAGCCAAAGCCATCATTCTGTGCGAACCCGCCGCCAACCAGGTGTATTTCTCACCCAAACAATTGGCGCAGGGTTATGAAGTGTTCGACCGCTACGTCATGGCCCCCAATCGCCGGGTGCGCGCCTTGCTGGCCGACGCGGGAGTGGACCTCCTGTTTCATGATTGCGGCGAATTGACGGCGGGCATGGTGGAACGTTTCGCCACCTTGGACCCCGCCATTTTGAGTTTGGGCAGCTCGCGCTGCCTGTGGGAAGACGCCGCCCGGGTGCCCGCCAGCACGGTGCTCTACGGCAACTTGCCAACGAAACGTTTTTACTCGGACGCCCTTTCTTTAGCCGAAGTGCGCGAGTTAACCGCCGGGTTGATCGCCCGCATGCGCGACACCCGCCACCCGTTCATCCTCGGCAGCGAATGCGACGTCCTGAGCGTCCCCGGCCGCGAAGCGGTGATCTGGGAAAAAGTCGAGGCGATGCTGAAGTGATCGGCGTGCCAGGAGTATTGAACTAACTCAAAGCTGAAGCGCTGCTCGCTCATTTACCCGGGATTTCGAGAATCACCGGATGATCCGTTAGCGAAAGCGCGAAAGTGCTGGCGTTCGACCAAGCTTGCGCCGCCGCCGGGCCTTGGGTGGGATCGTACAACTTCGCCGCCACCGGCGTGTCCAGTTTGACGGTGATTTCATCCCTGCCACCGGTGAAGCGTTCGTTCCACACCACCAGCGCGAAAGTGCCATCGCGTTTTTGCAGGAGCAAATCGTGCACCGTCGCGGTTTGACCAGCCAAGGAATAAGCGAGGCTGCCGGGAGTTTTAGCGGACGGTACATCCGCCAAAACGGTGGTCAGGTTGTGCAGATAATCCGCCGCCAGGCGCGGGGAATTGTCCGGCCGGTAAAAACCGAACGTCTGGTTGCCGCCCTCGTCCACGCGATCGCGCAGCAGGTAGATCGCAGTGTGTTTCCAGCCACGCTTGAATTGGTCCAAATATGCGCTGAGATAAAGCAGCGCCTGAACGCGCTCGGTGAAGGGACCTTCGAGGGTGACGCCCGTCTCGGTGGTCACGCGCGGCAGCGTGCGCAGTTCGGCCTCGGTATAACCCGTGAAATGGCCGCGCCAGGTGCGCCCGTAATTGCTATGGAGGCCGTCGACGCGGCAGGCGGGCGTGGGATCGGAGGCGATCCAGGTCTGGTTATCGTGCAGCCCACTCCAGGACGGATGCGTAAGGTAGTTGTGGCAATTGGCGTAGTCGGCGAACGCCGTGCCCTCGGGCATCAGTGTCCCCGCGCCCGCTGGAATTTTTAGGAACTGCAGGCCCACGTTGTCCGTTTGCGCGCCGTTTTCGCTGATGCTCCACACCGGATATTTTTGGAGCACGGGATCACTCTTAACGGCCCGGTAAAGCTCGGCCTGCAATTGCGCCACGGGCAGCCACGAATTGGTGCCGCCACCGCGAGCGCCGCCATAAGTCAGGCCCCAATTATTCGGCTCGTTGTTGCCCTCCAGGGCGACCAAAGCATCGGCGGCCGCCAATTGCCGCGCGCCCGCAAGGAGCAGATTGAGGTTCGTGCCTCCGCTCATCAAGCCGTAGCTGAAACGCGCGCCCGTCGCCCGGTGAAGTTGCAGCAAGTCGGCAATCGGAATGCCACCCTCGTAGCCGACGCGGAACCAGCGCACGCCCAGATAGCAGGCCATTTGCACAGTGTTGGTGAGGTGCTCGCCGCGCTTGGAAATGGCGGAGTTCACGCCCAAGCTATCCAGGAATTCATTTGCCCGGACAGCCATGACCTTTTCCGCCGCGCCCGCTTGCGAGCCTAACGCCGCCACCAGTAAACTAGCGGCGCATACAGCGCGGTTCAACTGGTGGCCCCAGCAAGAAGCCCACCCGGCGGTGAGGGAATTTTTCCGCCCACTCAAAGCGGCTTTGTGTTTCCTCATGAGCGTGATTCGCTAAACAGCCGCAACCATGGGACCTAACCCGCTCTTACTTCACTTGCGCGAGTTCGGGCCACAGTGCGGCGCTCATATCCATGCCCTTGGCGAAGATTCCGAGGTCGAACTTCTCGTTGGGCGAGTGCGCATTGTCGTCCGGCAGCGAGAGGCCCAGCAACAGGGTTTCCGCGCCGAGGATTTTTTTGAAATCGTTGACAATGGGGATGGACCCGCCTTCGCGCAACAGCACCGGCTCGAGTTGGAAGGCCGTTTGCAGCGCGCGCAGGCCAGCCTTGGCCAGCGGGCTGGTGGGAGCCATCAAGTACGGGTCACCGGAATGGCCCGGGTGCAACTCAAGCTTCATGGTGGGCGGGCAAATCTTTTTTAGATGGCGCTGCACGGCGGCCAGAACCTTGCGCGGCTTTTGATTGGCCACCAGCCGCATGGTGAGCTTGGCGCTGGCCCAGGAGGGCACGATGGTTTTGCTGCCCACACCCTGATAGCCGCTGGTGAGGCCGTTGATTTCCAGTGTGGGGCGTGCCGTGCGCTGTTCCCAAGCCGTGTAGCCGGCCTCGCCGAAGAGCGCCTTGACGCCGAGCATTTTCTTATAATCCCGGTCACTATGCGGCAGGCGCGCGAGCTGTTTGCGCTCGAAGGCGGAAAGCGGCGCGACGTCGTCGTAAAACCCGGGCACGGTGATGCGGCCCTTTTTATCGCGCAACTGGGCGAGCAACTGGCACAAGGCCATGGCGGGATTGTCCACGGAGCCGCCGAAGATGCCGGAGTGCAAGTCGCGCCCCGGGCCGGTGAGTTTGATTTCCAGCGAGGCGATGCCGCGCAACGCGTAGGTGAGCGCGGGGTGTTTGCGGCTGGGCATGCCGGTGTCCGAGATCACCACGGCGTCGCAGGCGAGCTCCTCCTGATTTTGCGCAAGAAACGCGGCGAGGTTGGAACTGCCCACTTCCTCTTCGCCCTCGAAAATGAAAGTCAGATGGCACGGCAGCGGGGTGCCGGTTTTCAAATAGGCTTCGACGGCGTTAAGGTGGGCCAAGTGCTGGCCCTTGTTGTCGCACGCGCCGCGGGCGTACATCACATTTTTCTCGATGCGCGGCTCAAAGGGATCGGACTTCCACAATTCGAGGGGATCGGCGGGCTGGACATCATAATGCCCGTAAACGAGGAATACGGGTTCGCCGGCGCGGCGCGGGCCGGGAGTTTTGGCGACGACCACAGGGTTGCCGGGCGTTGGCGCCAGGCGCGCTTCCAAGCCGATGCGCTGGCAATGCGCGCGCAGCCACTCGGCGCAGGCGTCCATTTGGGGGCGGTGATCCGGTTGGGCCGAAACGCTGGCAAAGCGCACATGCTCGCCGAGTTCTTGCACAAAGCGGTCGTAGTTATCCTTCAAATATTGGCGCACTTTATCTAATTCCATGCCCGGCACTCTACCGCTGGACGCCCCGGGAAACAACCGCAAAGGCATTCCCCAACGCAGAGGGGGGGTATTCGCAATTCCGAAAGCAGGTCACTCAAGTAAGGCATGAAATTCGCTACAGTGGTCTACAGCGAGTTACGAGGGTGCAAGTGATTTAAAATTCCAAAAGAGGGCGGGATGAAAGGAAGGAGGCTTGAGTCATTTTGATAACGCCTATTTGACGGTTAACGGGTTCAACCGCGTTTTCCGCCACTGAAGGGATTAACTGGCGCAGAAGCGTTCAGGACCAAGTGTGCGAGCGGCACTTTGGCCTTGGGATCTGAAAGGAGCCAGAAGGCGGTCGATAGTGCGCCGGCTAGCGCTTAAGACGGACTTTACCCCGCATAATTGCCGATAATTATATGTAACGTGTTAATAATAAATATCACTACTGCCACGTTATATCCAATTGAGCAACAGTTGGTTAGAAATAGCAGTCGGCGTTTTTGCGTATTCGGGAATAGTAACATGTTCTGTAAACAGCTCGGGCAGAGTCAGTTTCTCGAAAACACTGACATTAATCAGTTGCAGCATTTGGCTCAAACTCGTCTCCAGTTTTAATTCCTTCTTCACGATGGCGACCAGAGTGTAGCGGCACACCGCGATCCAGATTTGCGTGCGAACCACGGTATCCGAATAGCCATAACACGTTTTTATCTTCAAGTTTTGTTTTATCGCACCTTGAAGAACAGCTCAATCTTCCAACGACCTTTATATAGAGCGTGTCCCCAAAGTGGCATTTTTTGAAATTGCGGTGGGCGAGCGGTAAAAAGTTTGGGTTGGTGAGATGAGTTGTTCACATTTTCCCGCCGAACCGATCGTTTCAGCCCATTTTTGAGCACACTATTTCTGGGGTTTCATCAATTGCTCGATTCTGTCGGCGATATTACGCGGCGTTTGGCAATGACTGCCGTTTCTTTTTCGGTGGCATCATCCGCGCCGGTTTCCACAGGTTGTGCGCCAGCACACCCCAGGTAAGCGCCAACTCCCGATGCTCGGCGCCTTGCGCCCGCAGGGGGCGGCCTAAAAATCCTTTTTTCGGGATGCCGATCCGCCCTTCGGTCTGGGCCCAGCGCCGTTGCCATTTCACGAATTTCGGGCTTTTCAGCCGTGCCGCCAAGTCGGCGGGCTTGCGGGGACGGACCGCGTCGAAGATCTCGGTTTCGGCCAGCGAACGGTGGTTGATTGCGCTGGCAAAACCCCGGCCCGTGGCCACCGCACCGACTTCTTGCCCCAGATTTTCCCAGACTCGCATCAGGCTCGCGAAGAGCAACTGGCGGTCGGCCGAGGCGCTCTGCCGGTAAAACGCGTAATCCACAATGAGGCCCTGCGCGTTTTCGCCAATCAACACCGTGTTGCCAAATTACACCCCCGTCCCCGCCTTGCCGCGCACGATCACTCGCACTTCCGGATCGTACAGGCTCAGCAGCTTGTCGGCATTGGCCACAGGCCGTTCGCCTATGATCCGCTCGTGCGCTTGCTTTTGGGCGCGGGCAGTTTATCAAGCACGCCGTCGATACGCCGTAGGATCTGGTTGGCTAGGCCCCCGGTTAATTCCGTTTGGGACCACCGTTCCGCCAAAAGCTCCCGGTGCCGCCAGGCATGATTGCGCACCGTGCCCACCAGCCGTTTCATCAGGCGCAAGCCCGCCTTGCGGGTCAGCAAAGTGGCTTTCATCAAGGTGCGCACCGCGTCACGCAGCAAAACCCAGTCCACCGGAAAATGGATATTGGCCTTCACACAGATGCTATCCAGAAAATAATCGTCCAGGTCCAAGGCTTCTGCCAAGCCCAGTTTGGTGGGGTGTTGGAGCGCCGCTTGCAGCAAACCATCGAGCACTCGGCGCATCGTTTCAGCGGGCAGCCAATCGGTGAACCGCTGCACCTCGCTTTTGGTGGGCACGCGCACCATGTCCAGCGCGGCGATCCCGCAGAACCACTGGTAGAGCGGGTTGCCCGCCAGCTGGCTGCTGAACTCGCGAAAACTCAGCTGCAGCAGGGTGC
>MTLE01005327.1_pt1 | contig 14854 bp, 13 predicted proteins | sample 1982461 | NCBI WGS metagenome assembly MTLE01 (sample SAMN05712605, study PRJNA340218) | biofilm metagenome | isolation source: sample SPL anode biofilm adapted to -200 mV | place: USA | collected 2012-02-03
ATCATTTGCCAAAGCCAAATCGCTAGTTCAATCATTAGCGGTTTGGCTTTTTAACTATTTGAACTTTATCGAATCATGCCAATATAAAGTGTAGTATTTGGAAAAACAACATAAGGAACAAGAAGCTTGCATTGAGATTGTTAATAATGAACAATTACCTTATCTTTGTGCTGGAAGTAAGGTCTAATTGGTCTTCACCATTTGATTATAATGAAAGTCTCATGAGCCCAACGAATGCTATTGTTAAAGGATCAATGATGTGGAATTTGTGGCACGGTTGTCATAAGTTAAGTCCCGGCTGCAAGCACTGCTATGTTTATCGTGGAGATGCCAAACGCGATATAGATAGCTCGGTGGTAACACAAACTAAGAATTTTGATTTGCCTTTACGCAAGAAACGTAACGGAGATTATAAAGTTCCTGCGGGAACATTGGTATACACCTGCTTTACTTCCGACTTTTTTGTTGAAGATGCCGACCCGTGGCGTTCGGAAGCTTGGCAAATGATGCAACAACGCAGCGATCTCAATTTCTTGATTATCACAAAACGTATTGATCGCTTTGCGCAGTGCATGCCTGAGGACTGGAACGATGGGTATAATAACGTTACCATCTGTTGCACGGTGGAGAATCAGGCATGTGCCGATTATCGTTTACCAATTTACAAAGAAGCACCCATTAAGCATAAAATCATCATCTGTGAACCACTTTTGGAAAAAATAGACTTACAACCTTTCAATATTGGCACGTGGATTGAACAGGTGGTTGCAGGCGGAGAGTCGGGAAGCGAATCTCGCCCGTGCAATTACGACTGGGTGATGGAACTTCGTAACGTATGCATGGAACACAACGTTTCATTCTGGTTTAAACAGACGGGTGCAAAGTTTATCAAGGACGGTAAACTCTATTCCATCAAACGCCAGTTTCAACATTCGCAGGCACGTAAAGCAGGGATCAACCTTTAGCACTCTACCTTTTCGAACTTATATCCTAATCGTTTCAACTCAATGGCAGCTCCTATGCGAAACATGACCTTCACGGCGCGTGCAAAAACATAAAAAGCCATCGGACTTTGAGGCTCTATCTGTTCAGCTCTAATGAGCGTCACCGCTGTTTGTGCACTTCTGCGAATCATACCCTCCAAATTCTGAGCCTCTTCGCTATCCAAGGGGATACCTAGCAAATCCCTTACTATATGTTCATCCATATCATCAAAACCCTGTTCGCCATAGAACGATTGGTATGCAGCTTTCGAAATGAAATCCCAATCAGTGTCCCATCCGTAAGCAATGGCCAAACCCAGATAAGCAGCCCAAGCGACCGACACAGTTGGATATTCATTGATTTGTCCCACGGCATCTGCCATGTATTCTGGTGCCAGCACATTCCACTGATTGTCTATGTCATCGGTGGCAAGCAGTTTACCATCTAGCATGTTGTATGATGTACACAAGCGCAGCAATTCCTCCTGCAGCTTATCTTCAAAACTATCTAAATACTCTTTATCCATTTTTGATTCATTAGAACTTACCCATATTACTAAGGCTGTAAGTATGATATTGATTTTGTATATTACGTAATTTACATGACGCAAATATACGTAATATACATTCAAAAGCCTAGATTTTCTTACCGATATAGAACACATATCCGTAGAACTCTTTGTATTTGGAGTACAACTCCTTCTCATGCCGTTGGCCGGCAATCAGTTCTTCTGCCGCTAGGTTACCTGCATGCTTCTGTAGAAAAGCCTCCTGAATTTTGCTGCACGGAGTAAAATAATGCTCAGTCCAACAACTCTCCGGCAAAACAAATGTTGCAACGGGCAAATAACCTGCATCCTGCATTTGAGCAACTTTATGAGAGATAGTGTCTATTTCAGGATAGTGCGCCATCCAAAAATCATATATTTCATCGGGTTGTTGGGCGGTAAACCAAGAACCTTCGGATACTGCAATATATCCTCCTGTTTTCAGGTAGTCGCGCCATTCTTTCATACCTCGTTCGAAACCGATGTTATAGATAGCTCCTTCACACCAGATAAGATCCAGAGATTCTTTCTCAAATGGCAATTTGTCCATCGAACCTACTATACCTTTCACCCGGTCGGAAAGACCAAGTGAACCTGCATTTCGGTTGAATAGATCAATAAAATCGGGGAAAATATCTAGCCCTGTAACCTGACCCGTGGTATGTTTGGTTAGCGTCATAGTTTGCCCGCCTGTTCCGCACCCCAAGTCTGCAATCTGAGATTGTGGAGAGAGATTATCAATAAATGCCAGTGCCTTTAAGGTTGCTTCGGAACTACCGGGCCCTTGACGTTCAACGTTTGAGAAATACTCACAGATTAAATTAAAATCGAAATCGTGAATCGTTTTATTATCGTAACTCATTGCTTTGGTGTATTAGCATACATGCGAATACATATCAATGCTATTCAGCACCGTATGCAGGTTAAAAACTAAAATAATAGAAATAGAAAAATAACCCTCGAAAAGAACTATTCGAGAGTAAACGAAAGGACAACCTGTATCAAACACACAGATTGTTTACTACACCAAATCCAAATTCAATGTTGTTGTCATGATGCAAAGATATAAAATGTTTTTTGGGAAATCAAAGAACTTTGACTGTTATCGCTGTATCAGTTAAGAATATAACATAGATATGGTGTTTTTCTTATTCAGATTATCTAAAATTTATGCTTAACATGACAATCCCTCAGGATTTAGGTATGATCCTGAGTTTATCCGTTTTTAGTGAAGTAAAAAAGAAAAAGGAGCTCAAAAATGAACTCCTTTCTTTTGGTGATCCGCCTGGGGCTCGAACCCAGGACCCCAACATTAAAAGTGTTGTGCTCTACCAGCTGAGCTAGCGAATCAATCCTTTATTGCTGTTAAGCGGGTGCAAAGATAGGGACTTTTCTTTTAAATGCAAGCATTTGGCGGGGAAATATTTCATTTATTTTTCGGTATAATCGCTTATCTGCTCATTATCAGAGGATTCCGTAGGTGAATTATTTTCTTGTCCACGTCCTATAATATAACGCTGGTAATACGAAAGTAGCAAAGTGGTTATGGGTAGTGCAATGATCATACCGAGCATGCCCATCAACGATCCCCAAATGGAGAGCGATAGTAAGATGATGGCGGGATTCAGTCCGGTAATCTTTCCCATGATGCGGGGAACCAAGAAGCCGTCTTGTATGAGTTGCACCACGGCAAACACTACCAATGCCATGGCTATGATTACCCAAAAGTTTTCTCCCGTCTCAGCAGCTTTCAGCATGGCAAGGGCAATGGTGGGTATGAACCCGATAATCTGAAGATACGGAACCAGGTTCAATACACCGATGAATAGTCCCAAACCTATGGCCAGGGGGAAATCTATCAGCAGAAAGCCGATGCTGAACAGTATGCCTACACAAAATGCCACCAATGCCTGTCCCCTGAAATACGTATTCATGCCTTTTTGCATGTCACTGACCAAAGTCGCCACGAAGCCCCGGTATTTTACCGGCAACAGGTGAATCCAACCTTCGGCTATTGATTCATAGTCGAGCAGAATGAACACAATATACAGCAGTATGATGAACGAGGCGAAGATGCTGAATAAAAAGTCGATAGAATCAGATAGCATAGCCCATAACTTGGGCATGATGTTTTTAGCCATGTCCGACAGGTTTTCTTGGCTAAACAATTTGTTTACTGCCTCTGCATCAATGTTCTGCCGGATGAATTCAGACAGGTTGTGAGGTATGGTGTTCGTGTTCAGTTCATCAGTAAAGTACATGACCAGCAGGTCGTTCACGCGGGTAAACTCTTCCATCACCGGTGGAACGAGTAGGAAGGCAGCAGCTGTTCCTACGGCACCGATAGAGGCAAATGCAGCAAAAATGGAGAGGAGGCGGTTGCGCAATCTCAATGTATATTGAAAGAACTTAACCAGTGGATAGAGCAGGTAAGCAATGAGCCAAGCAATGAAGAACGGCAGCAGTACGCCGCTCAGCCGCTCTACCAACATCAGTATGCCAACTATGATGGCCATGCTCAGGACCATCCGTATGAAACTGTCGAATGTGATTTTCTTCTCGAGCATGGTCGGGTAGGTTAGAGGTTATTCTTATCTTCTTCTATAGCCCGGTTATAGCAAGTGCGGCAAAGGGGTTCGTATTCAGCGGTTTCACCCAGCAGAACCTGTTTGTCACTCTTCACGGTACGGTGAGAGAAAGAAGCAAGCTGTCCGCATTTCATGCAGATGGCATGCACCTTAGATACTTCGTCGGCAATGGCACAAAGACCCGGCATGGGGCCGAAAGGTTTACCCTTGAAATCCATGTCAAGTCCGGCAATGATTACGCGTACTCCGTTGTTGGCCAATTGATTGCATACATCAATCAGTCCGTCGTCAAAGAATTGCGCTTCGTCAATGCCCACAACATCTATTTCCGAAGTGAAGAGCAGAATACTGGCCGAAGAATCAATCGGTGTGGAAGCAATGGTGTTGCTGTCATGTGACACCACGTTCTCTTCCGAGTAGCGCACGTCGATGGCCGGTTTGAATATTTCAACCCTTTGTTTGGCATACTTGGCGCGCTTCAACCTGCGGATGAGTTCTTCTGTTTTGCCCGAGAACATGGAGCCGCAGATTACCTCAATTCTTCCTCTCATTTTTGTTTCATGTATCTGATCTTCCGAAAATAGTACCATTTTAAAGTGTGTTATAATTAGCTGCAAAAATAACACTTTTGTTGGCTTAAAGATATTATTTCATTATTTATTTCTACATTTGCGCTATCGTTCGCAGATGAAAATGATATGCAAACATTATTGACTGATATAGAACTCGATATAAAGGAACTGAAGTATCTCATAGATACCATTGAGCGCGATCCGCAATCGCCCTTGAAAGACGTGGCACGCCGTAGCATACGCCAGATGCATGCGCACCTGGATGCCTTGGCGCAACAGCTTGATGCACAAACAACTGTCACATCAGAAGAACCAGCAGTTCAGCATGCTTTTTCGGTGCAACCGACTGAACCTGTTGAGCCGATTGTGCCTGAAGAGGTTGTTGTTCCGGTCATGCCGATTGTTGAACCGGCTCCGACTGTGATTTTGGCCGACAGGATTAAAACGGCGGGAAGCCTGCGAAAGGCGATGAGCCTGAACGATACGTTTCGTTTTGCGAGAGAACTTTTCGGGGGCGACTCTGATAAGATGAATGAAACGTTGCTCCATCTGGAGGGGTGCTCTTCTGCCGATGAAGCAATAAGATATGTATCTTTCGCCGTGGATGATCAGTGTGACGAGGAAACGCTGGCCGACTTTACGGAGTTGATAAGGAAATTCTATAATTAACAACGACATGGGAAAACTGTTTGTAGTGCCTACGCCGGTAGGAAATCTGGAGGATATGACCTTTCGCGCTATTCGGGTGCTGAAGGAGGCCGATCTGATTCTGGCCGAAGACACGCGTACATCGGGTATTCTGCTGAAGCATTTCGAAATAAAGAATGCCATGCAGTCTCACCATAAATTTAATGAACATAAAACGGTAGAGAGCGTTGTTAATAGAATAAAAGCAGGTGAAACAGTGGCGCTGATCTCGGATGCCGGTACGCCGGGTATTTCCGATCCGGGCTTTTTGGTGGTACGTGAGTGCGTGCGCAATGGTATTGATGTGGAGTGTCTGCCGGGGGCAACTGCATTTGTTCCGGCTCTTGTGGCTTCGGGGTTACCCAACGAACGGTTTTGTTTTGAAGGTTTTCTTCCCCAGAAGAAGGGACGCATGACGAAACTAAAGTCGCTTACCGATGAACCGCGTACCATGGTCTTTTATGAATCACCCCACCGCTTGTTGAAAACGCTCACCCAGTTTATGGAATATTTCGGAGCTGAACGGCAGGTTGCTGTTTCGCGCGAGATTTCAAAACTGCATGAACAAACCGTGCGAGGCACGTTGGCTCAACTGGTGGAACACTTTATCGCAACCGAGCCGCGTGGCGAGATTGTGATTATCTTAGCAGGAATAGACGATAAAAAATAACTTAATTAAGAAACGTAAAATTAAAGCGTATGAAAAAGTTAGTAGTATTAATTATGTGCGCAGCATTCTTTGCTTCTTGTAACAATAAAGGTGGAAGCAGTGAACAACTTAGAGCTGAAAATGACTCACTCTTGAGCGAATTGACACAACGCAATTCAGAGCTGGACGAGATGATGGGTACATTCAATGAAGTTCAGGAAGGATTCCGTCAGATCAATGCCGCCGAAAGCCGTGTTGATTTGCAAAGAGGAACCATTACTGAAAATGCGGCTTCTGCCAAACAGCAAATTGCTTCTGATATCGAGTTCATTACCAAGACAATGGAAGAGAACAAGGCACAGATTGCTAAATTGCAGTCTATGTTGAAGAATAGCAAAAATAATTCGGCTCAACTGAAGAAAGCGGTTGAAGCACTTACTGCCGAACTGGCTGCCAAGACTCAACGCATTGAAGAGTTGCAGGCCGAACTGGCTGCTAAGAATATCCGCATTCAGGAGTTAGACGAAGCAGTTACCGGACTGACAGCTGACAAGGAGAATCTTAGTGCCGAAAATGAAGCGAAAGCAAAAACGGTTTCTGAACAAGACAAGGCCATTAATACTGCCTGGTATGTGTTTGGAACCAAAGCGGAACTGAAGTCTCAGAAGATTTTGCAGAGCGGTGATGTATTGAAGAGTTCTGATTTTAATAAGGACTACTTTACACAGATTGATGTTCGCACTACCAAAGAGGTAAAGCTTTACTCCAAACGTGCAGAAGTGTTAACCAACCACCCGGCAAGTTCTTACACACTTGATAAGGACGACAAGGGGCAGCTTACTCTTCGCATTTCCAACCCGAAAGAATTTTGGAGCGTATCTAAGTATTTGGTTATTCAGGTGAAGTAAATATAGAACCTGGTTTTAATTATAGCCGGTATGCTTCACGCTGATGAGCATACCGGCTTTTTTTTCTATCTTATAATGAAGTATAAAAATCTGTTTTTTGATCTGGACGACACGCTTTGGGCGTTCTCGCTGAATGCCCGAAATACGTTCGAAGAAATTTATCACAAGTATCAGTTTAATCGGTACTTCGATTCGTTTCATCATTTCTACTCCATCTATCAGGATATCAATGTGAAGTTATGGGCGGAGTATGGCGATGGCAAAATAACCAAGCAACAGCTTAACAATGAGCGTTTTTATTATCCGCTCAAGAGTGTGGGTGTGTTTGACGAAACATTGGCGCAAACCTACTCGGCCAATTTCTTTGAGCTGATTCCAACCAAGAGCGAACTGATGCCCCATGCCAAAGAAGTGCTGGAATACTTGGCGCCTCATTACAACCTCTATATCTTGTCGAACGGTTTTCGTGAACTTCAATTCCGCAAGATGCACTCGGCAGGCATTGACGGCTATTTCAAAAAAGTGATTCTTTCCGAAGATATCGGGGTGATGAAGCCCTGGCCTGAAATCTTTCACTTTGCACTCTCAGCTACGCAGTCGGATCTGAACGAGTCACTTATGATTGGCGATAGCTGGGAGGCTGACATTACCGGAGCACACGGTATTGGCATGCATCAACTATACTACAATGTAAAGGGCACAGCCGGTGCACCTTTTCAATCAACCTATGAGGTTAGCAGCTTGAAGGAAGTGATGGAAATATTATAGAAAAAATAATCGGTGAATTATTCCTGATTACAGGAGGTAATTTTACTGATCTTTGAGTTGACCGACTGGACAAACTGTTCTGGTCGGTTTTTTTGTTTTATTTTTGATTTGTTATTATATGTATTATTGTGTTTTGAGTTTTTATTTTTGTTTTTAAAGCTTCATAATGATTATATAATTGTTTTAATTGCATCATATTTTTTGTTCTATATGTGATATATTATCTTTATTTTAGTCTTAAACCTTATATTTCTCTTTTTTATTTCATTCTAAATAGCATTAATTTGTATTTTTAATCAAAAATTTAATAATATAATCTATATTTGCGATTCGACGAAAATATTTTTGGATTTTTATTAATAACTAAACTCTAAAATGAATTTTATGAAAAGAAAGCTAATGCTTTTGTTGGTCTGTCTTACTGTAGGTGTAGGGCTGGCCACGGCTCAAAACAGGAGAGTGACAGGGCATGTTACCTCTGAGGAAGACGGGCAACCCGTTATTGGAGCCTCAATTTTGGTAAAAGGTACGACAATGGGTACTATTACAGATGTAGATGGGAATTTCACTTTATCAAATGTTCCACAGACGGCAAAAGTCATTCAGGTGTCATACATCGGTATGCAAACACTTGAAGTAGGCATAAAGTCAACAATGAACGTTCAACTAAAAGTGGATGCTCAGGTTATTGACGAAGTGGTGGTAACGGGTATGCAACGTATGGATAAACGTTTGTTTACGGGAGCCACATCCAAACTTGCTGCTGATGACGTGAAACTTGACGGACTACCCGAAATAAGCCGTGCTCTTGAAGGACGTGCGGCTGGTGTATCTGTGCAGAACGTATCGGGTACGTTTGGTACAGCTCCTAAAATTCGTGTACGTGGTGCCACCTCTATATACGGTAGTTCAAAACCGCTTTGGGTAGTCGACGGTGTTATTATGGAAGATGTAACAGAAGTTAGCGCTGATGATTTATCTTCGGGAGATGCGGTTACTCTTATTAGTTCGGCTATTTCTGGAATTAATGCCGATGACATTGAAAGTTTCCAAATACTTAAAGACGGTTCGGCTACCTCAATATATGGTGCTCGTGCCATGGCAGGTGTGATCGTTGTAACAACTAAAAAAGGTAAAGCTGGTTCTAATAAAATATCTTATACGGGTGAATATACCATGAGGTTGAAACCTAGCTATTCTAACTTCAATATCATGAATTCTCAGGAACAAATGGGAGTCTACAAAGAGATGGAAAATGCAGGGTATCTTAGTTTGGCAAAAACTTATCGGGCATCAGATAGTGGTGTTTATGGCAAGATGTATCACCTTATAAATACGTATGATCCTGAAACAAGTCAATATGCTTTAGCTAATACGCCCGAAGCAAGAAATGCTTATCTTAGAGAGGCTGAATACAGAAATACTGACTGGTTTGATGAGCTGTTCAGCAACAGCATTTCACAGAACCATGCCATCAGTATGTCGAGCGGTACGGAGAAGGCTTCTTATTACACGTCTTTAAGTTTTATGACAGATCCGGGTTGGACCAAACAGAGCTCTGTGGATCGTTACACCGCAAACGTTAATGCGCTTTATAACATATTTAGCAACGTTTCGCTGAATTTGATCAGTAACGCTTCTTATAGAAAGCAGAAGGCACCGGGAACATTAGGCCAGGCTATTGATGCTGTAAACGGTGAAGTAAAACGCGACTTTGATATCAATCCGTATTCGTATGCATTGAACACATCTCGTACACTTGACCCCAACGAATATTACGTGAGAAATTATGCTCCATTTAATATCATCAATGAGCTTAATAATAATTATATTGATATCAACCTCACGGATATCAGATTTCAGGGAGAATTAAAGTGGAAAATTCTAAAGAAACTGGAAGCTTCTGCTTTAGGGGCATACAAGTATTCGTCTAGTGTGCAGTCACATCGAATTAAGGACTATTCAAATCAGGCGTGGGCTTACCGTGCTATGGATGATGCAACCATGCGTGACGCTAATCCATGGCTTTATACGGATCCGGATAATGCAAACTCTCTTCCGCTTACCGTATTGCCTGTAGGGGGGTTCTATAAGGAAACAAAATATTCCATGAATAGTTATGATTTTCGTGGTACCTTGAGCTACAATGATGTTTTTAAAGAAGATCACATCTTGAATCTCTTCGGTGGTATGGAATTGAATGCTGTGAACAGACAAAAGACCTGGTTTAACGGTGTGGGTATGCAATATGAAATGGGTATGCTTCCGGCTTACGAGTATTTATTCTTCAAACAAGGAAGCGAAGAGAATGCACAGTACTATACGGTTGATGAAACGCGCATGCGACAGGCTGCTTTCTTTGGTACCGGGACGTATTCTTACAAAGGAAAATATACCATAAACGGTACGGTACGTTATGAAGGTTCCAATAAGTTGGGTAAAAGTCGTTCTGCAAGATGGTTACCTACATGGAATGTTTCAGGAGCATGGAATGCTCACGAAGAGAAGTTCTTTGAAAGCATGAAGAAAGTGGTATCAAACTTAACGCTAAAAGCATCTTATTCGTTAACAGCTGATAGAGGCCCTGCTTCGGTAACCAATTCGTTAGTTGTTATTGAGAGTTACAATCCTTGGAGGCCTTTTACTAATGTAAAAGAATCAGGATTGAAGATCGATGATTTGGAGAATAGCGAACTAACTTATGAAAAGAAGCATGAGTTGAATATTGGGGTTGATCTGGGACTTTTCAATAACCGAATCAATTTGTCGGCCGACTGGTATAAGCGTGATAACTATGACTTGATTGGTCTCATTAATACCATGGGCGTGGGCGGACAAATTACAAAATATGCTAACGTAGCTAGTATGAAATCGCACGGTATTGAGTTTACTCTTTCAACCAGAAATATTGTGACCAAGGACTTTAAGTGGAATACGGATTTCATTTTCTCGAATACAAAGACTGAAGTGACTGATCTGGAAGCGAATACACGTGTGCTGGATCTTATTTCAGGTACGGGCTTTGCCATGGTGGGATATCCTGTTCGTTCTTTATTCTCTATTGATTTTAAGGGACTGGACGAGAATGGTTTGCCTACTTTCGTCAATGAAGACGGCAACGTGACGGTAAGTGATATTAATTTCCAGGAAAGAGAGAAAAAAGGCCATTTAATTTATGAAGGTCCAACTGATCCTACAGTAACAGGTAGCTTAGGTAATATTTTCTCTTATAAGAATTTTAAACTGAACGTGTTTGTTACTTACTCATTTGGAAATGTGATTCGGCTCGATCCGGTATTTAGGAATAAATATACCGACCTGAACGCCATGCCGAAAGAATTTAAGAATCGATGGACGGTTACGGGAGACGAAAAGTACACCAATGTTCCGGTGATCGCTGATCTTAGACAGAATGAGCAGAATGATAAACTGGCGAAAGCTTATAACGCTTATAATTACTCAACAGCGCGAATTGCTAAAGGCGATTTTATACGCATGAAAGAAATTTCATTGGCGTATGATTTCCCTAAAAATTGGATCAAGCCTTTCAAGGTGAACGATTTATCATTGAAGTTGCAGGCAACAAATTTATTCCTGATTTACTCTGACGATAAATTGAACGGGCAGGATCCTGAATTCTTTAATACAGGTGGTGTTGCAGCTCCTGTACCTAAACAGTTTACATTGACTTTACGACTTGGACTTTAATTAATTATCTGTATAAGTATGAAAAAGATTAATATATTCAATATACTTTCATGCGGACTTCTGTTGTTTGCATCTTGTGACGATTTTTTGGATACAACCCCCGACAACAGAGCCGAGATTGATACGTCGGCCAAAATAACATCTTTGCTGACATCGGCTTATGCCGAGAATTCTTTTATATTGCTCACGGAGTTGTCATCAGACAATACCATGGACAATGGTGCCCAATATACGGCTTACAATGAGGAGCAAGAAGATGCTTATCTTTGGAAAGATATTACCACAACAGGTAATGATTCTCCTAAATCTGTATGGGATGCCAATTACGCTGCTGTAGCAGCTGCCAACCAAGCTTTAAAAGCCATTGAGGATTTGGGAAGTCCTGCCAGTCTGAACCCACAAAAAGGAGAAGCGTTGCTTTGCCGCGCTTACGGGCACTTTACGTTGGCCAACGTTTTTTGTATGGCTTATAATCCTCTTACAGCCGATAAGGATATGGGGTTGCCTTATTCTGAAAAACCGGAGACCCAAGTATTTGTTAAGTATGAGAGAGGAACCATGGCGGAGCTTTATGATAAAATATACAAAGATTTGGAAGAAGGTTTGCCATTAGTCAATGATGGAATCTACTCCGTACCTAAGTATCATTTTAATAAAAAAGCGGCTTATGCATTTGCCGCCCGTTTCAATCTGTTCTACCATAAGTATGATAAGGCAATTCAATACGCTACTGTAGCTGTTGGTGATGCATCTGTTAAGAACTTCCGTGACTGGAGTGGCATTGCGGCTTCTGCCAGCAACTGGGATGCAAGAACCGATGCTTTCATTGCAGCAACGGAGCCTGCTAATTTATTGCTGCAAACAGCTGTATCTGCCTGGCCTTATGTATATGGTCCTTATAGTTTAGGAAAAAGATATGGAAATGCCCGAGCGATATTTACAAGAGAATCTGTCAGAACAACAGGCTTGTGGGGCGCTTATGCTAATCTATACCCAGGAAGTTCTGTGTGGGGATCTGATCAGAAGCTGGCTATTTCTAAGCTAAAAGCATATTTTGAATATACAGATAAAGCGGCTGGTATAGGCTATTTGCATCTGGTTGATCCTGTTTTTACTACTGATGAAGCGTTACTTTGCAGAGCTGAAGCTTATGCCTTAAAAGCTGATTATACCAATGCACTAGCAGATATCAATACATGGTTGAAAACACATACCAAAATGCAAAGCGCTGTTACTCTTGATAAAATTGTTGAATTCTATTCAGCTTTGCCGTACATGCCGCTTGAGCCTGCTACCGATGCTGAGCGTAACATTAAGAAAGAAATTAATCCTCAAGGATTTACTGTATCCGAAGGACAACAAGAGAATGTTATTCAATGCATTTTACATTTAAGAAGAATTGAAACGATGCACGAAGGTTTGCGCTGGTTGGATATTAAAAGATATGGTATAGAAATAGCACATAATCGTGACGGTTTAGCCTATGATGTACTCAAAACAGATGATCCGCGCCGTGCTATTCAGTTACCCCAAGATGTTATTAGTGCTGGTTTAACAGCGAATCCCCGAACAAAGTAAAATGATTTGAATTATGAAAAAGATAAAATTGATTTGGATGTTTTCACTGGCGCTACTTACGTTTTCGTGCAGTGAAGATGCTCTTGATACGAAGAGTATATTTGGAACGGAATCTCCCGAGAGAAATGAATTCGATACCTGGATTTTGAAGAATTACGTGAATCCGTATAATATTGATTTTAAATATAGGTATGACGATAAAGAAACCGACAATGAATATAATCTTGCACCGGCAGATTATAACAAGTCTATTGCATTGGCCAAATTGGTGAAGTTTTTGTGGATTGATTCTTATGAAGAATTATTAGGCAAAGATTTTATCCGGACATATTGCCCCAAGGCTATTCAGCTCATTGGCTCGGTTGCTTATAATACCCAAGGTTCTGTGGTTTTGGGAACGGCAGAAGGTGGTTTGAAAATTACATTGTACAATGTGAATACGCTTGATCCAGATAACGTGAATTTAGAAAGCTTGAACTATTGGTATTTTAAGACCATGCATCATGAGTTTGCGCATATTTTGCATCAAACAAAGAATTATACTACCGATTTTAATTTGATATCAACTAATTATCAGTCTTCCAGCTGGGTGAACGTTTCGGATGATGAGGCTTTGGAAATGGGTTTTATCTCTAACTATGCTAGTTCGGAACCGCAAGAAGATTTTGTGGAACTTATATCCATATACGTTACTCATGATGAAGCCTTTTGGCAATCTCAATTAACAAAAGCGGGGACCGAAGGCAGTGCCCTTATTTTGCAGAAATTTGCTATTGTGAAAGACTATCTTCTCACTTCTTGGGGAATAGATATCAATCTTTTGAGAGACATCGTGCAGCGCAGATCCGGAGAGATTAAAGACTTAGATTTAACAACGCTTAATTGAATTGGGATATGAAAAATATATTTAAACTACTTTGTTTAATGATCTCGGTATTGCTTTATACGGGGTGTACGTCTGAGGAAGAGGATATCTTCAGTGAATCTTCGGCTAAAAGGATTGAAGCAACTCTGCAAGCCGATAAAGAGTTATTATGCGCGCCTAAAAACGGTTGGATAATGGAGTATTATCCTGCTGCAACACAACAATATGGTGGATATAATATATGGGTTTCCTTTGCAGCCGATGGTAAAGTGACGGTAGCGAATGAAGTGTACGGAGCTGATGAAACAGCTACAAGCTTGTATTCACTTAAGCAAAGTGCTGGTCCGGTTCTAACGTTTGATACGTATAATGAATTGATGCATTTCTTCTCGGATCCTGCAAACCCTGCAGGCGTTGGAACTCCCGGAAAAGGAATGGAAGGCGACTTTGAATTTACTATCTTGAGTGCAGAAACTACGAAATTTGTGCTTAAAGGTAAAAAGACTGGGTCGTATATTGTAATGACGGCCCTGCCTGATAATTTAACCGGAGAAGCTTTTTTAGCCGATATTGTTGATGCTGCTGGTGTGATGAATTTCGTTTCTTATTTGTATGAGGTAAATGGTAAAAGCATTCCCGTTAGTGGAAGCTATCGCAATTTGACCTTCACTTATGAGAAGGATGGTGAACAAGTCTCTGTTGACGCACCTTATATCGTAACAGCTACCGGATATAAGTTCTACGAACCTTTAACGATTGAGGGCGTAACGGTTGATGAACTTACATATCAGAAAGTGGGCGAAGAGGAGTCATTTATACCTATTAATGGCGTTGCTGCCAAGTTGAAGGTGATTACACCCCCTATTAATCAACAATTCATTTCCGGTGACTGGTATTTTGCTTATAGTGGTTTGGGCGCATTGACAAAAGCTTATTGGGATTACACTAAGGCTAACGGTTTGGATGCCATTGAAGAAGAGTTGTATTATGCTTACCTTGG
>MTLE01000360.1_pt1 | contig 14844 bp, 6 predicted proteins | sample 1982461 | NCBI WGS metagenome assembly MTLE01 (sample SAMN05712605, study PRJNA340218) | biofilm metagenome | isolation source: sample SPL anode biofilm adapted to -200 mV | place: USA | collected 2012-02-03
GCCTCGGCGTGCTCGGCGTACGCGTGCTTTACCCGAAGATACCGAAGCCTCAAATCGGGCTAAGAAGGTTCCGCTATTTCTATCGGGCTACACTAGGTCCTGATCTCGCCCCCGAGGTGCCCTTGACCCAGCCCGCCATGACCCCCGCACCCGGCAGCCGCATCGTCCGCTACGTGGGCGACCGCGTGCGCTTCACGCTCGAGGGCGAGGGTCCGGCCTTCCTGCGCACCAACCTCACCCGGGGCGCCCAGGCCCGCCAGGAGGTCATCGCCCTCTCCGGGGCCGCCACCAGCGCCACCCGCACCTTCGCCGGGGCCTCCTGGCGGGACATCCCCCTGACCCGGCGGGACGGCCTGTGGGAGTTGGACCTGCCCCTGACGGAGGTGGGCCACTTCCGGGCCAAGGCCTACCACCTCGACGCCGAGGGCGCCCAGCACTGGCCCAAAGGCGAGGACGTCGGCATTTCCGTCCACCCCGACCACCTGCGCACGGGCAACACGATCTACTGCGCCTTCCCCCGCATGTTCGGGGCCGGCCGCACCGGGCGCAGCACCCGGGAACCCATGCTGGACGAGCAGCTCAACACCCTGGACCAGCGCGGCTTCACCGTGATCCCCCCTTCGGGCAAGCTGCGCGAGCTCACCGCCTGCGTGCCCCACATCCTGGAGACGCTGGGCTGCCGCATCCTGCACCTGCTGCCCCTGGGGCCCACGCCCACCACCTTCGCGCGGTTCGGGCGCTTCGGCAGCCCCTACGCCCAGCAGGACCTCACCGCCATCGATCCGGCCCTGGTGGAGTTCGACGAGCGCACCACGGGCGTCGAGCAGTTCCAGGAGCTGGCCCACGCCGTGCACCTGCGCGCGGGCCTCGTCTTCCTCGACATCGTGGTCAACCACACCGGCTGGGGCTCGCGGCTCATGGAAGGCCGGCCCCAGTGGTTCCACAGGAACCCCGACGGCACCTTCCACAGCCCGGGCGCCTGGGGGGTGACCTGGGGCGACCTGGTGGAACTGGACAACCGCCAACCGCACCTGTGGGACGTGATCGCGGAATCGCTCCTCACCTGGTGCCGGCGCGGCGTGGACGGCTTCCGGTGCGACGCCGGCTACATGGTGCCCCTGCCGGCCTGGCAGTACATCGTGGCCCGGGTGCGCCAGGAGTTCCCCGACGCGGTCTTCCTGCTGGAGGGCCTGGGAGGCGCCTGGGATCTCACGGAGACCCTGCTCACCGAGGGCGGCATGCAGTGGGCGTACTCGGAGCTGTTCCAGAACCACGCCCCCCGGGACGTGGCCGCGTACCTGGACCACGCCCTGCGCCAGGGCGAGCGCATCGGCCCCCTGGTGCACTACAGCGAGACCCACGACAACGATCGCCTGGCCCGGCGCGGAGCCGACTGGTCCCTGCACCGCAACCGCCTGTGCGCCCTCACCAGCCTCTGCGGCGCCTTCGGGTTCACCGGCGGTGTGGAGTGGCTGGCCACCGAGAAGATCGAGGTGCACCAGGCCCGGGGCATGGCCTGGGGCGCCGCGGAAAACCTCGTGGAGGAGCTGGCGGCCCTCAACCACCTGCTGGGTTCCCACCCGTGCTTTTTCGACGGGGCGCGCCTGGAGCGCCTGAGCTCGGGCGAATCGCCGGTGCTGGCGCTGCGCCGCCTCTCGTGGGACGGCCGGGACCAGGTGCTGGTGCTCGTGAACCTCACCATGGAGCCCCAGGAGTGGGTGCTCACCGCCCCCGCCTGGGAGGAGCTGGAGCAGCCCTCCTCGGACCTCCTGGGCCAGGCCTTCCCCCGGCTCCGCCACAATCCGGGCGGCTCGGTGACCTTCGTGCTGCGGCCCTGGGCCGCCCACTGCCTGTCGGCGGCCCGGACCCCCCGGGGGCTGCCCGGACCCGGGTACCGGGCGCGGCGCGCCCAGGCGGCCTGGGCCTACCAGGCCCTGGCCACGGTGCTTCCCGCCGAGACCCTGGGGCCGGCGTCCTGGGAGGACCTGGCGTCCCTGGCGGGCGCCGACCCCGCCGGCTTCCTGGCGTCCCTGGCCCACCTGGACCCCGCCGCCGCCCGGACCGATCTCCCCGCCGCCCTGCGCGCGGCCCGGAACGGCTATCCCAAGGTCATCCGGTGGGGGCTGGGGGATCTGGGGCGGGTGACGCTCCTGCCGCCCGGGCACTGGCTCCTGGTGGAGGACGCCGCCCCCTTCGCCGTGTCGCTGCGGGTGCCGGGCCAGGACCCCATCCACCTGCGCAGCGTCCCCTGGGACGCCGGCCACATGGCCGCCTTCCCCCCGTCCCTCCTGGCCCGGGCCCCGCGCCCCCTGGAGGCGGAGATCCAGCTGGAGCGGTTCAAGGAGGCCCGCACGCCGGCGCCGGGCAAGGTGCGCCTCCTGTCGCCCGAGCCCGGCTTCGCGCGCCACGCCAAGGAGGGCTCCTGCCTGCTCACCAACGGCCGGGGCGGCATGGCCCGGCTGCGGGCCGACCTGGGCACGGTGGCCTCCAAGTACGACTGCCTTCTGGGCGCCAACCTCCACCCCGAGGTCCCCTGCGACCGCCACGTCCTGGCCAAGCGGCTGCGGGCCTGGGTGAACGCCGACGGCTTCCTGACGCCCCTGGACAGCGGGAACCTCGTGCACTTCGCCCCCGGGCCCCCGGCGCGGTGGGTCTTCGCGGCCCCCGCTGGCGACGGCCGCGTGGCCCAGGTGGAGCTGACCCTGGACCTGCTGCCGGACCGCAACACCGTGGTGGCCCGGTTCCGCCGCCCCGAGGGGCCCCCGCCCATCGGCACCGACCTGCCCGAGGGGGCCCGCGTGGTCCTCACCGTGCGCCTGGACCTGGAGGACCGCGGCTTCCACGGCGAGACCCGGGCCGACGAGGGTGTCGACCGCCATTTCAACGCCAGCACCCGCCCCCGGGAGGATGGCCTGGGGTTCGTCTTCGAGCCCGGCCCCGGCCGGCGCCTCGCGGCCTGGACGGACCGGGGCCGCTGGAAAGCGGAACCCGAATGGAGCCTGGGCATCCCGCACCCCGTCGAGGCCTCCCGGGGCATGACGGACCGCGGCGACGCCTGGAGCCCGGGCTGGTTCGAACTGCCCCTGGACCGCCCCGGCGCCGTGACCCTGGCCCTTTGCGCCGATCCGGAGGAGCCGGCCCCGGCCGAGCTGCACCGGTTCACCCAGCTGCGCGCCGAGGCCCTGGGCCGCTCCGCCCTGGCCCGGGACGCCTTCGGCCAGCAGCTCTGGGAGGCCTCCCGCGCCTTCCTGGCCCGCCGGGGCCAGGGCCTCACCGTCATCGCCGGCTACCCCTGGTTCCTGGACTGGGGCCGGGACACCTTCATCGCCGCCCGGGGCCTGCTCGCCGGCGGCATGGTGGACGAGGTGCGGGGCATCCTGCGCACCTTCGCCGCCTTCGAGGACCGGGGCACCCTGCCCAACGCCCTCTCGGCGGACTCCACCGCGGACCGGGACACCTCGGACGCGCCCCTGTGGTTCGCCCTGGCCGCCGAGGAAGCCGGGGCCGAGGACCTCCTGCCCGTGCTGGAGGCCATCGCCCGGGGCTACCGGGATGGCACGCCCAACGGCATCAAGGTGGACCCGGACTCGGGCCTGGTGTGGAGCCCCTCCCACTTCACCTGGATGGACACCAACTACCCGGCCGGCACGCCCCGCCAGGGCTACCCGGTGGAGATCCAGGCCCTGTGGATCCGCCTCCTGCGCCGGCTGGGCCCGGACTGGGCCGCCCTGGAGGCCCGGGCGACGGCGTCGCTGGACCTGTTCTGGGACGAGGAGCTGGGCTGGTTCCACGACCACCTGCAGGCCCGGGAGGGCGTTCCCGCCGCCCTGGCCCGGGGCGACGGCCACCTGCGGCCCAACCAGCTCTTCCTGGTGAGCCTGGGCCTCGTGGAAGGAGAGCGGGCCCGGCGGGCCGTGGGGGCCTGCGCCCGGCACCTCCTGGTGCCCGGCGGGGTGCGCACCCTGGCGCCCCTGCCGGTGCTCACCCCCCTGCCCATCCACGGTCCCGCGGGCCTCCTGAACGATCCCATGCACCCCTACTGGGGCCGCTACGAGGGCGACGAGGACACCCGGCGCAAGCCCGCCTACCACAACGGCACCGCCTGGGTGTGGCTCCTGCCCACCTTCTGCGAGGCCCTGGCCGCGGCCTACGGGTTCGAGCCCCAGGCCGTGGAGGCCGCCCGGGCCTTCCTGGGCTCCCTGGACGGGCTGCTGGCCTCGGGCTGCCTGGGCCAGCTCCCGGAGATCCTGGACGGCGACGCCCCCCATGCCCAGAGGGGTTGCGACGCCCAGGCCTGGAGCGCCACCGAGGCCTTGCGGGTATGGCTTACACTGGACGCACACCCCCCGAGGAAACCGAATGGCTGATCAAGGTTTTGACGCGCAGGGCTTCCTGAACGGGGACTGTTCCAGTCCCGCGCAGGTCTTCGGCCTCCATCCCCGGGCCGGCTCGGGCCTGGAGGCGCGGGTCTTCGCGCCCCGGGCCACCCGCGTGGAGCTGGTGAAGGAACCCGCCGGGGAGGTGGTGGCCGAACTGCGCATGACGCACCCCGAGGGGATCTTCGAGACCGTGCTGCCGCGGCTCCGCAAGTGGTTCCCCTACCATTTCCGGGTCCACGGCTGGGGCACGGAGCCGATGGAGATGGAGGATCCCTACCGGTTCAGCGCCGCCCTGGGCGACCTGGACATCTACCTCATGGCCGAGGGCACCCACCTCAGGCTCTACGAGAAGCTCGGCGCCCACCCCTCGGAGCGGGACGGCGTCACCGGGGTGGACTTCGCGGTGTGGGCCCCCAACGCGCGTCGCGTGAGCGTGGTGGGCACCTTCAACAACTGGGACGGGCGCCGGCACATCATGCGCCCCTTCGCGTCCTCGGGCGTGTGGGAGCTCTTCATCCCCGGCATGGTCCCCGGGGACCTCTACAAGTTCGAGATCAAGAGCGCCGCCGGCAAGGTGCTGCCCCTCAAGGCCGACCCCTTCGCCTTCCAGTGCGAGCACGCCCCGGGCACCGCCTCGGTGGTGCACGATCCCGCCGGCCACGACTGGCAGGACGGCGATTACATGGCCGGGCGGTGGAAGCGCAACCGCTTCGACGCCCCCATGAGCATCTACGAGGTGCACCTGGGCTCCTGGCGCCGGCGGGAGGACGGCGGCTTCATGAGCTACCTGGAGCTGGCCGACGCGCTGATCCCCTACGTCACCGAGATGGGCTTCACCCACATCCAGATGCTGCCGGTGAACGAGCACCCCTTCTACGCGTCCTGGGGCTACCAGCCCCTGGGCATGTTCGCCCCCACCTGCCGCTACGGCTCGCCCCGGGACTTCCAGGCCTTCGTGGACCGCTGCCACGGGGCGGGCCTGGGCGTCCTGCTGGACTGGGTCCCGGCGCACTTCCCCGGCGACGCCCACGGCCTGGGCGAATTCGATGGCACCCACCTCTACGAGCACGCCGATCCCCGCAAGGGCCGGCACATGGACTGGGGCACCCTCATCTACAACTACGGCCGCACCGAGGTGCAGAACTTCCTCATCGCGAACGCCCTCTTCTGGCTGGACCGCTTCCACATCGACGGCCTGCGGGTGGACGCGGTGGCGTCCATGCTCTACCTGGACTACAGCCGCGCCCATGGCCAGTGGGTCCCCAACCGCTACGGCGGCCGGGAGAACCTGGAGGCCGTGGCCTTCCTGCGCAGGCTGAACGAGGTGGTCTACGCCCACTTCCCTGACACCTGCACCGTGGCCGAGGAATCCACCGCCTGGCCCATGGTCTCGCGGCCCACCAGCGTGGGGGGCCTGGGCTTCGGCTTCAAGTGGAACATGGGCTGGATGCACGACACCCTGGCCTACTTCGGCCGGAACATGCTGCACCGCAGGCACCACCACGGCGAGATCACCTTCAGCATGCTCTACAACGACACCGAGAACTTCATGCTGCCGCTCTCCCACGACGAGGTGGTGCACGGCAAGAAGTCCCTGCTCTGGCGCATGCCCGGCACCCGGTGGGAGCAGTTCGCCAACCTGCGCCTGCTGCTGGCCTACCAGGCCCTGCACCCCGGCAAGAAGCTGCTGTTCATGGGCTGCGAGTTCGGGCAGGACCACGAATGGGACCACAACAAGGCCCTCGACTGGCACCTGCTGGAGTTCCAGGAGCACCAGGGCGTCCGGCGCCTGGTGCGCGACCTCAACGCCCTGTACCGCGACCTGCCGGCCCTGCACGAACGGGACTGCGCCCCCGACGGCTTCCAGTGGATCGACTGCGAGGACCGCAGGAACAGCATCCTCGCCCTCATGCGCAAGGCCAACGACGGCTCGTTCGCCGTGGCCGTGCTCAACTTCACGGCCCTGCCCCACCACGGCTACCGCGTGGGGGTCCCCGCCCCGGGCCGGTACCTGGAGGCGCTCAACTCCGACGCCTCCACCTACGGGGGCCAGAACATGGGCAACGGCGGCGCCGTGGAAACCGAACCGTTGCCTGCACATGGCTTCCCGCAGTCGCTGGCCCTGACCCTGCCCCCCCTGGGGGCCCTGGTGCTCAGACTCGGCTAAGATGGTCCTTCCCTCAACCCGCCTCCCCCGGAAAGGCTTGCCCCCATGGATACGCTGCAACAGAAGCTCCAGAAGCTGACCCGCAACCTCTGGTGGACCTGGCGCCCCGAAGTGCGCGCCATCTTCCGGGACCTGGACCTGGACATCTACCACAAGGCCCACCGCAACCCCGTGCGGGTGCTCAAGGAGATCACCCCCGAGCTCCTGGAGAAGCGCGCCGGCCAGGTGGACATCGCCACCCGCACCGACCGCGCCCTGCGCCAGCTCAACGAGTACCTGAACCCCCTGACCACCTGGGGCATGATCCACGCCGGGAGCCTCCAGTCCCGCCCCGTGGCCTACTTCTGCGCCGAATTCGGCATCCACGAGTCCCTGCCCATCTACTCCGGCGGCCTGGGCATCCTCGCGGGCGACCACCTCAAGGGCGCCAGCAACCTGGGCGTGCCCCTGGTGGGCGTGGGCCTCATGTATCACCGCGGCTACACCACCCAGATGCTGGACGCCAGCTTCTGGCAGCAGGACGTGAGCGAGCCCTTCGAGCTCGAGGACCTGCCCGTCTACCCCGCCATCGGCGCCGACGGCGCCCCCGCGCGGGTCAGCGTGGAGCTTCCGGGGCGCCTGGTGTGGGCCAAGGTGCTGGAGTGCCAGGTGGGGCGCATCCGCCTCATCCTCCTCGACACCCGGGACGACGCCAACAGCGAGGAGGACAAGGCCCTGGCCGCCAACCTCTACGGCGGCGACAACCGCATGCGCATCCAGCAGGAGCTCCTCCTGGGCGTGGGCGGGTCCCGGGCCCTGCGGGCCCTGGGCATCACGCCCAGCGTCATCCACCTCAACGAGGGCCACTCGGCCTTCGCCATCCTGGAATGGGCCCGCCACCGGGTGCAGCAGGACGACATGGAACCCTGGGCCGCCATCGCCGAGGCCGCGTCGGGCACGGTGTTCACCACCCACACGCCGGTGGAGGCCGGCCACGACAAGTTCCCCGCCGACCTGGCCGAGGAGCACCTGCGGGCCATGGCCGAGGGCCTGCGCCTGCCCCTGCACGACGTCCTGGGCCTGGGGCGCACCAACCCCGGCGACCTGGGCTCGCCCTTCCTCCCCACGGTGCTGGCCCTCAAGCACTGCCGGCGCGCCAACGGCGTCTCGGCCCTGCACGGCAAGGTGGCCCGGTCCATGTGGCAGCACCTGTGGCCCACCCGCAGCGAGCACGACGTGCCCATCGGCCACGTCACCAACGGCGTGCACGTGCCCAGCTGGCTCTCCTCCGAGCTGAACACCCTCATGACCACCCACATGGGCGTCAACTGGATGGAAGGCATCGTCCGCCCCGACCTGTGGACCAAGATCGCCGCCATCGATCCCGCCGAGATCTGGGAGATCAAGAAGGTCCTCAAGGGCCGCATGCTCAAGCTCGTGCGCGAGCGCCAGACGGCGATGCGCGCCCGCCAGGGCCTGCCGCCCCTCGAGCCCGCGCCCCTGGACCCGGACGCGCTGACCATCGGCTTCGCCCGGCGCTTCGTGCCCTACAAGCGCCCCGACCTGCTCTTCACCGACCTGGACCGCCTGGACGCGCTGGTGAACAACCCCCAGCGCCCCGTGAACCTGATCTTCGCCGGGCGGGCCCACCCCGCCGACGGCCCCGGCAAGGCCCTCATCCAGAAGGTGGGCCAGCTCACCGCCGACCCCCGCTTCCGCAACCGCATCCTGTTCGTGGAGAACTACAACATCCACATCGGGCGCAACCTCTACCAGGGCGTGGACGCCTGGCTCAACAACCCCCGGAGGCCCCTGGAGGCCTGCGGCACCAGCGGCATGAAGGTGGTCATGAACGGCGGCCTCCACATCTCCGTGCTGGACGGGTGGTGGGCGGAGGCCTACGACGGCGAGAACGGGTTCGCCATCGGCAACGGCGAGATCCACGCCTCCACCGAGGTGCAGGACCGCCGCGACGCCGACGCCCTCTTCCGCCTCCTGGAGGAGAAGGTGGTGCCCATGTACTACCGGCAGGACTCCAACGGCGTGCCCCGCCAGTGGATCCACGCGATCCAGCGGTCCATGCGCACCCTGGCCTGGCGCTTCAACGCCGACCGCATGGTCATGGACTACGTGCGGAACTGCTACCTGCCCGCCGCCGTGGCCGCGTCCTGCCAGATGCCCACGCCGTGAAGTAGGACGTCCGGCTTGACGGATACAACCGTCCCCGCCCCCTTGGGGCGGGCGGCGGCGTGGCTTCCCGGAGCCTGTTGCCTTACACTGCATGCATGGGCCATCGCCTTGTTGCAAAAAGGAAAACGTTCATGGGCATCTCCCTGCGCGCCATCGTCCCCACCGCCGCGGCCCTGCTGGCCTGCGGCGCCCTTCACGCCGAAAGCGGCATCTGGGGCGTGCAGATCGGCATGGCCCAGCCCTCGGGGGGCGCCAAGCAGTGGGTGGGTTCCACCGTGGGCGCCGCCCTGGACGTCACCGACACCTACAGCCTGGGCGGCCAGGACGCCGTGCGCATGCGGTTCGGGTACTTCACCTTCAAGGCCAGCAGCAGCAACCCGGAAACCCTCACGGTGCCAGGCTGGACCACGGCCTCCTACCCGGCCGACACCACCAACGAGGCCTACGCGTTCACCTACGGCGCCGAGTACGTCCGGTCCCTTCCGGCCCGGCTCTACGTCCTGGCCGGCCTGGGGGTGGCCTACGTCTCCGCCAACCGCACCGGCACCTTCGACCTCACCGCCGCCTCCGCGGGCCCGGTGAAGAGCAACTACGACGCCAACAACTTCGTCCCCTACTTCTGCGGGGGCCTGGGCGTCCAGATCACCCGGTCCGTGGCCCTGGAGGCCCGCTACCAGTCCACCTCCATGAAGGCCCAGACCCGGAGGCTGGATCTCAAGCCCCTGGGCATGTCCACCCCGGCCGAGGTGGCCTTCGAGAAGCTGACCGTCTCCACCCTGACGGTGGGATTGAGCCTCACGTTCTGACCCGGAGGTAGCCATGGGAATCCGCGGGGCCCTTTGGGCCGTCGCCTGCCTCGTCGCCATCGCCCCCCTGCGGGCCCAGCCCAAGGCGGGCCCCTGGGTCCCCGCCTACCAGGGCGTGGAGATCGCCACCGGCGAGGCCCCCGAGCCCCGCCGGCAGAAGGCGTACGCCGTGCGCGTGGACCTGCGGGCTCCCGGCATCGAGCTCTTCGCGACCCCCCACGCCGGCCCCCGGGAGACCGTCAGCGAAACCACCGGCGAATTCCTGGCCCACCACCGCCTGCAGGTGGCCATCAACGCCAACTTCTATGACCCCTGCTGCACCCCCGGCGACAAGGACCTCCTGGGCCTGGCCATGTCCGGCGGCCAGGTGGTCTCGCCCGCCGTGGCCAAGGGCATCGGCACCGCCGCCTTCGTGGCCACACGGGACAACTTCGCCACCTTCCTGAAGACCGGCGAGGACTTCCGCACCAGCGGCCTCTGGACCGCCGTGGCCGGCACCGAAGTGGTGCTGGTGGACGGCCGGCGCACGGTCTCGGAAACGAAGTTCAACAAGGCCACCCACCCCCGCACCGCCCTGGGCCTCACCCGCGACGGCCGCCACCTGATCCTCCTGGTCATCGACGGCCGCCAGGAGGGCTACAGCGTCGGCGCCACCATGGACGAGGTGGTGGACTGGCTGATCCGCTTCGGCGCCGCCGACGGCCTGAACCTGGACGGCGGCGGCTCCACCGCCCTGGTGCGGGACGTGGATGGCCAACCCAGGCTGGTGAACCACCCCAGCGGCGTGGCCCTGGGTTCCATCAGCCCTGCCGGCGGAGAACCCCAGCAGCGGTCCAACGGGAACAACTTCGGGGTCTTCGCGCGGCCGCGGAAATCGGCGTCCTAGCCTCCACCGATATACGATGAAGCATACCGAAGAGGTGGAGCGGGCTCCAGGCAGTTGGTTGCCAAGGACCTATCTCGCGGAAGCGACCTCGGGCTGGCCAGCGCCCATCATGGGGTGGCTTTGGTTGATGCGTGTTCGCTCAAATTTGCACGAGACTTGGATTTCTGCGAACGACGCTCAGATAAGGCACCCGTACCGGAAACACACCAGCGAACAGCACCACCAGTGCCATTCCTGATGGAAGGAGCAGGGCACCGGCGGCTGCGATGGGTGAGCTATTCCGAGGAACGCTCCTCTTCATTAGTTGACCTTGAGAAACCCATCCGGCGGTTTCGAGGCGCAGAACGACCTCTGAGGGCGCCCGGGCCCGACCGGAAGTTTCAGGCCGCCTGAAGCCCTCCCAGCCACCCCAGGGGCAGCCCGGAGGTGGGCTTGAGGTAGGCCAGAAGCCATCGGTACAGGCCTGACCGCAGCCGGGCCAGGATCTTCCGCAGGTTGTGGCCAGCTCCACACAGGAAGGCGTTCATGGCGTCGCCCTGCATGCCCTTGAGGAAGTTTCGTCCCAGCAGGCCGTCGTTCTTCATGTGGCCGATCTCGGGTTCTACAGCGGAACGCCGCCGGAGGTGGCGCTTCAGGGTGTAGCCGAGTTTGCGGGTGCCGCTGATGAGGACCCGGCTTCGTTCCACGGGGACCCCATGGGCCTTGTAGCCCCGGTCCACGAAGGTAGTCCCGGGGACCTTGCCGGTGAGTCGTTCGATCTGGTCGAGTTGTCCTTCCAGAGTGTGGCCATCGTAGGGGTTGTCCGGGAACGTCTGGATGCCCACGACGAAGCCCTCCTTGTGGGTCACGGCCAGGCTCACCTTCACCCCGAACTCATACGGCTTGTGAGCCTTGCCCTTGGCGATTCACTCCACCTCCGGGGCATGGAGGCTGTAGACCTTGCCCTTGGTGAAGCGCTTCTGGGTAAGGATCTGCTCGGCCAGGATGAAGGTGCCTTTGTGGGCCTCGAAGGCCGCATCGCTCATCTTCCGTTCGACATCGCGCATCACCCGGCCTGTCATGGTCTTCAGGGTTCGCAGGACCTTCTTGGCCCGGCCGTATTGCTTGGCCTTGGCGTGGCCCCCGTGCTTCTGGAAGGCGCGGGCCATCAGCTTGCGGTAGCTCTGGCGAAGGGTGATGCCTTCCTTTTCGGCAATGCGGAGCATGGCGGCGTGGACCTTCCGATAGAGCCTGGCATCGGTCGGATGCTCCACGGCCTTGGGCTGCACCGTGGTGTCCACAATGACCTTGTCCAGGCTGGTTTCGGTGATGACGCCAGCCTTCATCCCCGCGGTGATCGTGGCCTGGAGCAGTTTCTCCACGCCGTCCTCGCCGATCCGTTGCCGCCATCGGGACATCTGGCTCGGATCGATGGGCAGGGCATGCTGGAAGAACTCCTCCCCGCAAAGGAACTGCCAGTAGGGGTTCTCGACCCACCCGCGCACCGTCTGCTCATCGGAGATGCCCTTGAGGTGCTTGAGGTAGTGGAGGCCTGCCATGAGCCGGATCGGTACGGCCGGCCTTCCGTTGTCGGCGCAGTACAGGGGGCCGAATTCCTCCGCCAGCTGGTCCCAGGGGATCGTGGCCGCCAGGCGAACCAGCTCGTGGTCCATGTCCAGGGCCAAGTCGAGGCGCATGGTGGAGATCAGGGGCTGCTCGTGGGTCCTGGGCTTGGCTTTCGGCTTCATCGGTACACCGCAATAAGGGGGTTCGTCCCTATCTTTCTGGTGTACCAGATACTTGAAAAGTTCCCTCAAATATTTGAAGAATTTCGACTTGGGGGTTTTTCAGGGCCGACTCATTACCCGACTTCAACCGTCGATATTTTTTATAGAATGCATTCAATGCTGTCATGGCAGCTGAACAATCTGGGTTCAACACATCCGCCGTGCTACCAATCGCCGCCACAGCTGGTCCACCAAGGGGACCTGCAAGCCGACTGAGCTTCCCTGTTAGCGAAAGACCACCCCCAACAGCACCTGCGACACTCGCAATCTGACTCACAAGGTTTGTAGCATCAGCAAAGGCAGTATTGGGGCCTGTTTGCGATAACCACCAAACCAAACCTGGCGATTAGCTATCCACCCGCAAACATTCCAATAATAGTTCAGCCTCTTTTTGATATTCAAACTCTTTTAAAAGATCTCGTCTATGTAATTTTTTCATTCCTCGAACAATTTCTATGTCTACCGTAGAACCATCAAAGCTCCATACAGGAAGCCCAGGTTTCAACTTGAATTCAAGAGCTTGAAGTCGATCAAGAATTGACTTTGACATATTTGACTTGTCCTTGGTAAGTGTCAATAATTTTTTACTTCCACTTCCACTCAAGTCATAAACTCTAAATATTCGCACTCCAAAGCCGTCAATACCATAATAAACAATTCGGTTCGCTTTGGGAGTAAGTATTTTAACTATTACTCCGCTAGCAACCCGTGGGCTTTTATCCTGACAAATCAAAAAAGAAGGGACAAAGATGCTTATTAGAATTGCCGCAATAATATTTTTCATTTTAACCCCCCATCATGAGAATTCGTCAACCAAGAACCTCCCGAGACAATTGTTGCAAAACGACCAGTAACGGGGTCTATCCGATTCAAAGTCCATCCTCCAGCCAATATATAAAAGCTAGTCATGGTTGGGGATCACGTGTTGAAATCCTTAAATGCAGCCAGATCCCGATCGCTTGGAGTTGTGTCAAAAGGATGTGTATGTATAAAGCCGATCACACCATCAGGCAGAAACCCTCGATACGTCACTTCCGCATCTAGATTTTCCCAATCTCCAGACCCCATAGACCAAGTTATGGTCCCATCCGAATTAATAATGAAAGTGCCTTGTTCATTACCACTTATTAAGAAATCTGTTCGCATGTCCTACAGCTTCTTGCGCAACTTCGAAGATAGAAATACAAGGTCCGTACTTTGTCCTGCTTGCGACTATAAGCCTCATTGTTTTGCAGCAGCCCCACCATGGGGGGGAGGCGCCACAATACCCATCTGCGTCAAAGCAAAACGAATACCAGATGCTGACGTTTTGCTGCCCTGGAGGCGATCCACTTCGGCTAACAAATTTACCAACTTAGGAGCAACGAATTTAGCACGTGGACCAAAGTTGCCCAAGCACCTAGCTATCCAATAACGGACCGAGTCGTCTGCATTATCCAAAAGATTAGCGATATTAACTATAGTTTCATCGTTAACCAATTTTGGATCTACACCTTTCGTCAACTCGAAAAGATGTTTAGCGGCTTCTGTTCGAACCACAGGACTCGCATCTTCTCGCACCTTCACAATCGAGGTTGAAAGGTTTCGCATGAACATCTCTCCACCCTGGGCATAAGCTTGGCTTGATACCATGAGCAACAATGAATTCGCAACCACCTTGGTGTAATACTTTAATCGATACATGTACATGCTGAGTCCCTCACCATTGCTCAAGGAGCAGTCCAGGTTCTACAAAGTGGGAATGTTGAATTGAGAGGTAGATTTGGAGCAACAGTAGTTGCACTTAAAAGACCAGCCGCTGTTCCAGGACAATTCGGGATAAAAGCTCCCGGCAATGATAAGCCTTCATAGAAAGAGGCAGCGGAATATGCAGTTGAACCGGATGGCAACCTAAATGTATCATCTGTTGGATCTGGATAGTAATCAGTATAACGTGAGTCAGCCGGTACGTTCCATGCCTCCCAATAATTATAGCTTTGATTTCCAGTCGCATCAAAAGCTGTTACATGCTGAATAATCCACCCACCAAGTTGAGATGGTTGAGATAGTTGCCATTGAATAACCCAAGAGTCAGAGCCTTGGCCGCCGCTAACGTTATTGTAATCCAAACCTTGGGTCGAGGGCGTTGCGCACCACGAAGAGTATGACTGGGTCTGCAGCCCAGTGAAATTATCCCAGGCGTAAGATTGCCCCTGTGTTGTTTGGGACCAATGATAGGTCCGCGAACCCCAGGCCGAAACCGATGGAATGGGTGCCCCGAGATACCCATCAACCAACTGCGCATAGGAAAATCCTTCTGTCGCCTTTGGGCCAATATACAGATACACACGCGTTGACCCGCCGGCCCAGAAGTCCGCGCTCCGGTCCCACCCAGCCGGCGCTTCCTTGTAGGACAAGGGAACACCACCCGCCATTCCGCTCGGGTCCGTGACCATGAAGGGGCTGCCGCCAGCATACGCATACTGGTTGGCCTGGAAGGGATCGGCGCCCTGATCGCTGTTGACGAACCGGTGCCAGGGCGCGCAATAGAACCTGCCCTTCATGTACGTCAGTCCGCTAGGATCCGCCTGGAGGTGGCCCGTGTAGCCGGTGGAGGGTTCATACCCTGTTTGAAGGATCCGTTCCCCGAAGGGGCCAAAGAACTGGCGTCCCTCCTCGGCACCGTTCGATC
>MTLE01003227.1_pt1 | contig 14841 bp, 9 predicted proteins | sample 1982461 | NCBI WGS metagenome assembly MTLE01 (sample SAMN05712605, study PRJNA340218) | biofilm metagenome | isolation source: sample SPL anode biofilm adapted to -200 mV | place: USA | collected 2012-02-03
AATGCTTTAAAATTCATAGTAATGTTTTATTTTGCTCTTTTGTAATGAGCTAGATTTTTATTTACACTGTCATTTATAATGTGTAATCACATTTATTTTAGGTCGATTCGGTAAAATGTATAATCTATTTTTGTAGAAATATTTTATTTGTCTAAGCATAATCCAATATCACAAGCAATTTTTTGTTTCTAAATTATTGGTATACTATCTTGGTCTAGCATTTTAAGTCAATACGATATTTAATAAATATATTTATTTTTTGTAAAGTATTTCATCTTAATATACTATTAATCTGGAACAAAAATATGTAATTATTAAATTACTTCAAAATCACGTCCACTTCTTAGATTATTGCTTTTATCGTTTATTGAATCGATTAATGATTAATTAACAGCATAAAATTAATAATATTTTTTAGTAAATCAAACTTTTATTGAAATAATTTTATAATTAATAAATTCCTTTATATTAATATATTTACTATAAATATATCATTTAGCCACTCATTTTGCTTTATTTATAACTTTATGCATTCCAATTTCATATTAATTTTGCCTACTTATTAATAAAATAGTTAATTATATTATTTCTCAATAATATCTGATTCAAACAATAATCTACTGTGGTATTATTCATATCTAAAAAATATATTAACATAGAATAACTCAAAAAAATGCGCCACAGACTATAAAAGCCCATGGCGCATCCAGTATAATCAATAATTACACGCTTATGTCCTCCAATAAATTTTCAGATGTGTGAATAATGACGTTATCAATACCACAAGTGTAGTTGATATAATTCCCCTGAGAAATCCGACCCAAGCATTAAAATTTAGGCTATCCAAATAAACATATAGTCCTAGCACATTCAATAATGGAATAACCAACATACTACCCGACACGTATGCAATCATAGGATTCTTTCCACACATCTCAAGCGGCTTAACAATCCATCCTATCCTCCGTATATCACACAATATTGAGAATGCAATAAGAGCAAATGACGCTAATCCTGATGTAACAAAATAATAGCTGAATGTAGAAGGGTCTTTTCTTATACCACCTTCATATGCCTCAAATGACAACCCTAGTAATAATAAATAAGCACCTATCTTATATAGTTTTCTCCACAGTTCAATATTATGATCACATTTTAATTTCCAAAGTAATATACCAAACAGAACTAAAACAACTACCGTAAACAATAGATTTGTTACTAAGTATCTAGAGAAGAGTCCGACTATGTTTGAAACTATTAATAGCAAACTAATCCCAAAGACTATCCATATCCATTTTCCATTAATATATCTTTTATTATCCGGCTCTTTTCTCGCTTTCATCCATTTTGACAAAAAATCGCCAGCATATATACCAGGAACTATTATAAACAGATATTTCAAAAACATAAAATTATATAGCCATCTAGCAGGCGACGCATTCATTAGCCATTGATTCCAACTTCCGTCAGTTTTCGAGCCAATCAGCACAGCCATTATAAAAGGTAGCACACCTATTCTTATAATCTTATTTCCCCGAGAAAATACATATAGTAAACCTCCGAAGAACGCCATATTCGCCAAAACCAATATTATAATATTACTATCGCCTAAGGAAAATGCTTTATTATTAGCGTAAGTTACATTTAGCATCATCACTACTCCTACAATCATTGCGCCTAATGATATTAATTGGTTCATCAATTCAGACAACTTATTGAACCGTATAAACATTGGGAACAATAGGCCGAAAGCACACAGTGACAATATCCACGCTCTCATATCCTGAGGATCAGAAAGCATCCATGGATAGAAATGCTGGATAAAAATCGCAAAAAATGCAAGTTTTACACCTCTTTCAGCTATTCTAGCTGTTAACATCCATTCCGATGCTCCTTTCTTCAGTTTACGGCCTAAAGAAAGAGGGAATGCCGCTCCCATTGAAAATAAAAAGAATGGAAACACCAAATCTACCCAAGTTATACCTAATACACTAGGATTAAAAACACATTCTGGCGGTGGTTCTTGACAATGATACATCCACGCTGGAAGGATACCCCATGCAATTTGTCCAGATAAAACCATCATTATGATGGCAAATCCACGCAATGCATCAAGCGCCATTGCTCTATCGTTAGCTATCATTTTAATTATTAGTTTTTAAAGCTTCTCCTTCTGATACAGCTTTCTTTAAATTAGGCCACCATCCTCTATTTATAATATGGACTATATCAAAAATCATCAAGCCATTTGACTCTTTAAGATTCATCTTCACAGCTTTTTCAAATTGATTTACATCCTTTTTATAATCTTCCACATATATTCCTCCACAAAAAGGATTCCCATTAAGTAGTTTCTTTGTGTATTTACAGCCACCTTCCACACAAAGATGTTCGCCTTTAGATATCTCACTATCTGTTTCATTCTTATAAGTCCCATTCGACTTTCTATACTCTTCTAATGTTACGTTCCAATAATAATTACCATTTGTATAGATATCTAGTAAATCGCCATAAGCATACTTCTTATAGTTCTTTGTAGCCCATTCAAAATCTTTACTTGGATCATATTTTTTTGAAGCCCAATTAGCACCAACCTCATAATACGATGGATACCATGCTCCAGTATATGCTCCGAATAGGATATCATGTCTTGCATCCTTCAAAGCCTTTTTGGTTTCTTTAAAGAAATTATATATCACACTTGCTCTCCATTCTATCCACTGCTTGAAATATTTACCTTCTTTTCGAGTGTAGCCTGACGCATCCGAAGTTTTCACTCATTCATATATATCTTCAGGGAAACGGTCAAGCTTCGTCCCAATATATTTTTCAAACATCTTTCTAGAATTATCAGAGAAATCTGATTGCAAACCGTCATACCTAGTTCTATCGAGGACTACTCCATCAATATCATATTTTTTAGCACACTCCACTATTATACTACGTTCATATTCTTGAACTTCCGGCAATGCTGGGTTTGTAAAGGCTGTAGTCCTTCCCTTTATTTCAGTAATTGGTATTAATCCCTGCCCTGGGACATAATTTATTGACTGCCATTGAGGCTTTTCATCATATAATATCCCTTTCTTAAATATACCGTGCCACTCACAAAAAACATTGAATGATGCAAACACCTTCATCCCATGTCTATGAGCCGCGTCAACAAAATACTTCAAGAAGTCATAATTGTCAGCGCGTTTCACGCCCTTCCATTCTTTCATTCTTGGAGCAATATCACTAAAGAATGCAACTGCGCTTCCAGTTCCTTTAACGTCTACAACAAGTGTATTAAATCCAGCATCCTTACATTTATCTACATAATAGTTAATTGAATCCAATGAACTAAATGTTTCCCAATTAGCTGATAAATCCACCCACATTAGTTTAGGGGATCCAGCTGATTTAGCCACTAAAATGACTAATATTAATAACAAAGATGAAATCAAACGTTTCATATTTAATATGCTATCTAGTTTTTAATTTTTTAATTTTGGAAATGCTATTTTCTCTTTATAGAGAGTCCTTAATACCTTTATAAATTCAGCATCTTTTAACCCTTTATTATAAAAGAATATCTCTCCATTTATACCCAAACTCCTATTCACATTTATCTGCTTGAGTAAAGTTTCTGTTGTCATTTTAGAATAAGATCCTCCATTTGACAAAATAATACCTGGAGCAAAAAGTTGTTTGGGATTCATAACTTTAAGATGACCGAGCACGCCTTTCACAGTTCCTCTATATGCATTTTCATCATAGCGGTAACATTGCACAGCCAATAAATCACAAATTCGCATTTTGCACCACTGGGGCCACTCTTGCATCAAATTATCCCGACTCCAAGGATAGGGATTAGGGGCAAAGCTCACATAAATATTCTTGTTCAACTTCTTTACTGACTTATATAGTTTTTGTCCAAATGCATTAAGAATATTTAATCTCCATCTAACCCATTGCTCATTTCTAAAATCCGCTGGAGGCTCTTGATTGAATTTCTTTTTATAAAGACTCTTAGTATAACTATCATAGTCTGAATTCATTGGCATTGCAGGCATCCTATCGTCCCCTTGTATCCCATCGACATCAGTATATAGCTTTATTGACTCGCTAATCAAAGAAATAAGGAAATTCTGCACTTCCGGGCCATAAGCATTGAAATAATAATCATTTTTATTATAGTTGGATGGTTGCCCATCATTTCCAATACCCATCCATTTAGGATGCTTAGTAAGAATCGGATTTTTTATGTTAAGAGGTTTCCCTTCTCCCATAAATCCATATTCAAACCAAAAAAACACCTTTATATTCCTTTTATGAGCTTCATCTATAATATCCCTCACTGGATCATTTGTATCGCTTTTGTATCCTTTTGAATAATTTGCTAGAAGATATACGTCATTAATATCATTATAGCTAGTATTCTTTAATAGGACTTTACTTTTAAAAATTGTCTTGGTCTCAGCATATGATACTAGAAAAATAGAATTCATATTTAATGAATCCAGTTCATCAACAAACCTCACCACATTGTCATGCGTCCACATAACATCGGTGAAGCGTGGAGCTGGAACCCACACACCTCTCACGCCTTCAGAGTTTTGAGCGAATAAATTATTCAAAAAAGTGAAAGCTAACGATAAAATCAATAATGCAATTCTCATTATATCTTATTTACCATAAGCAGCGAAGTATGCTTGATGCTTTGCTAACCCCTCATAAAACCAGAATGATTCTCCTTTAAAGCCTTGTCGACGGTTTTCATCTATCATCTTCTGCAAGAAAGTTTCATCAACATCATATGTCCCATTCTTAATCAAAACTCCCGGAAAGAATTTGCTTCTGTCCTTTGGCTCGAGATAATTTATTTGTTGTGCAAGGGTTGATTTATAACTATCTATATCATAACGATAAATCTGCGGAATTACAATATCAACGTACCCATTCTTCAACCACGTTGGCCAATCTTGAAGATAATTTTGATATCCCCATGGGTGTATACTTGGAGCAGATGCCACCTTAACATTACTTTTCACTTTCTTAACCGATTGATATAAATCAGCCAGAAATGCAGTTAATTTCCCTGCTCGCCAAGACATCCATGCATTATCCGACACATTTGAAGGTGGAAGATTGCCGTTATGTTCTGTTTTATATAGATTTATTGTATAATCATCGTATCCGCCTTCCACTGGCATGGCTGGCAATCGGTCATCGCCCATCACGCCATCCACATCATAGTTTTTAACCACTTCAAGCACCAGTGATTTCATAAAATCCTGTACCTCTGAGTTGATAGGATTCATCCACACAAATCCATTCTTGGTAAGATAGTTCCCTTGTGAGTCTTTAGCTGCCCAAGAAGGTTTTGTTTGGAGAATTTTACCTCCATTTTGCCCGCAAGACGCTGCAAATCCATATTCAAACCAAGCATACACTTTCAAACTCTGGTTATGAGCCTCAGCAATTATTTCTTTAAGAGGATCTCTACCTACAAAAGCATCATCTATCTCGTAGCCAAATAAATCTTTCGTTATTTTGCTAGGATAATCCGTTGCTCCCTTACCCCATACCACAACATATATATTATTAATACCTGCTTTCTTACAATTGGTTACGGCTTGCACTATATTGGCCTGTGAATTTAGGGCTGTGCTCGCTGTGCTTGTAATCCACGTTCCTGAAGTTAAACTTGTTGCTACAGGGGGCGTTTCGGGTTCATCTGTTTTTCCTTTCGAATCGCCACCACATGATGCCAACATAAGTATGCTCAAAAGAGCTGTATAAAATAATTTCTTCATTCTAACAAAATAAAATGGATGGAGCAATGGGTTTAATCCATTACTCCATCCTATTTAAAAAATTTTATTTAGTCAACTTATATAAATACAAATTAGAATTTGTTGCTACATAAGCTGCATAAAGTTGCCCATTGATTATTCTCATATCAACGTCCATTGTATTATTCACATTAGCTGCTTGCTGATCCATCACCACGTCCATTATCGGATTTTGTGCTGAAGTTTGTAGCCCGCTTGTGATATCACACAATCTAATCATATTTTCTTTGGAATTCTTTAGAACTACATATCCCAAATATGTTCTTCCGTTATAAATAATAACCTTAGAATCAGTCACTGGCATACCTGTAAGTTTAAACTTCTCCTGGAAATTGTTATCCATTACAGCAATTCCATTGAAATTAGTAGACGTTGCAGTTACAACGAAACCACCATTATTTGCAATTGGTTCCACTGAAGCATAGTAGCTGAATTTAGCTTCAAAATCTACTACCTTAGGCGCGCCAACTACTCCATTTGTAACGGTCCAAATTGCAACCTTTGTAGTCTGTGCGATAGGCATAGTTATAACAGCATTACCCTTCAAAGATCCTGTTACATTCAAACCAGCAGCACGAGGATTTGTAACACCTAATGATGCCATAGAGAATGATATAAATGGTTCTGGCTTAGCTGTTACAGAGCTCCACTTGTAAATCCATTGCTCTCCAGCCGACATTCCGAGAGAAGAACCAATGATTACTCCGTCATCATCTATTGCGAATTTTCTAAATCCATAGCTTATACCCACACAGCCTTCAGCCGATAAAGTTCCAACCTTATTTCCACTAAAGTCATAATATGCTGGGGTCTTTGCTCCCGTTGAATAATTTGCTACTAGCACGTAATCACTTGTAAGACCTACAGCACCTGCATCATTTGCGCTAACGCCAAGTGATTCATATGCCTTAAAGAATTTAGGAGTTACATCCAATTGAGGTATACCCAAAGTAAATTCTTTTGTGATTCCATCAGAGCCCTTAATACTTACCTTATTATTTCCGCTAAGTAAATCCAATCCTTGGCCTGTAAATGCAGGATCAACTACATTACCGAATCCAGTGCCAAGAGTAATATTGATATTAGAGAAGTCTAATAGATATGGGAAATACCCTGTTACAACATTTGTTGCCGATGTCTCCACCTTAGTTGTTGTTACACCACCTGAAGTCATTGACTTAATAAATGCGGGTCCCACTGGTTCAGTCGTAATAATCAATTGATAAGGATATTTTGTTGCCTCATCCACACCCAATACATTAAATGCTATAGGATTTGTATAGTCTCTTTCAGACCCATTTGTGAAGTCTACTAGAGTTCCATTCTTGAATTCCATTGATGCTTTAAGTGCTTTAAGATCTGTACCTACTGGAACTTGTACAATAATACTATTTGAACTCTCGTGTACATCGCTCTTTGGCACATTTAATCCGTCGATAATGAAAGATAACAATTTTGGAGCAGATTGAATTTTCAAAGTAGTTTTCAAATCGGTTCCGCTGTAACCATTCATTTCTACATCGAAAGGCTTACGGCAGTCATATTCTTGATTATTCGTGAAATTAACCAAGTCGCCGTTTGCCACCAAGATTTCAACCTTAACATTGCTTATATCCATTCCTGGTGCCACTGTTATTATGGTTGAATTCTCATCATATGTTGGAACATATAATTCATTATTAATTTTCACGCCCACTATTTTCACTCCTTCGAAGGCACGAGAATCTTCATCTGAACAGGATACAAACGATATACTAGCCATCAGTATGGCAAGCAATATGCTTAATAAACTTATTCTTTTCATAGTCATTTTCTTCTAATAATTAAACTATTCTCCGTATCCAGGATTTTGTTCCAACCAAGGACACTTATTTCTCTCTGTTTGAGGTATTGGCCACAAGTAGAAGCGATCTTCCCATGAACGGCTCTTATCTCTTACACGTAGATTATAGCCTTTCTCTACTAAAGCCTTATAGCTTGCTATATCGTTAAGATCTCTTTCTGACCCTGCTTCGCCATAAGATGGTATCAAGTCTGCTGGAGCTTGATCATATCCATCTGGATATAGTCCCTTAGCTGCATCTACGCCTGTTGGCTGTAAGAATCCATAAGTTGGTTCTGCATTTTGTATTGCTCCCATACGCCAACGACGCATATCAAACAACATCAACATTTCTTTAGCCAACTCTACCTTTCTTTCACGGCGTACTATCTGACGCATCAAATCTTGATTTCCTTGACGTGCTGGATTCACTGTCAATATTCCTGGCATACCCACACGTGCTCTTACACGGTCTATTGCACTAACTACCGAAGCATCTAACTCATTCAATTCAATCTTAGCTTCTGCATATGTCAATAGTACTTCTGCAAAACGAAGAATACTAATATTATAGGTAGGAACAGCTGAACTTTCATCATCATAATGATTGTATTTTTTCCAAGCAAATCCTACACCGCTTTGAACGTATCCATATTGAGCTACAGCTCCACTATAGTCCTTATTATCCACTAGCTTAGTAGTTCCGTCGGCTAAGAATGAAGTAGTTTTTGAATTAAATAGTTCCATCAAGAATTTCATCTTGTTGCTTCCTGTATTACCAATAATGGTATCATGATGAGTATAAATAGTTTCTTTCAGACGTGGATCTCTTGATATAAATGGTTTTTTAGGATTATATCCTGAACCTGCCTCATCAATACGTTTACCATTCTTCATTTCATAGGTATCTACCAATTGCTGAGTTGGGAAACGTCCGCTTTGTCCTATCATACGGCATTGCTCTCCTAATGACATATAATGAGAGTTCTTATCCCCAAAGTCCGAGAACATCATGAATAACATTGTCTCTTTCTTTGTTGATGACTTTAATTGACCGGCTCTTGTAAACAAATCTGCATAATTTGGAGCTAAATCTCTTCCGCTCTCATTAATAACTTGTTTAGCAGCTTCTGCTGATATTTGGAAGTATTTAGTCGCTGAATCAGCATCTTTAACAGCATTCATTCCGAATCCAAACTTGCACCAAGAACCAGCATAAAGAGCTAATCTAGCTTTCAAACCTAAAGCAACTGATTTATCTACACGTCCCCATTCACTTGCTTGCCAACTTAATTTTGAAGCTGCATCGTCTAAGTCTGCCAAGACTCCATCCACTACATCACGCCATGGTGTGCGCTTGCAATTAACTAATTCCTCATCGGTTACAGGCTTTGTAAAATATGGCACATCGCCCCACATTGCCACAGCATAGATATAGAAATGTGCTCTAAGCACTTTTATTTCTGCTAAATATGTTTTTGCATTTTCATTCAATGAGTTATAGTATGGTTCAGCTCCTGTTAGCACCGCATTACATCTTGCGATAGATGTATAAAGAGTTGCCCATAGTTTTTCATTTGTGAAGTTTGTACGTAATTCTACGTTACCTACACCAATGGAGCTATTATCAGCACGTTCGATTCCAAATGGAGTGTACATATCCCAAAGAATTGAATAAGGAATATTACTTGTCGTTCCATGGTCTAATTTCAAACGTTGGTAGCATGCAGTAGCGCCTTGTTTGATTGCTCCCTCATTATTATAGAAGTTTGATGAGAGATAATCGCTCTTAGGCTCTCTGTCCAAATAGTCATTACAGCTTGTGAATGCTGTTCCTATGCCGAGCGCTAATGCTATCGACACTATACTTGTTGATATTTTATCTAATTTCATAATCTTGCGTCTTTAAAATTTCAAATCTACACCAAATGTTACAGTACGCATAATTGGATAGAATTCACCACCCACTGAACCACTATAAGATACTTCTGGGTCATATCCTTTGTAGAAACCACTCAAAGTGAGTAAGTTTTGTGCGCTTACATAGAATCTCAATGATTCAATGCTTGCTTTGCTCAATAGGTTCTTAGGAAGAGTATATCCTAATACCACATTCTTTAGACGACTATATGCTGCATTGCGAATCCACTTATCAGACTTAACGTAGTTATCTCCTGCATTTGCTTCAGGAACAAGAATAGGATATTCAGCATCCTGATTTTCTGGTGTCCATGAATCAAGTTGGTGTTCGAATAAGTTTGCTCCGTTTGCAAATGGTTTTAGTCCCACGCCACTCATATATGCTTTGCGTTGGCCTACTCCTTGAATAAATATTGTTGCGTCAAATCCTTTCCAGCCTCCTGTCAATGTCAATCCATATTCAAAGTGTGGGAATGGATCGCCTAGATATACCATATCGTTTGTATCAATCACATTCGGATTTGTATTTGGATCTTGGTTCACTTTTTTATACTTAATGAATCCAGGACGCGCAGCATTGCTGTATCTTGGAGAATTTGCTACATCATCCCAATCCTTATAATATCCATCTGTTAGATATCCCCATAGGCCATTCATTGGATAACCTTCCACAAGAGTCTTATCCTGAGAATTCAATCCATTAAGGTTCGTTACTGTATTGCGGTTATCACTCAAAGTGAATGTAACGCCATAATTAAAGTCACCTATTTTATTCCTATGGGTTAAGTTTACTTCCCATCCTATATTCTTCATATCACCTGCATTTGTATAAGGCGCGCTCATACCTGCATAATATGGTAATGGGAATGCCATAAGCATATCATATACTTTCTTATAATAGAAATCTGCTGTCACATTTAATTTGTTCCCAAAGAAATTAGCATCAACTCCTAGGTCAAATTGTTTTGACTTTTCCCAGCTTATATTACTATTTGAAAGTTGTGTTTGTGTAACACCTGATGCCAATTCTTTGCCGTCCCCGAAATAATATCCGTAACCAGTATTGATAACCGCTGCATATGGATAATTGCTACCCGAACTTTGATTACCTAGCAAACCGTAAGAAAGACGTAATTTCAAGAAATCTAGATAATCTTTTGTATTTTCCATGAATGATTCACTGGAAATTACCCAACCAACTGATGCTGATGGGAACATACCCCAGCGATTGTTTGAAGTAAAACGTGAAGATCCATCATAACGTCCGTTCACTTCTACAAGATATTTATCTTTATAAGTATAATTGATACGTCCGAATAATGATGCCATTGCCCAACTTGAAGCCCCACCATAGTTTGTTGCAGTTGCAGGATCACCATTGCTCAAATACCATTTATCAAGATCAAAATTAATACGGCCTGCACCAAAATCGCTATAATTATTGTCCTCAGCTTGGAAACCTACCAGCACTTTGAAATAATGGTCTGATATCGTCTTTCCATAAGAAGCCTGTGCTCTATAATAATTACGGATTGTTTCCGACCATGATTCATCTACACCGTCTTGCGATGGGTAAACACCCATTACTTGACCCTTCAATGATGTTGTATACGGAGTTATTACTCTTCTTCCACGAGCTGAAGTCTTATGATAGGAATATTGTCCTAAAATATCAAGTCCAGGTAGAGGTTGCAATAACAATGTTCCACTTGCTAATGCTTCAGAAACTTTTGAACGGCTAGTACCGCTTGCTTCTGCCATTGCTGTTGGATTCAAACCATTCTTTCCATATCCCCAGTTACCATCCAATTCACGTGCAGCCGATAATGTCGGCAACATATACAATGCTTGGTTGATAATAGATTTTGCTGTTCCTAATCCAGGATTTAATGAATTAGATTGACGAAGCGCTGTTTCGAGACTGAATTTTGCCCATTTCACAATCTGTGCATCAGCGTTTATACGTAAGTTTGTTCGATTATAGTTGTTATTTGCAATAAGTCCATCTTGTCCGAGGTAAGATCCTGATGCGAAGAACTTAAGATTTTGCCCACCACCAGAAATAGTTACATTATGATTATGCATTAATGCATTTTCTGAGATTGTTTCTTTTTTCCAATCTGTATCATAACGATTCCAATTATCTGGCATTAATGTCTTTTGTGCCTCAATCATTGCAAGTTGCTGAGTTCTCTGAGCGTCAGATACTGTAATACCAGCATTATCCCATGAATTCAATTCTGCTTGCAAATATTGCCATGCAGCCACTGGCTTTGGCATATTTGTAGGGCTTTGAATTGTCACGTAGCCACTATAAGATGTTTGAATCTTACCTTCGCTGCCACGCTTCGTTGTAATCAAGATTACACCATTAGATGCTCGCGATCCATAGATTGATGCTGAAGCCGCATCTTTCAATACTGATACTGACTCTACTGAAGCTGCATCAACCTGGTTAATATCCATTTCAATTCCATCAACCAAAATCAATGGGCTATTGTCTGAGTTGATTGAACCCAAACCTCTAATTCTAATTGAACCACCATCTGCTCCTGGTTGTCCTGACGTCTGTTGGATTGTAACTCCTGGCATTTCTCCCTGCAATGCCGTTGATAGAGAAGCCACACTTCTTTTTGTCAATTTTTCTGCACTCATGGAAGATACTGCTCCTGTCAAAGTAGCTTTCTTCTGTGTTGCATAACCCACCACCACTGTTTCATTCAAAACAACTGAATTTTCTTTCAAATCCACGTCTAGTTTTGTTTGCCCAGATTTGATGGCAATAGTTTGAGAAATATATCCGATATATGAGAATGTTACTTTCGCTCCATTCTTCACTTTAATCGAATAATTTCCGTCCATGTCGGTAGATGTGCCTGCTTTAGTTCCCTGCACAAACACGCTTACGCCTGGCAAAGGACTTGACTCGCCCTTTACCACCCCATGTAGAATAAACTCCTGTGCTTGAATCATCATGGAGATGGATAAAAGCACCATTAATAATAGGGTTTTTTTCATAACAAGAATTCTTTAAAGTTAATTATTAGGTTTATTGTTAGTTAGTCTAATACAAATTCAATAATTCCTCCGCGCATAATTTCGCTATATGAAATCCTTAGATTCCTCCTTTCAGAACCATTGACTAGTACTTTCTTTATTATGTTTCCGTTATTAGTTTTTCGTGTCGTAATTCTCAAATTCTTACCATTAACTAGTTTTATCGTGGCATTTTTCACTAATGGCCTTCCGCAAACAAATTCTCCTGATACTGGGTTTAATGGATAAAACCCTAATGCAGAGAATACATACCAGGCAGACATTTGACCACAATCTTCATTGCCAATAAGACCATCAGGCTCAGTCTTGTAAAATTCATCATATACTTGCTCTAGCCTCTTACTGCATTTTCCATTTTCTCCCAAATAGGAATAGATATAAATAATATGATGACTAGGTTCGTTTCCATGAGCATATTGACCTATCATGCCTGTAATATCTGCAGAAGCCCCTTCATTCAGTTCGGAACTTACAGTAAATAGATCATCTAGTTTTGATATTAGTTTGTCTTTGCCTCCAAAAAGTTTTACGAGCCCATCTATATCATGAGGTACTAGCCAAGTATATTGCCATGCATTTCCTTCCACATAATCATCCATCATATGTACACTGTGCGATGGGTCAAATTCTTTTCTAAAACTTCCATCGTACATTCTACCACGCATAAAGCCTACTCTTGGATCAAAATAATATTTATAGGATTTAGCACCTTTGCTGAAGTAATTATAGTCTGATTTATGCCCAATCTTCTTGGCCAATTGTGCCACTGAATAATAATCAATAGCATATTCCAGACCTTTTGCCACAGCCCATTCCACTTTATCCGCTGGCACATATCCTTTAGTATTTAGATAATCGAGACCTTCCCATTTAGAATTGCGTATTGAAGAAACGGCATTATATGCTCTTTCTGAATCCACTCCTTCAATTCCCTTCAGGCACGCATCCACAATAACCGGAATAGAATGCAAACCCACCATACAGTGCGTCTCATTTCCTGCCAAATGCCACATTGGAAGTTCTCCCTGTTGTTCGTAAATAGTCAGCAGAGAATTCACATAATCCTTTTCTCTATTATCTATCAATGTATATAAAGGCTGAGTTGCCCTGTATGTATCCCACAATGAGAAAATAGTATATGGAACAAAATCTTTCGCTTGGTGAGTTTTTCCGTCGGCTCCTCGGTAAAACCCATCTACATCACTAAAAATACTCGGCTGTATGGATGTATGATATAAAGCTGTATAAAATATTTTCATCACATTTCCATCAGACGAATTAAAATCTATTTTAGACAATTCTTTATTCCATGCCTTTTGAGCATCTTCTTTTATTCTTCCAAATTCAAATCCAGATTGCTCTGATTGTAAATTTTTTGCTGCACCTTCACACGACACATAGGATATACCTGTCTTTGCCTGCAACTCATTCCCATAAGGAACAAACTGCAGTATCGCCACCTTGCCATCTTCAGCATATTTCACGCCCAGTATCTTTTCTGAAAATACAGTTGTAAAATAAATGCGATGATCAGTTGCCCATTCATTTGATTTTCTATAACCTTGTATTGTAGAATCATTTAGAACTTTAATATTTGACTCAAGCCAACCCTTCCGGCTCATTAATGATTTTACTCCGTTTAATAGGTCCACCACTATATATTTTTTGCTTCCTGATGGATAAGTATAGCGCTGCAATGAAGTTCTTGTAGTGGCAGTCATATCCGCAACAATATTATTCTTATTCAATAATACCGAATAGTAGCCAGGACTCACATGTTGATTTTTTTTATCAAATGTAGAGACTATTGGCCATTCATCTGTAGTGCTCGGCATTAAAATAACATCTCCCAAATCTGCTATTCCAGTTCCACTTAAATGTGTTTGTGCAAATCCAATGATAGTGGAGTCGGAATCATTATATCCTGAGCACCATTCCCAACCAATGGACTTATTATTAGGTCCGATCTGCACCATTCCGTGAGGCACAGAAGCTCCTAGGAATACGTGACCATGACCACCCGTTCCTATTAAAGGATCTACATATTCCAAATAATCGGATGAAGCGTGAACCGCACCAATCGTAAAGATCTCACAGATAAGACTTAATAACAATATAAGGTCTTTGCGAATCATAATATCACTCTGATTTTTATATCTTTTTATTTTAGTTTTTCAAGGATTTGCCAGCATTGGTATAGACCTC
>MTLE01000451.1_pt1 | contig 14827 bp, 11 predicted proteins | sample 1982461 | NCBI WGS metagenome assembly MTLE01 (sample SAMN05712605, study PRJNA340218) | biofilm metagenome | isolation source: sample SPL anode biofilm adapted to -200 mV | place: USA | collected 2012-02-03
TGCGAGCAGGTGGAGGATCCGAAAGCTGCTAAGGGGATAGTGAAGCGCCAGGTGGTGAAGGTTGTGACGCCGGGCCTTGTGGTGGAGGCGGAGAGTCTCTCCCCGAAGGAGAATAATTTTCTTCTTTCGCTGTTGCGTGGTGATGGTGATCGCTGGGGGGTGGCGTATCTCGATATCTCAACCGGCGAGTTCAGGGTTACTGAGGTGGATGGAGCCGATGCCGCATGGGGGGAGGTGGCCTGCGCCAATCCCCGGGAGATTCTGCTGCCCGAATCCTTCCGCGAGATCTTGTCTTCGGTTTGCCGGGGGGATCTGCTTGCTGACCGCACCTTTACCTATGTGGATGACTGGGTCTATGACCAGGACTACACCGAAAGGCTCATTCGCAACCACTTTGGCGTGGCTTCTCCGGATGCACTCGGCTGCGAGGAATTTGTCGAGGGGGTTCGGGCAGCAGCAGCCATTCTCCACTATCTTCAGGAAACCCAGAAGGGAAAGGTCGATCATATCCGGGAGTTGTCTGCCTACCGGACCCAGGAGTTCATGGTTCTTGATGAGTCGACACGACGAAATCTCGAACTGACATCCACTCTGTCCGAGGGCAAAAAGCGCGGCTCGCTTCTGGGTTTGCTGGACCGTACGGCCACTGCCATGGGGGGGAGAAAGCTCAGGCAATGGATTAGTTATCCGCTGGTATCCATCGAAAAAATAAAAGAACGCCAGGATGCAGTTGGTGAGCTTGCCGGCGATCCGGGGCTTCGTGCCGGAATTCGTGATGCCCTTGAGGGGGTCTACGATCTTGAGCGCCTGAACGGTAGAATCAGTCTGGCAAGTTCTGGTGCCAAGGACCTCGTGGCCCTCAAGGTGTCGCTCTTGAGGATCCCTCCGCTCCTGGCCTTGCTCGGGCCCGCCCAATCATCACAGCTGCAGGAACTTCGCGGGGGGATCGACCCCTTGCATGATGTCGCGGAGCTTATCGGTCGCGGCATTGTTGATGACCCGCCGTTTGTGTTGCGCGAAGGGGGGATCATTGCCGACGGTTACCATGCCGAACTGGACGAGTTGCGTGCCATCAGCCGCGAGGGGAAGGGGTTCATTGCCCGTCTTGAGGCAAAGGAAAAGGCACGAACCGGCATAACTTCTCTCAAGATACGTTACAACAAGGTTTTCGGTTACTATATCGAAGTTACCAAGTCGAACCTTGCGGCCATTCCCGATGACTACATACGGCGGCAGACCCTGGCCAATGCCGAGCGCTTCATTACCCCCGAACTGAAGGAGTACGAGGAAAAGGTACTCGGCGCAGAAGAGCGGATTGTGGAACTGGAGTATTCGCTCTTTCAGCAGATCCGGCAGGGCGTGGCCTCAGAGGGAGAGCGACTTGCCCGAACGGCTGACCGCATAGCCATCCTCGATGTTCTCGCTTCTCTGGCAGATGTGGCCCATGAGCGGAACTACTGCCGGCCCCTCGTCGACGACAGCGACATTCTTTCCATCTCCGAAGGCCGCCACCCCGTTGTCGAGGCGCTCAATGTTTCGGAGCGGTTTGTCCCCAACGATCTCCTCCTGGATAACAGCGAGAATCAGCTTGTCATCATTACCGGACCCAACATGGCGGGGAAGTCGACCTTCATGCGTCAGGTAGCCCTGATAGTACTCATGGCCCAGTTGGGGAGCTTTGTTCCTGCCACAGAGGCGAGGATTGGCGTGGTTGACCGGATATTTACCCGTGTGGGAGCTTCCGATAACCTGGCCAGGGGGCAATCCACCTTCATGGTGGAGATGATGGAGACTGCCGCCATTCTTCGCAACGCCACGCCGAAAAGTCTGGTGGTGCTGGACGAGATCGGACGCGGCACCTCCACGTTCGACGGTGTATCCATTGCCTGGGCGGTGGCAGAATATCTCCACGATACGGACCGCTGTGCCGCAAAGACCCTTTTTGCCACCCATTATCACGAGTTGACGGAGCTGGCCGTAACCAGAAGCAAGATCAAGAACTATAACGTTGCCGTTAAAGAGTGGAACGATCAGGTCATCTTCCTGCGCAAAATTGTGGAGGGTGGGGCCTCTCATTCATACGGCATCCAGGTGGGGCGGCTTGCGGGGCTTCCCGTTGAGGTTGTTGAACGCGCAAAGGAAATTCTTCATAATCTGGAGAATGGAGAATATGCCGAGGGGGGTGTTCCGCGTATCGCCAAGGGCAAAAGGGGAGTTGCTCCCAAGGCATCACCCCAGCTTTCGCTTTTTGAGCAGGGAGACGACCTCCTCCGCAAGCGGTTGTCCGGCCTGAATATCTCAGCACTTACCCCCCTTGAGGCGCTCAATATTCTTGACGAGTTGAAGAGGATGGTATGACGTTATGATGCAACGATGGTCAAAAATTCTACCTCTCTTGATGGCTCTCGCGATGGTTGCCCTGCTTTCTTCCCTAGTTGCGGCCAAAGAAGTGGCTCCCAAACCAAAGGCCAGGACCGCCACTATTTCTACTCCATCAGCTGCAATGGCCGTGGTGACCGATATGCGTCACTGGTCCAACCCCGATTACACCCGCGTCGCCATAACTGCCAACCGGGAGGTTCGCTATGAGACCCACCAAATCAAGCAGCATCCAGATGATGCTCTTCCGTCACGCATTTATCTCGATATAACCGGTGCGAGGGTTGGCCCCGGCATACACGACCTGAAAATTGCCGATGAGCAGTTGAAAACCGCCAGGGTTGGCCAGTATCGGCCCGATGTGGTGAGAGTGGTGCTGGATGTGGATAGAATCAAAGAGTTCAAGGTGTTTTCTCTCGCTGATCCGTTCCGGATAATAATTGACGTGAAGGGGAATCGGCCCCTTGAGCTCAAAAATCTCACGGAACAGATCCATGCAGCATCGGCAAATCTGCCGGAGGATAAGGCGGTTGAGAACCGTAACGAGAAGCCCCTTCCAAAACAGACAGCTTCCTTCAAGCCGGGCAAGATAAGGCGGATAGTGGTTGATCCCGGGCATGGCGGACATGACCCTGGCGCAGTGGGTGCCGGCGGTACCCAGGAGAAGGATGTCGTTCTTTCTATCGGCCGCAAGCTTGCGGAGAAAATCCGTGAGGAACTGGGCATAGATGTGGTCATGACACGATCGACCGATGTTTTCATCCCCCTTGAAGAGCGAACCGCCATTGCGAACAAGGTTAATGCCGATCTTTTCGTGTCGGTTCATGCCAACGCATCCCTTAACCGCAATGCTTCGGGCATCGAGACCTATTACCTCAACCTGGCCAAAACCGAGAAGGCTGCCCAGCTTGCCGCCCGGGAGAACGGCACAACCCTCGAAAAGGTCAGTCTGCTTCAGGCGATTCTTTTTGATCTCATGGCCAACTACAAGCTGAACGATTCGGCCCATCTCGCCGAAGAAGTGCAGAAGGCACTTTACAAAAAAATTAACGGGCATTACTCCGGCACCAGGAATCTGGGGGTCAAGCAGGGGCCGTTTTACGTACTCGTGGGTGCCACCATGCCGAGCATTCTTGTGGAGACCGCTTTCATCAGCAATGAAGCTGAAGAGGCAAGACTCAAGGACCCGGCATTTCTCGACCGGTCTGCCGAAGGAATTGTGGACGGTATCAAAGCATACATCGGTGCTATCGGTTCGGGCCGTTAGAAAAGGGCTTTATGGAATTCAATATTGACCGCTATTTCCCTGACTCATTCCAGGAAGCCGGCGATGCCGGCCGAGCCACCTTCGAGGAAAAACGCCCCCTTTACCTGGCAGGGAGCAAGCATTTTCTCAACCACTACCGGGAAGAGATCAGAAAAATACACAATGCCGGCGCTCCTGGGACGGAGGTAGTCCGCTACCTGACGGCCATGACCGATACCCTCATTCGCAAGCTTTTCCGCAGCATTACCAAGGATGTGGGACAGGGCGGCCGGGTGAGGGAACCCTTGACCCTCACTGCCATCGGCGGTTATGGACGGGGTGAACTTAACCCCTATTCGGACATCGACCTGATGTTCCTTTACTCCGGGAAGAATCAGGCGCGCGTGGAGGATATCGCCCAGAAACTCCTTTATTTCTTGTGGGATATGCGCCTTGATGTGGGGTACTCGGTACGCACGCTGCAGGATTGCGTCGAAATGGCCGCCGCCGATCTGACTGTCCGGACCGCTTTGCTTGATGCCCGCGTTATTTCGGGCAGCCGACTTCTCTTTAAGGATTTCGGTAAAGTTATGCTTACCCAGATTCTCTCCAAGCGGAGCGACTCCTTCATAAAAGAGAAGGTTGCGGAGCTTGCAAAGAGGAGAGAGAAATACGGTTCGTCGGTGTACCTTCTTGAACCCAACGTCAAGGAGAGCGAAGGGGGGCTCCGCGATCTTCACACCGCTCTCTGGGTGGCAAAAATCAAGTACAAGATTTCCGATGTCCATGAACTCATTGTTAAGGGGGTGCTGACCGAGGAGGAGGTTTTCGCCTTCGGCGAGTCGCTTTCATACTTGTGGCGGATCAGAAACGAGCTCCATTTCCATGCCGGCCGCAAGAACGATCAATTAACTTTTGACGCCCAGATCAATCTCTCCCGGTTTTTCGGCTACGAGAATATCGGTAAAACCCTGGCCGTTGAAGAGTTCATGCGCGATTACTATCTCCATGCCAACCGTGTTGAGCACCTTGCGTCCTCGCTGGTGGCAAAGTGCTCCCAGCGGGAAGAGGGGGCGCTGAAGATTATCGGATATTTTATCCGGCGCCATATTGGAGACGGGTTCTACATCATCAAGGGAGAGCTTGTTATCCCCGATGAAACCGTGATTCAGAAAGAGCCTGCCCGGCTCATGAAGGTTTTCGAGTATGCCCAGAAACATGGCGTTGCCATCAGCGTCAATGTAAAGTCGCTTATCAGGAAAAACCTTCATCTAATCAATGACAAGTTCAGGAGAAGCAAAGACGTCAACCAGTCGTTCTTCGCCATTCTCCGCAGCGATAAAGGTGCCTGCGAAACCCTCAAAAGCATGCACCATCTTGAGTTCCTGAACCGTTTCATACCGGAATTCGGCAATATTTACTGCAAGGTTCAACACGATCTCTATCACATCTATACCGTTGATACCCACTCGCTCTTTGCGGTGGAAGAGATCGAGAAGCTACTCCGCGGAGACCGCGCTGGGGAGCTGCCGCTGCTCACCCAGATTGCCAGGGAGGTGGACAAACGGGAACTCCTGATTCTCGGAGTCCTTTTCCATGACATCGGCAAGGGCGAGGGGGGCGGGCATGCCGAAAAGGGTGCCGATATGATACCCACCATTGCGCGCAGGATGGGGCTCTGCAAGGAGGATTCCGAGCGGCTCGAATTCATGGTGCGCAACCATCTTCTCATGGCCCACATTGCCCAGCGGCGGGATCTCCATGATGACAAGATGATAATTCAATTCGCCCAGCAGATGGAGAAGAGTGAAAACCTGAAGATGCTCTACCTGCTCACCTACGCTGACATCCGGGCCGTGGGAGCCGATGTCTGGACCGAATGGAAGGCGATGCTCCTTCAGGAATTGTACGAAAAAAGCTTTAATGTCCTCGAACGCGGAGACTTCCACCAGGAAGCCCGCAGTGAGCGTGTCCGGAAAGTCAAGCGCATGGTGATTGAGTTGCTTGATGATGAGTACCCGATGGCCGCCGTGAAAGAGGAGTTGAAGGCGATGACCAATCGTCATCTGCTTTCTAATCCTCCGGCTGTAATCGCCGGGCATGTGAAGCTACTGCTTGGGCTTGAACATGAAAAGATAATCACCAGGATTGACCATGAGCCGGAAGGTGGTTATTCCAATTTTACCATCTGCACCCTAGACGTTCCGGGGCTCTTTTCCATGATTACAGGGGTGATGGCGGCCAATGGCATAAACATCCTCGGAGCCCAGATTCATACGAGTTCCAACGGCAAGGCCCTTGATATTCTTCAGGTGAATTCCCCGCAGGGTTTTATCATTACCGACGATAGCCGATGGGCGCGTCTGGGGGAAGATCTGCGGCAAGTACTCACCGGAAAGGTGCAGGTGGCTGCGCTCGTGGCAAAACGGCACCGGCCCACACTCCTGGCCGAACGGGTAAAGCCCAAGTTCCCCGCCCGTGTCGAAATTGACAATCAGGTTTCCTCTGACTACACGGTCATTGATATCTATACCCATGACAAGGTGGGGATACTCTACCAGATTACGAGTGCTCTGACTGAAATGGGCCTCTATATCGGAGTCTCGAAGATTTCAACAAAGGTGGATCAAGTGGCCGACGTCTTCTACTTGAAAGACATCTTCGGTCATAAGATCAAGAACCCTGGGCGTCTCGATGAAATCAGGGAGCGGCTTTTGAAAGCCGTGGAGTAACGGGAACGTGAACCAGTACCTTGATCTCTTCCTCAACTACCTTCTGGTGGAGAAGGGATTGGCGAAGAATTCACTGGATTCCTATGGCCGCGATATGGCCCGATATCTGGATTTCCTTGAGAACCGCGGTTGCGTCGATCCATCGGGGGTTAGTTCAGTGGATGTGGCCGATTTTCTGGCCAGTCTCAAGGAGCGGGGGCTTGCGCCGCGGAGCCGCGCCAGGGCCCTTTCCAGTGTGCGGATGTTCCATCGCTTCCTCCTAGTGGAGGGGTATGCCGAGGTTAATCCCACTGCCATCATTGAGGCGCCCAAGACGGTGGCCAAACTTCCCCAGGTACTGACCGGCCGCGAGGTGGAGGCGCTTCTGGCGGCTCCCGGCGATGACAGCAACATTGACATCCGTGATCGCGCCATGCTTGAGCTCCTCTATGCAACCGGCTTAAGGGTTTCAGAGCTTGTGGGCCTTGGCTTGCGCGATGTTAACGTGACTGCCGGTTACCTTATGGCATTCGGTAAGGGAGGGAAGGAGCGGCTCGTGCCCATGGGCGAATCGGCCTGTGCCGCCGTTTCGCGCTATCTGTCCGAAACGCGTCCGGTCATGGATCGGGATGGCGCCAATCGGTATCTTTTCCTTACGCGCCTCGGAGATCGGATGACTCGGCAGGCGTTCTGGAATATAATAAAAAAACGCGCATTGGAGGCCGGGGTGAGAAAGAGCATATCGCCGCATACGCTGCGTCATTCTTTCGCCACTCATCTCTTGGAAAACGGCGCCGACCTGCGGAGCGTGCAGACCATGCTTGGTCATGCGGACCTCTCCACGACCCAGATATATACCCATGTTACCCGAGAACGGCTCAAACGTCTCCATGAGCAGTTCCATCCACGGGGGTAGGGTAGGTAATCAGGTACATACAAGACATGAAAACTCACGATGAAAGGACATGGTGATGAAGTATATTGTGCTCCTCGGCGACGGGATGTCGGACGAGGCTGTGAAGGAACTGGATGGGAAGACTCCGCTGCAGGCTGCCAATACTCCCAACATGGATGCAATGGCCCGGAGGGGGAAAATCGGTCTCGCACGTACTGTTCCGAAGGGGCTTCCTCCGGGGAGTGATGTGGCAAATCTCTCGGTGTTCGGTTATGACCCGCGCACCTGCTATACCGGCCGCTCCCCCCTGGAAGCGGCTAGCATGGGAGTCCATCTTGGCCCCGATGATGTTGCATTCAGGGTGAACCTTGTCAATCTTCAGCCGGCAAGGGGTACCATCATCATGAATGACTACTCGGCCGGGCATATTTCCACCGAGGAGGGGCGTGAACTCATTGAAGCACTCCAGCAGGAACTCGGCAATGACGAGTTTCAGTTCTACCCCGGTGTCGGTTACCGTCATCTCATGGTGTGGCGCAATGGTCTGAACGGTATGACCGTCACCCCTCCCCACGACATTTCAGGGCAGGGTATACTCGACTATCTCCCCCGGGGGGAAGGGGCCGAGCAGCTTATCAATCTGATGAATTCGTCGCAGATGATTTTCTACAACCATCCCCAGTACCGGCGTCGCCTGGAAGCAGACAAGGTGCCGGCAAACTCCATATGGCTCTGGGGACACGGGAAAGCGCCGCTTATGGAGCCGTTCGAGAAGCAGTTCGGCCTGGCTGGCGCTGTCATATCAGCCGTCGATCTGATAAATGGCATTGGTATAGGCGCTGGCCTTGACGTGATCAGGGTCGAGGGGGCCACCGGTTATCTTGATACCAATTACGAGGGGAAAGTTCAGGCGGCTCTGGAGGCCCTGAAAACTCACGATTTCGTCTATCTCCATGTGGAGGCGCCCGACGAGGCGTCGCACTCGGGGAATCTTGCCGACAAGCTCAAGGCCATTGAGGATTTCGATGCCCGCGTGGTCGGGCCGATTATGGACGGAATCAAAGCGTTTGGTGACTATCGTATCCTTTGCACACCTGATCATCCTACCCCGATCAAGCTCAGGACACACACCGATGCGCCGGTTCCCTTTATCATTTACGATGGCGGAGAAGCTGAAAACAGCGCGGTTGCCGGGTATGACGAAAATTCCGCCCAGGCTTCCGGATTGATGGTTGAGGAAGGGTTCAGGCTCATGGATCTTCTGCTGGAGAAATAGCACTGCCGGTTGCGGGGAGCATCAATGAAAGGCAGGACCGGTTCCGTAACCGGCCCTGCCTTTCGTGTTTCATTTACCAGCGCCGGTAAACCGGCCCAAGGGGACGATACCAGGATGGGCCCGGCCAGTAACCGTAGTAGTAAGGGTCGTAATAGTAGGGGGACGGAGTGGGATATGGGTAGCCCGTTTCGTAATCATGGGTTTTCCAGACGTATATTTCCTTGATGGCGATGACCGGGTAGGGATACTCCACCTCATCAAGCGGTATGATTTTTTTCCCCTTTACTTCACCCACCAGGGTAACGAGACGCCCCTTTTTATAGATCATGCTGTCGAGGAAAGAGTCTGATACGGCAAGGAATCGCCCTTCGGTGCGAAAGGTATTTTCGGGCATGCCGGTTTCATCAAGACTGACCTGCATTACTTCCAGTTGACTGCCCGTGTCGGTGTTTCTTGTCCCGGCGATAACTCCTCCGACCAGGATATACTTGCCGGCGTGGGCATCCGGGTTTTCCTTGAGCATTGCATAGGTCAGGGTGGGATCGACGAGTCGGCGCGATTCATTGCTTATGACATGGGAACAGCCTGAAAGGACCGTCATTAACATTAATGATGCAATAATTGTGATTGCGCGTAAATTCATGACTATCTCCCCTTGAACCATGTCGGAAAACCTTTATCAAGGTAATGTTCTGCATGGCTCACGCTGCTTATACCCTATCAGCAGGTTCGCGTTGCCGGGCACGTAGTTTTGTAATTAGAGTATCGTCAGTACCGCTGAAGTCAAATTCATGGTTTTGCGGAGAAAACAGCATGGTTTATACGGAAAATCGCTGGAAGTTACGATTCTTTTTGTGCTAGGATTAAACGCTTGAATTCCAGTCGAGGTGTTGAATTGTGAAAATATGTGTCATTGGGTCCGGCTATGTCGGTCTTGTTGCGGGAACGTGTTTTGCGGAAAGCGGCAATACGGTAATTTGCGTCGATGTGAATCAAGAGAAAATCGAAGGCCTCAAGGCGGGAATCCTCCCCATATATGAGCCGGGGCTTAAGGAACTGGTGCTCCGGAACAGTTCCGAGGGGCGCCTTTTCTTCTCGACCGACCTGGCGTCAGCAGTGAAGGAGTCGCTCATCTGTTTCATCGCCGTCGGTACCCCTCCGGGGGAGGACGGTTCTGCCGATCTTCAGCACGTCCTCGCTGTGGCGCGGGAAATTGGCCGCAATATGGATGGCTTCAAGATAATAGTGGACAAGTCTACGGTTCCAGTCGGGACAGCAGAAAAGGTGCGGCGGGCAACCCAGGAAGAACTGGAGCGTCGCGGCGTCAGCCACGAATTTGACGTAGTGTCCAATCCTGAATTTCTCAAGGAAGGCGCTGCCATTGATGATTTCATGAAACCCGATCGGGTTGTCATCGGCGCCGACAATGTTCGTACCGCCGAAATAATGAAGGAGTTGTATTCTCCTTTCATGAGAAAGACCAACCGTCTGATCGTCATGGACGTGAAGAGCGCCGAGATGACCAAATATGCGGCAAACGCCATGCTTGCCACCCGCATCTCGTTCATGAACCAGATTGCCAATCTCTGTGAGAGGATGGGAGCCGATGTTGCCGCTGTTAGAGAAGGCATCGGTTCTGATTCGAGAATTGGCTACGATTTCCTCTTTCCCGGAGTCGGATACGGCGGGTCGTGTTTTCCCAAGGACGTTAAAGCTCTCATCAAAACTGCCGATGAGTGCAACTATGAGTTCGTTCTCCTTAATGCAGTTGAAGATGTCAACGAACGGCAGAAAAAGGTACTTGTAGATAAGATGGTTTCCCATTTTTCCCAGGGGGGTGGGGCTGGTTCCCTGGCCGGCAAGACAATCGCAGTGTGGGGGCTTTCTTTCAAACCCCGCACGGACGATATGCGCGAGGCTCCTTCCATCGTCATCATAGAGCGTCTGCTTGAGCTTGGTGCGACGGTCCGTGCCCACGATCCCGAGGCGGTTAAGGAGGCGAAGAAGATTTTCGGCGACCGTATAACCTATACCAGTACCAACCAGTACGAAATACTTAATGGAGCCGATGCGCTGGCAATAATCACCGAGTGGAATGAGTACCGCAATCCCGACTTCGAGCGTATCGGTGCGAGCCTTAGCACCCCGGTCATCTTCGATGGCAGAAATCTCTACAATCCACGGCGGATGCGGGATATAGGCTTCACCTATTACTCAATTGGCCGCAACGGTTCTTCCTTTATCGGATAGTGGGAGATAGTTGATGCGTGTTCTGGTAACCGGGGGGGCGGGGTTCATCGGCTCCCATCTGTGCGAGCGGTTGCTCAATGACGGTCATGATGTGCTCTGCCTCGACAACTTTTTTACTGGGAGCAAAAGCAACATCCTGCCGCTGATGGATAATCACCGGTTCGAGTTGATTCGCCATGACATTACCGAGCCGATACTTCTGGAAGTGGACCGTATATATCATCTTGCCTGTCCGGCCTCGCCGGTGCACTACCAGTACAATCCGGTAAAGACCATCAAGACGAGCGTCATGGGAACCATAAACATGCTTGGCCTTGCCAAGCGGGTCAGGGCGCGGATTCTTCTGTCTTCCACCTCTGAAGTTTACGGCGATCCTACTGTCCATCCGCAGCCCGAGACTTACTGGGGCAATGTCAACCCTATCGGGATACGGAGCTGTTACGACGAGGGGAAACGGGTCGCGGAAACCCTCATGATGGACTATCATCGCCAGAACGGTGTCGATATCCGGATTGCGCGGATTTTTAACACCTTTGGCCCCCGCATGGCCGAAAATGATGGCCGTGTCGTGTCCAACTTCATAGTTCAGGCACTCAAAGGCGAGGACATAACGGTTTACGGCGATGGCAGCCAGACCCGTTCTTTCTGTTACGTGAGCGACCTGGTCGATGGCCTTGTGCGCTTCATGTCTATTGACGATTTCATCGGGCCGGTCAATATCGGCAACCCCGTTGAAACAACAATTCTCGAGTTTGCCCGGCGAATTATCGACCTGACCGGGTCCTGCTCGCGGATAGTGTTCAAGCCGCTGCCATCCGATGACCCCAAACAGCGCCAGCCCGATATTGCTCTGGCGCGGAAACAGCTTGGATGGGAGCCTTTGGTCCCCCTGGAAACAGGCCTGTCAAAGACAGTTGATTATTTTTCCGGCCACTGCGCCGCTTCGGGTTCATGACCCCTGGAGGAAGCATGCGGAAGCGGATGTACTTTGTCCCTGCCGGTTGCATACTCTTTATTCTCTACTTTACCGTTTTCGGCGAACGGGGGTTGCTGCGCATCTACCACCTGAGTAAAGAGAAGGAAGAGATTGCTGAGAAAGTGAGCGAAATTAAGGTTTCGAACGACAACCTCAAACGGGAGATTGAAGCGCTCAAGTCCGACCGTCGTTACCTGGAAAGCATTGCACGCAAGGACTTCGGACTCGTGCGGCCCAACGAAGTCGTTTATCAATTCCCGGCTGCCGACAAAGCCCATCCAAAGCCTCTACAGCCGGTTACAACCGCAGTGGAAAATAAGCGTTAGGGTGGAGCGGAGAGAATCCGCTCTTTCCGTTTTTGTCATCAGGAGATCCAATCATGAGTGGTTCCAAGAGGCAGGCATGTGCTGTCTGCGCATGGCGTGAAAACTGTGCAAAGAAATTCTGCGTCACTGACGGCGGTGCGCGTTGTCCCGACTTCAGCCGTGATATTTCAATCAAGGTCCCCGATGAAGAAGGGGACGAAGCACAATGAGTGAATTGGAGGGATTAATGAAGGATAGGGTGCGTTCTCTGGTCGCTGCGGGAATCGACAGGTGCTTTGCCGATGGTTCCCTCGCCTCAAACCAGATGCCTGCCATTGTAATAGAGAAACCTGCCCATGCGGAACATGGTGATTTTGCCTGTACGGTTGCCATGTCCATGGCAAAGGCCGAGCGCAAGGCGCCGCGTGCGATTGCCGAGGCCGTAGTTTCCCATATTGACGACCGTTCGGAAGGTATCATTGAGGCGATCGACATTGCGGGCCCGGGGTTCATCAACTTCAAAATAAAAAACGAGGCATGGTGTCGCACACTCGTATCCGTTGAGACGGCGGGACCGGCTTATGGCCGCAGCGCTTCGGGTGAGGGGCGGAAGGTTCAGGTCGAATTCGTCAGCGCTAACCCCACTGGGCCTCTTCATATCGGACACGGGCGAGGGGCGGCCATTGGCGACACCATCTGCCGCATGCTCGACTCTGCCGGCTTCAGTGTGACCCGCGAGTTTTATTATAACGACGCTGGCGCCCAGATCGGAAACCTGGCACTTTCCGTACAGTCACGCTGTCTCGGCATTGAGCCCGGGGACCCCGCCTGGCCGGCAGACGGCTATCAGGGTGACTACATCAAAGATGTTGCCCGCGCGTACCTCGACCGTCAGACCGTGGATGCCGGTGATCAGCATGTCACTGCCGCAGGTGATCCTGACGATCTTGATGAAATTCGCCGGTTTGCGGTAGCTTACCTGCGCCGTGAGCAGGATCAGGATCTCGCGGCATTCGATGTGCAATTTGATGTATATACCCTCGAATCGAGCCTGTATGCCGAAGGGCGCGTAGAACAGGTGGTTCATCGTCTTGTCGAGAACGGTCACACCTTTGAGCAGGATGGTGCTCTCTGGCTGCGTACCACTGACTTCGGGGACGACAAAGACCGTGTCATGCGCAAGTCGGATGGCGGCTATACCTACTTTGTCCCGGATGTTGCCTACCACCTGGCCAAATGGGAGCGTGGGTTCACCAGGGTCATAAATGAACAGGGCGCCGACCATCACAGCACCATCACGCGGGTGCGTGCCGGCCTGCAAGCTCTAAATGCCGGCATCCCGCAGGGGTGGCCCGAGTATGTACTGCACCAGATGGTCACCGTCATGCGTGGCGGCGAAGAGGTAAAGATATCCAAGCGAGCCGGCAGTTACGTTACCCTGAGAGACTTGATCGATGAAGTGGGCCGCGATGCCACGAGATTCTTCTTTCTCATGCGTAAACCCGATTCCCAGCTTGTCTTCGATATAGACCTGGCAAAACAGCAATCCCTTGAAAACCCGGTTTATTACGTCCAGTACGCCCATGCGCGGATATGCAGCATCTTCGAGGCTGCGTCCGAGCGTGGCTTCACGGTTCCAGCGTTTGCCGATGCCCATGTGGAAATCCTCGGTACGCTTGAAGAAATCGAACTCGTTAAACTGATATATACATTCCCGGAAGTAGTCGAAGGGAGTGCTCTTGCCTTTGAGCCTCACCGGATAACTTACTATCTTCAGGAGTTGGCAGGCGCATTTCACTCCTTCTACAACAAGAACCGTGTAATTGGCGAAGAGAAAGACATCAGTTCTGCGCGACTATTCCTTCTCAAATGTGTTGCCCAGGTGTTGAGGAACGGACTTGCGCTCCTCGGCGTATCGGCTCCGGAAAAGATGTAGCAGGATAAAATATTATGGTTCTTGATTATCGTGAGCGGAAACCGGTTAATAAAAATCGGCCGAAATCCAAGCCCGTTGGCCTCTTGATTGTCGCCTTCGGTGCAGTTGCGTGTTGTGCATTTGTCCTTGGGGTTTTGACTGACCGGTTTCTGCTTCCCCATTCCGACATAAATGCGGTTGATGCTGTTGCTCCTCAATCCGTGACACCCGGAGCAAGTAATGCGGATCCGCAAGCAAACGCCGGTAACGGCTCTGTCCCCGGCAGGCAAAATGTTTACACCTCGCTGAAGGAACCATCATTTACATTTTATGAGACACTCCCCAAGGGTGGCCGAGTTATACTCGGCAGCGGCCTTAATCCGAAGCAACCTTCCGTTCCGGTCGCTGCGTCCGCCAAACCTGCCGTTGTGTCTCAGCCCCGAGTTGATCAGACACAGAAAGGGCAGCCGGTAACAGGGGCAGAATCAAAACCGGAAAAAGCAGAGCCGATATCTTCCCCGAATGGAGATGCATCCACCAAAGGAACTCCGACCAAAAAAGTTGCGGCCCCCAAGGGGAAATATCTGGTGCAGGTTGCCTCTGTGAGGGAGCGCAAAGAAGCTGAAGTTGTTAAATCAGCGCTTCAGGCAAAAGGTTTCGCCGCTTATATTGTTGAGTCCCATGTTGACGGCAAAGGGACCTGGTTCCGTGTAAGAGTCGGGAAACAGCTGGAACAGGCTACGGCGGGCAATCTCGTAAACCAAATTGGGAAAGGTGCAATAGTAATTCCAGAATAGTGGGTTTTTTTTATTGACTCGGATTGAACCCTGTAGTATAAAGATATCTCTTGTGACGCGGGGTGGAGCAGTCTGGT
>MTLE01000816.1_pt1 | contig 14801 bp, 11 predicted proteins | sample 1982461 | NCBI WGS metagenome assembly MTLE01 (sample SAMN05712605, study PRJNA340218) | biofilm metagenome | isolation source: sample SPL anode biofilm adapted to -200 mV | place: USA | collected 2012-02-03
CTTGTGCCTTTATCTGCTTTGTTCGTGTTCGACACCGAAAAACATTACCTATTTTCAGGATTCAGATTCTGTTGAAAATGAATTGGCTCTAAAGAAAGGAATAAAGTATCAACCTCGTATATGTGGTGGAGATTTGCTGACTATTACTGTCTCTGCTGTTGATCCTTCAGCTGTTGCTCCATTTAATTTACCTGCCGTTTCATATGCAAAACAAACTCAACAGGAATTTAACGGAACCCATGATATAACTGCTTCACAAGCTTTACAAAGCTATACAGTAGATTCAGAGGGATATATAAATTTTCCAGTTCTTGGTAAAATTAAATTAGGGGGGCTTGCTAAGCAAGAAGCCAGTGAATTGTTAAAAGAAAGAATTGCTTCATTTGTTTCAGATCCAATTGTAAATATTCAGATAGTGAATTTTAAGATAACAGTTTTAGGTGAGGTTACTAAGCCTGGTACTTATCCCGTAAATTCAGATAGGGTGTCTTTATTAGATGCTATAGGTTTAGCAAATGATCTTACAATTTATGGAAATCGAAAGAATGTTTTGTTAGTCCGAGATTCAGATGGGAAAAAGGAAATGATTCGTTTTGATTTAACAAAGTCTGATATGTTTGATTCTCCATATTTTTACTTGCAGCAAAATGATGTAGTTTATGTTGAGGCTAACAATGCGCGTAAGAAGAATGCAAATTATAGTCAAGCAGAACAATTTAATGTCACAATAGCATCGGCTATAATTAGTTCTATTTCTGTTATATCTGGCGTTATTATTGCTGTAACACGTTGATCTGAATTGTATAGTTAAATTAAAGTACTGATGAAAACTGAAGACATGAAGAAGGATACAGAAGTTATTAGCCTTAAAAGAATAATTCTATATTATACTAACCATTGGAGATGGTTTGGAGGAGCATTTCTTGTTTCTTTGATTTTATCAATTTTGTATTTGATTATTGTTCCAAAGACTTACCAAATTAATGCAAACATATTAATATCAGATGATAGCAGTCCAATGACAGGAATGGCTGAAGCTGCGATAGCAAAAAGTTTTGGTATTGGTGGTTTATTAGGCTCATCAAATGTTGATGACGAATTGTTAATATTGTCTTCTCAATCAGTCATGAATAATGTAGTGAAGGATTTAAAATTGTATATTACTTATCAAAAACCTTATACAATAGGACGCAAATTGTATAATTCTTCTCCAATAGTATTGTCTGTAAGTGATACATTGATTAATGAATTGAATGATGTTGTCGATTTTTTTGTAACAGTAGAATCTGCATCTCTTATAAAGATTAAAGTGAATGCATCTGAGTTTGATTTAGATAAAGAATTTACTTATTCTAAGTTGCCAGCAGTAGTATCTTTAGACGGGAAGGATTTTGTTTTTAGTTTTAGGAATAATGCCTATGAAGAACCTGTAAAAATGAATATAACTGTTAGTCCCATTAGTTGGGTAGCCGAAGATCTTAAAGATGAATTAGTGAAGGTTGGTGCTGTTGAAAAAAATTCGAGTGTTATTGAACTGATAACAAAAGATGATGAACGTGAAAGAGGAAAGGATATTTTAAATTCTGTCGTGAATAATTATAATATCTTTTCATCAAATATGGATCGTAAAAATTCAGAACGAATTGTTGATTTTTTAAATGAAAGACTTGATCTAGTGCAAAATGAGTTAAACACCTATGAAAACCAGGTACAATCATATAAAAATAAAAATAAGTTTTTTGATCTTGAAGCAGAAACTAAGATTATCATTGAGCAATTATCTTTATATCAGCAACAAATGGCCGAAGCAGAATCTCGTTATACCATTTTAGACTTGTTGGTGAGATTTTTTAAAGATGATAATAATCTGTATGAGATGGTGCCCTTGAATATGGCAATTGATGAAAAAATGTCAGAAGTGATTCTTGCATATAATGAAAAACTTATTGCACGAAAAAATGCTTTAAATAATATGAAAGCAGGGAATCCTGCTTTAAAAAATATTGAGGATCAGATCTATAGCTATAGAGGCAATCTTATTAAAACTATTAAAGATGCACAACAAAGTATTAATCTAACTAAAGCAGAAATTAGTAAAAGATCAAAATCAATTACTGATAAGATTAATTCTTTACCAAATTATGAAAGAGATTTTGTAACCATTAAAAGAAATCAAGAAATTCAGCAGGCAATCTTTATTTATTTGCTTCAAAAAAGAGAAGAAACTGCTATGGGAGCACAGCAAAATAAAGTCAAGGCGAAAATTATTAATGAACCTTATGTGCTGAAAAACAAAGTAGCACCTAAAAAAATGTATGCATTGATATTTATGCTGTTCTTTACATTGATTATTCCCATTCTTTTATTATTCATAAGAGAGCAAGTGTGTAGTCTCCGTAGAGAATTATAAGTATTTTATTGCTATAGTTTAGCACGGATTGAAATTTTCATTTGATTTTGGTAAGATAAAAATGTAACACATGGTTATTCCTGATAAATTTTTTGAAGATGTAAGACTTGAAGAGGAATCTACTCTCAGAGGTGCTCAGATGGTTATGTTGAGAATTTTGAAAGTAGTTGATTATATCTGTGAGAAGCATCACTTAAAATATTGGCTTAGCTCAGGAACATTGTTAGGGGCGGTAAGACATAAAGGTTTCATACCTTGGGATGACGATTTAGATATTGCTATGGAAAGAGAAGATTACGAAATATTTTTAAAAGTTGCAGCCAACGAGTTGCAGAATTATGATTTATTCTTACAAACACGAGATACTGATCCATTTTACACATACTTACCTATAAGTTGTAAAATACGAGATAATAAGAGTTTAATATTATCCGAACTTGATTTGAATAAAAGACATCATAGAGGTATATTTATAGATGTTTTTGCTGTAGATAAATTTCATGAAAAAGGATTGATGTTTTGTTTTGAACGAATCACAAAGAAATATTTTTATTTTCTTATGAGTTGCTCTGATGCTCCAGGTTATAAAAATAAATCGTTATTTAAACATATCATATCGTATTTTAATCCTGTGTTTAATTCTTTGCTTGAGTACTATATTGATTGGATACCGAAGAAAATTAATGAGAACAGATTGCTTACTGGAAATTATAAATTAGGTTTTGGATTTGACGTTCCGTGGGGTAGATTCTGGAGTCAATCTACGATTTATCCACTTAAGAAAATTCCTTTTGAAGATGGCGAATTTTGGGCTCCCAATGACACTGATGCGTTTTTAAAAGAATCATATGGAGATACTTACATGCAGTTGCCTCCTGAAAATAAAAGAGAAACTCATGCAAATTTGAATATTGAGCTTATTGTTAAAAACAATACAATAATAAATAAGTAAAGATATGCAAGCATTAATATTAGCGGCTGGTATGGGGAAAAGGTTGGGAGAGCTAACTCAGCATAATACCAAATGTATGATTAAGATACATTCTGTAACTATTATTGAAAGAATGTTACAACAATTGACTTTGTTTTCAATAAACAGAATTATTTTAGTTGTTGGATATGAAGGTGATAAAGTTCGCCAATTGGTTGGAAATTCATTTTCTAATATACCGATAGTATATGTTGAAAATCCAATATATGATCGTACCAATAATATCTATTCCCTTTCATTAGCTAAAGAGTATCTTTTAGAGGATGAAACCTTATTGCTTGAGTCAGATCTTATTTTTTCTACTGAAATCATAAGTCGATTGTTGGCAAATCCATACCCTAATCTTGCAGTAGTTGCAAAATACCAAAGTTGGATGGATGGAACTGTCGTGACACTTGATGATAATGATAATATACTAAATTTTATAACGAAAAAAGCATTCAATTATCAGCATATAAAGTCATACTTTAAAACGGTGAATATTTACAAATTCAGTAGAGAGTTTTCTACCCATATTTATGTTCCATTCCTTAATGCTTATAGTACGGCATTAGGTAACAATGAGTATTACGAGCAAGTTTTAAGAGTAATCTCACTGTTAGATATACAAGATTTGAAAGCAATGAGATTGAATGGCGAAAAATGGTATGAAATTGACGACCTTCAAGATTTAAATAATGCTGAAACTATATTTGCCGATTCAGATCTTAAGTTACGTCTTATGCAAAAAAGATATGGAGGATATTGGCGTTTTCCAGACGTTCTTGATTACTGCTATTTAGTTAATCCATTTTTTCCCAACGAAAAACTTAAAAATGAAATTAAGGCAAATTTTAATATTTTACTTACAGAGTATCCTTCTGGTTTAGATGTTAATTCATTGTTGATGGCTAAATATTTTGGTCTTCGAGAGAATTATGCCTGCGCAGGTAACGGTGCTGCAGAGCTGATAAAGAGTTTGGTTGAGAAATTATCGGGGAAATTAGGAGTTGTAATACCCACCTTTGAAGAATATTTAAATAGATTATCGCCCGACAGAGTTATTTCTTATTTACCTGATAATAATAATTTCACTTACTGTGTAGAGGAATTGATCTCATTTTATGATAATATAGATATAAGTACGTTATTGCTCATTAATCCAGATAATCCCTCTGGTAATTTTATTCCAAAAAATGATGTATTATATTTAGCAGAATGGGCAAAAAAAAATGATATACGTTTAGTCGTTGATGAATCTTTTGTCGATTTTTCAGACGGATCTATTAACAACTCATTGCTAAGTAATTCTATATTGGATAGATTCCCAAACTTGATTGTTGTTAAAAGTATTTCAAAGTCTTATGGAGTACCTGGATTACGTCTTGGAATGGTTGCAAGTTCAGATGAAAAGCTTATAAATTATATCAAAAAGGATGTTTCAATTTGGAATATTAACTCATTTGCGGAATTTTACATGCAGATTTTTAATAAATATGAATTGGATTATCAAAAAGCTTGCAGTGAATTTATCGCAGAACGAAATCGTTTCTTTGAAGATTTACAAACGATTCCTTATCTGAGAGTAATTCCATCTCAAGCTAATTTTTTCCTTTGTGAAGTTACTTCAAAGTATTCCTCATTTGAATTGGCGCGATTACTACTTGATTGTCATAATATAATCATTAAAGATTGTAGTTCTAAGGATGCATTTAATTTTTCAAATTATATTCGTTTGGCCGTAAGGTCTCAGGTAGACAATAGAATACTAATTAATACATTGAAAGCGTTATGAAAATAATTGATTTTAACATGATTAAGGATTTAAGGATTAATCCTCTTCAGTGTGTTGACTGGGTAAGAGATGCATTTTGTGCAAAGTATCAATCAATATTACCTCCAAAAATTAGTATTAAACTTCAAAATGATGTCTTCTTTAATACTATGCCAGCTTATATTCCATCAGAAAATCGATTTGGTGTTAAGATTGTGTCAAGATATCCAGAGAGAAAACCTTCCCTTAAAAGTGATTTTTTACTTTACTGTGCAAAAACAGGAGAGCCTCTTGCATTAATGGATGCAAGTTGGATTACAGCAATGAGAACTGGTGCTGTAGCAACATTGGCTATTCAAACATTAAAATCAGAATATTCAAAAGTTTATTCGTTCATGGGGCTTGGTAATACAGCTCGAGCGACTTTGCTGTGTTTGTTGAACGTATTGGGTGACCAGCCGATTGAAGTCCGTTTGCTTGCATATAAGAAACAAGAACTTGATTTTATCGAAAGGTTTAGAAATTATAACAATGTGCAATTTGTGATCGTAAAATCTATTTCAGAGTGGGCTGAAGGGGCAGATGTAATTGTATCTTGTGTAACAGCAGCTAATGAATTGTTAGTGCCTGATCAATACTTTAAAAAAGGTGTACTGGTAGTGCCAGTCCATACAAGAGGGTTTCAGAATTGTGATTTGTTTTTTGATAAAGTTTTTGCAGACGATACTGCTCATGTTTGTGGTTTTAAGTATTTTGATAAATTCCACTGTTATGATGAATTATCAAATGTGTTACTGAACAAATCTGTTGGAAGAGCAAATGATTGTGAAAGAATTTTAGCTTATAACATTGGTATTGCCTTACATGATGTATATTTCGCATCTAAAATATATGACTTAATTGGCACAAAAACAGAGGATTTAAATTTATTTGATGAAAATAATAAATTTTGGATTTAGAAACAGATAGAAGATTATGTTGATTCGTGTTGGTAAAGGGATGAAAACAATGTTTACAAATTTTGTATCATTAGTATTATTGCAAGGTGTTAACTATATTTTGCCTTTATTGACATACCCTTTTTTATTTAGAGTATTAGGAGTTGAAAAATGGGGATTGGTATCTTTTGGTTATGCAGTGATTCTTTATTTAAGTATGATTACAGAGTTTGGATTTAGCTTATCAGCGACTAAGTTTATTTCGGAAAACAGAAGTAATCTTGAGAAGATAAATGCTTATTTAAATAGTGCCATGATCTGTAGGTTGATTCTTTGTATAGTTAGTTTTTTTATTTTATTGGTACTAATTTCATTTGTTCATAGATTTAAGGACCAATATTTGTTTTATTTATTGTTTTTTGGTGTTGTAATTGGAAATACGATGTTTCCAATCTGGTTTTTTCAGGGAATGGAAAATATGAAATATATTACGATATTTAATCTTGCAGCAAAATTATTAAGTTTTGTTCCTTTTTTTATTTTTATAAAGAAACCAGATGATTATATATATGTCCCTGTATTTTATAGTATCGGATATATTTCAGCCGGAATTATTAGCTTATATTCTGTATATAATACATTACGAATGAAATTTTTTTTTACTTCAAAGAAACATATTTGGTTTTGTATGAAAGATAGTTCTACATATTTTCTTTCAAGAGTGTCTGTATCTCTTTTTACAACAAGTAATCTTATATTTATTGGTTTTGCTGAAGGAGATGTGGCTGCAGGTTATTATTCTGCAGCAGAAAAATTATATCAGGCATATAATCAGATGCTAACTCCTTTTAGTGGAGTTCTTTTTCCTCATATTTCCAAAACTAAAGATGTGTTATTTTTTAAAAAAGTATTCAGTTATATTACAAGTATTAATGTGGGAATTGTATTAGTAGTATTATTATTGTCTTCTATTATTGTTCAGCTCATATATGCACCTGATAGCGATTCTAGTACAATTGTTTTTAGAATACTTGCTAGTGCCTGCTTCGTAACAATCCCATCTATGTTGTTAGGCTATCCATTCTTGGCAGCTTTGGGACATCCTCATTATACTAATTGGACTACTTCTGCAGTTTCATTATTTCACATTATTGGTATTTTTATCTTGTTTGTATCTGGAACCATTACTATTTATAACGTAGCAATAATGGTTGTTTTTACTGAAATTCTTAATTTATTATTACGTATTTATGGGGTTCGTAAATATAGATTATTTAATCCTGGCAAATAGATCTGTATACATCAAGTGTTTGATTAGCGATGGTATCCCAATTATATTTTGAGAGATTGTATTTTTTTTGAATAATTTGATTATTAAGTTGCTTGTCTATTTCTACTTCAAGAGCTTTTTCCTGGTTAAGGTCGAAATAACAATCAGAAGGAAGTGCAACTGCAAGGTTTGCAGGAATATTGCTGGCTAATACCTTTAATTCATAGCTCATGGCTTCTAGTAATGTGATTGGTAGTCCTTCATGAGAAGATGGTAAAACAAACAAATTAGCATGAGTATAAAGTTCTGCTAGCTTTTCTCCTTTTATCATTCCGGTTAAAATGACACCATTCGCTTGTGCCAATTGTTTTAGTTTGTTTGAATAGTAAGTGATATGGTCTGCATCTCCAGCAATTACTAACTTATAATCTTTATTCTGTAAATTCTTATATGCGTTAATAAGTTTGTCAAATCTTTTTTCTTCAACGAAGCGGCCTACAGCTAAAATATATTTTCTATCTGTTAATCCTAGTTCTTTGATGAAATTAGTTGTTGTTATTTTTATTTGAGAAGTAATGCCATTGTAAATGAGTATAGAGTCATGTCTATTGTATTCCTTTTTCAATATATCATCAATAACTGTTGAAATAACAATGATTTTATCAGCAAATTTTGCTGCAAAGAACTCTCCGATTTTAAGTATAAATTTAGCAAAAGAACTCCACTTTTGCCGATTATAATCTGGCCCATGATGAGTAACTACTACAGTTAAACCAAGTACTTTAGCTAATGGGATAGCTATAGCTGGCCCTATTGCATGTATGTGTATTATATCAGCTTTAATTTTATAGGCGTAAATTACCGATTTTAACGTGTGAATAGCAGCTTCAAGTCCTGGAATTTTAGGAGCTTTGAGATCTTTGAATTTTACACCTTTGTAAGAAAGCATAGGGGGATTTTCCTCGACAAAGCAGGATCTTCTTACAACGATTATATTACATCCCAGATTAGCTAATCTGGGAAATAACTCCTCGCAATGAGTTTCAATTCCTCCTTGAATGTTGGGAAATCCCCTTAAGCCTGTTACAACTACTTTCATTTTAAGGTGTTATTCTTTTTTAGCAAATTGCCTTGAGTGGGATCTTGCCCTACATCATACCATTTCTTGTCTAAACATAAAGGCTTATTCATCACACTATTAATTTTGTTTTTTACTACCCAGCCTAATGGATGTTTTAAATATTTTTTCATAACAGGAGCAGCAGTTCCAACCATCCAACAATTTTTTGGACAAGTGCGTACTAACTCTCTTACTTTAGCTGCTTGCTCACTTTGCCATAGGTCATTAAAGTTGTTTACATTATGTATGTTTCCCATACTTTCTTTCCAGAATCGTTCTTCCAATCCATTACAAGGATAAACTTCTCCATAGGGATCAACAAAAAAGTTAACCAATCCAGCTTCACATGGTAACATACGTCTGTTACCTTCAATATAGTTTATGAGTCCATTGTTAAAGAATGCTCTAAACCAAGACTTAGGATTCCATTCTTTCAGTTGTAAAGCAATGAGTTTTTCAAAATTACCAATAACTTCATCTTTATTGGTAACAACATTGTCATATTTATGAAAATAATAGGAATTATGAAAAGTTGCAGTAGCAAATTCCATATTAAGGCCTTTTGCTAGCTGGTATAATGCAACCAGATCTGTTGAATTCTTATTCGAAACAGTCATTCCAAATCCAATGTCTTTTACTCCCATTTCTTTAAGAGTAAGCAGTGTACGTAATCCTTTGTCAAATCCCCCTTCACGTCCCCTTAATTCATCATTTTTTTGAGATAAGCCTTCAATGCTTAACCGGATTCCTAATTTGGGAAACTTTTCAACAAGTTTTATAAGCCTGTCGTTAAACCATCCAGAAGTTGAAATAACTACTCTAGGAGACTTCCTAAACATTACTTCTACAATTTCATCCAAATCTTCACGAACAAATGGTTCTCCACCTGTAATATTTACAAACTTTACGTTAGGAAGCACTTCTAAATCTTTCGCTTGGATTTCTTTGTTCTTGTCAGACGGGTTGTTCCATATATCACACATTTTACATCTCATCGGACACCGGTAAGTTGTAATAATACACATATCCGTTGGATTTGGAACGTGTTTACGTATTTCTTTATTCTCCATAAATTTGATTGATTTTTGAATAATACACATCTGCAGAATAACGTTCACGGGCTATTCTTGCAATTTCGGTCGAATTACTCTCCTCGAAAAGCTCAAGACATTGAGTAATTTTATATTTCAATTCACGGATGTTTCCAGCTTCGTAAAGCATTCCGTTTTCGTTTTCGATAATAAGTTCAGGAATTCCTCCAATGTTTGCACCCAAAACAGGTGTTCCCAAGCAATGAGATTCGATGATACTGAATGGGTTGTTTTCGTAGCATATTGATGGTAAAACAGTAAACTTTGCCTTTGAAACAATTTCAAAAACTTTTTCTTTAGCTTGATAACCAATAAACTTGATATGTTTGGCTTGATATTTTCCTTTTAAATATGACAATTGTTCTCCATCTCCGATAATAATTAGTTGTGTTGGTATATCTTTTGCAGCCATAAGAAGACTTTCTACTCCCTTTTCCGCCGATAATCTGCCAACATAACAATAATAATTTTCTTTGCTATTGATTTTCATAGGGCCTAAGTCTGAAATAAAGTTGGGAATAACTTTAATTTTATCACTGTCAAAGCCACCTTTAATCATTTGATTTTTCAAAAATAAGCTTGGACTAATAAAAACATCAGTATAATTTTCAAGATTGTTTTTGTTCCATACCAATGCTTCAAGGTATCCTATTATGCTTGCGGATAGACTATTTTTAATACATCTATACCTAACTACATTTAATTTGTTTGAAAAGCATGCCTCACAAGGAATTCCATTTCTTAGGCAGCTGTATGATGGGCAAACTAACTTATAATCATGTAATGTCCAGATGACTTTAATTCCTTTATCTTTTGCAATTTTTAGCACATAAGGCGAAAGATATGAATGAATATTATGTGCGTGTATAATATCCGGCTTAAATGTATCAACTAATTGTTTAAATTTGTTTTTAATTTCTGAAGAAAAGAAAACTCTATCGATTGCATTTAATTTTGATGTAAATCCCGACTTAGAGAAGCTAACCTCTTCTGGGAAGTATCTCTCCCATTCTGAGTGAATATTTTGTGGATAATTCATGCTAAATATAGCCACTTTATGCCCCTTTGATATAAGTAATGATTCCTGTGATAAAACTGCAGTACAATCACCTCCTCTTGGATAGTAAAACTTATTAATAAGAAGAATCCGTTTCATATTTATTGGGCATTGTTAATTAAAGAACGTTAGGATGCATCTTTTATTGTTTTCATATTGGATAGTATTAAACCTAATAACATCATCATAAATAAACCTCTGTTATGTGTGATTGTAGAATCTGATGTACATTCAATAAGAAAGAAACCTATTATTAGTATCGATGTAACAAACTCTTTTGTGCATTTTAGAATATCAAAATATGCAAAGGCTTTTTTTGATAAATAGATCCAAAAGGCGAAAAACAATAGGGCACCAATTATTCCAAATTGAGCCAATGCCGGATAATAGGTGTCTGCCATAAATGATGGATCTTTTGGTGTAAGGCCATGCATAATATCAATATGATAATGTGCATAAAGTGGTGAATAGTATTCTGCAGAAGCATAAGTAGCAAAGGATGCAAATCCAGAACCAAATGGGAAATAATCTGTAAAAACTTCTCCAGAAAAGTAATATAAGGCCATTCGAGCATAGAAATCTTCTTCTCCCTTCCCTGCAGACAGACCACCTTCAATAAAGTAAAGTACTATTTTTTCTTTTGCAACTAGTAGTATTGCAGATATAGCGATTAAAAAGAAAATTAGATTTTTTAGATTAAACTTGAGCTTAAAGTTTTTATTTATATAAAATACAAGAAAAAGTGATAATGCATAAAACCCATAAAATTTTGATCTTCCAGAAATAAGTCCGATAGACAATATGGTGATAAAAATGATTTTGTCTTTTAATGTGTACTCACTGATATACAAATACAACAGAGCTGTAATTGATACAGCAGTTGCAAATCGAGATGGGTGATCCATGAATGAATATAAAAAGTATGGCATAAATAGATCGATAATACCAAGAATAAATAAGTATATGGATATAATAATACATATATATTGAGTGATTTGCTTTTTTTTGTTGTCTAGTTTAGGGGCTATTGCATAAATGCAGAAAAAACAGAGATAGGGTTTGATTTGAATTATGAAATCAGTAAATATTGCTATTTTAATATTGCTATTAATTGTAATTGAATAGATTAGGTAAAATGTGAATATTCCAACAGTGATAAGAAACAGTTTGTTGATTTCCCATTCTTTTGTATGGAAAATATAATAAATGTACAAAACGCAGAATATTAATGTACATATTTCATCTGTATATTTAAACCCCAAAGTATCATAAAATATAACTCCAAAAAATAAAGTAAATATTAGGAGTGAATAGAAATGTCTATCTATAAAATCTTGTAACATATTATTGTTAATTGAATCTTTATATTGAGTGAACCAAATTAATATTTCTGATTGATGAATTTCTGTTCAATAATTCCATCATTATTATAAACCTTGTTTCTTTAATAATATTATATTTGTATGATTTTTTTGATTTAAAAACAAATTAAGAAAGCTAATTCTTTTAAATATGAAGATTGCAATTGTTGGAACTGGTTATGTTGGTTTAGTAACAGGAACTTGTTTTGCCGAGATGGGTACAGATGTATATTGTGTTGATATAGATAGTGAAAAAATTGACAATCTTAAAAAAGGAATAATTCCAATATATGAACCCGGCCTCGAAGAGATGGTCCGTCGTAATGTTCAAGCGGATCGGCTTCATTTTACAACAGACCTTAAAGAATGTCTGAATGATGTTGAAGTGTTATTTAGTGCTGTTGGAACCCCTCCAGACGAGGATGGTAGTGCTGATCTTAAATATGTTTTGGATGTAGCCCGTACTATTGGACGCTATATGACCAAATATCTATTGGTTGTTACAAAAAGTACTGTGCCAGTAGGAACAGCTCAGATTATTAAGCAAACCATTCAGCATGAACTTGATATGAGAGAAATGAATATCCCTTTCGATATTGCTTCTAATCCCGAGTTTTTAAAAGAAGGGGCAGCAATAAGTGATTTTATGAGTCCGGATAGAGTGGTTGTTGGTGTTGAATCTGAAAGAGCTGAAGCTTTGATGTCTAAACTGTACAGACCATTTCTGTTAAATAATTTTCGTGTGATATTTATGGATGTGCCGTCAGCAGAAATGACCAAGTATGCAGCAAATGCTATGCTAGCTACTCGAATTAGCTTTATGAATGATATAGCTAATCTTTGTGAGATTATTGGTGCAGATGTAAATATGGTAAGAAAAGGAATTGGAACGGATAAGCGTATTGGTAGCTTATTTTTATATCCTGGTTGTGGCTACGGAGGTTCTTGTTTCCCAAAGGATGTAAAGGCATTAGTGAGAACTGGAATTGAAAATGGTTATCCTATGCGTATTTTACAGTCTGTAGAGGATGTGAATGAGGTGCAGAAAATGATTTTATTCAAAAAGCTATCTAAGCATTTTAATGCTAATTTAAAAGGAAAAAAAATTACATTATGGGGATTGGCATTTAAACCAGAAACGGATGACATGCGTGAGGCTCCATCATTAGTTTTAATTGATAAATTGATTGATGCAGGATGTGTGGTGACTGGATATGACCCTGTTGCAATGTCTGAGGCAAAACGGAGGATTAATAATAAGATAATTTATGCAAAAGATATATATGATTCAGTCATTGATGCTGACGCACTTCTCTTAGTTACAGAATGGAAGGAATTTAGAATGCCATCATGGACAGCAATAAAAAAATTAATGCACAATCCTTTGGTTATTGATGGTCGGAATATCTACGATAGATCTGAATTAACTGAATACGGCTTTATTTATTATTGTATTGGCCGTTAGTTCTTAAAGATAACTGAACATTTTTATTGAAGTGTACTCGGGTGATGTGTTAGGCTTGTAAGCGCCAAAAAAAGTAACATACACTTTCTTTTCTTTTGTGTCAATAGCATAAAGATTAAAACTATTGTTTGTTTCGTCATCACTATTTCTTGTAATCATTGCATTGACTTTGCTGTTTTCTGAAGGCGACATGTTACTGCTTATTATAATCCTCTGTCTGGGGAGTTTTAAGTTTAGGTTTGAAATACCATCCACTTCAAGTATGGCCGTAGTATGAAGATGTCCACTTAGATAACATATAAATTCACCTGGTGAGGCTGAAAAATCAGCGTTAACTGTGATAATGTCAGTTTTGTTTTGAAATGATTTGTATGTTTTTTGAAGTTTTGTTTTACTTCTGTACGCTTCAATAATTTCAGGAATCATTTCTCGTGAATACAAATATTCATTATTATATGATACTTTGTTAGAAGAATCTATTAAAGACTTAAATGGATGATGGACCAAAATGATAATGCTGTGATCACTGGTCAAATTATATTTAAGAGCTTCATTACATAACCAATCTATTTGATGTTGTGAGAAAACACCAAAATGCTGGGTGTCGTATATATTTGCTTCTTGATCTATAACATCTAATGATATTAATCGTATTTTTCCACCCATTGGGTTATTCAGGTCGGCATAATAATAATTTTGGATACCTTTATTAATAGATGGATAGTTTTGTTTTGATGTAACTACTTGATAAAAGTCTTTTTTTGTAATAATATTATTGGAATTGTCCGTCAGCATATTACTATCATGATTCCCGGTACTTGCAAAAGTTGGTATAACATTATTATTATATAAATTTTGCGCAAAAGAATTTAAGTAATTTATGGCAGTCTCGTGTGTGGTGCTATGATCATTGTGAATACAATCTCCAGTTGAGACTGTCATATTGATTAATAAGTCTTCTTGATTACTGAATTTAATAGCTTCCAAGAGGTTTTTGGGATGTTTGAAATTGTTGTCTGACGACCAGGAAGATAAATGTGGGTCAGAAATATGAACAATCTTAAAACGTTCGATGATGTTATCACTGTCTGTCTGATTATACATAATTTGAGAGAATCTATCTCTTGCCAACTCATTATTTCTTATATATATAAGATAGTCAGCTTTAGTGTAAAAATATTCAGTTTCATTCGAACATGAACAAATAAAAGCAAGAATAAAGCACAAAAGAAAAATGGGGCAGCTTGTGGCAGATTTCATCTCATTTATATTTGCTGCAAAAGTAAAAAAAGATTTGATTTTTTAAAACGTTGTTGTACATTCTTTCTTTGTCTTTATCTGATTC
>MTLE01009438.1_pt1 | contig 14799 bp, 20 predicted proteins | sample 1982461 | NCBI WGS metagenome assembly MTLE01 (sample SAMN05712605, study PRJNA340218) | biofilm metagenome | isolation source: sample SPL anode biofilm adapted to -200 mV | place: USA | collected 2012-02-03
CACCGCCAGCACCGCCAGCACCAAAGGTTGAAGAGACTAAACCTCAAGATGATGGAATGCTTAGAACAGGGCAGGTAGCACCGCCACCAATACCACAACAATCATATTCTCGTGGTACTGATCAGAATGCGCCACCAACGCCCGAAGAACGCAAAAAAGGAAGCAGCCTGTTAGCGTTTAATGATAATGCTAATAGTAGTGGCGGCTCTAACGGCGCAGCGATGCAAGGTATGCCTCAAGGCGGTTTAATGCCAGGTCAAGCCGGTGAGTCACCAGATCGAGCTGACGGTATTGATAACGCATTAAAATCATCAAAACTGGATGGTGCAAGAGCATCACTGATAGTTGATCGCAATATGTTTATTACCAGAGGTACGTTTCTTGATTGTGCTCTTGAAACGGCTATCAGTTCAGATGTACCTGGTATGACAAGCTGCCGTATCACCAGAGACATTTACAGCACCAGTGGTAAGGTTTTATTGCTTGAACGTGGTTCCCGCATTACCGGCCAATATCAAGGCGGTTTGCAACGAGGAAAAGCCAGAATATTTGTGCTTTGGACTCGCGTAGAAACCCCTAATGGCGTCATAGTTGAGATTGATTCACCAGGTACAGATCCTCTCGGTCGCTCCGGTCATGATGGCTACATAGATAACCATTTCTGGCAACGGTTCGGCGGGGCAATGCTGCTAAGTTTTGTTGATGATATTGGCACTTATGCCGGAAATAAAATTAATGAAAGTTCAGACGTCAGTCTGAGCAGCACCACTGACACATCGAAAGATGCAGCTTCTATTGCGTTGGAAAACTCAATCAATATTCCTCCAACTCTTTATAAAAACCAAGGTGAACACATTAATGTGTTCGTTGCGCGGGATCTCGATTTCAGGGGCGTATATGACCTTAAAGCAAACTGATAATCAAAAAGGCGTAGCATTATTGGAGTACCTTCGGGTACTCCAGCCTTTTTTAGATAATGCAGAAAATACAGAAATTGTTATCAATAAACCTGGTCAGGTAATAACGGAAAGTCGTGGTAAATGGCATTACCATGAAGTAGCTGATCTCAGTTTGGATTTTTGTCAATTCTTATCAAAAATGATTGCGACTTATTCAGGTCAGAGTCTGGATGATCGTAACCCGATCATTTCAGCAACATTGCCAAAAGGTGAACGTATCCAGATTGTTATTCCTCCGTGCAGTTTGTCCGGACAAATCAGCATGACCATACGAAAACCATCTACGATTAATTTCACTTTGGATGATTATGAAAAACAGGGCTTTTTTGATGAATGTGTTGATTCTTCAGATGAATTAGCACCAGAAGAGTTGCAATTATTAGAATTAAAGAAGGATCGTAAATTTAAAGAATTTATCGAGTTGGCTATTTTATCCAGAAAAAACATAATTCTTTCTGGTTCAACCGGTTCAGGTAAAACAACCTTCTTTAAAGCCATGCTGCAAATGGTTCCGGATGATGAGCGGTTAGTCAGTATCGAGAACGTGGATGAACTTTCTCTCTACAAATCTCATTCAAATACAGTTGCGTTATTTTACTCGGCTGGCGGTCAAGGCGTGTCACCAGTAACACAACAACAGCTATTAGAAAGTAGTTTACGAATGAAGCCTGACCGGATTTTTGTTGCTGAGTTGATCAGGGGTGATGAAGCATTTTATTACCTAAGAAACGTAAACAGTGGTCATCCTGGAAGTATCACAACAATGCACGCTAACAGTGCTCGATTAGCAATTGAGCAATTAGTTTTATTTCTGAAAGAGTCTAAAAGCGGTAACTCGATGAGCCGTGAGGATATAAAGAAACTTCTCTTTATGTGCGTTGACATCATTATTCAGATCAAGAACGTCAAAGGTAAGCGTGTAGTAACGGAGATTTATTATGACCCTGAATTCAAACGCCGCCAAATGGCTTAAAATAAGCCTATTGATAGCTGTACCAATTGCATTTGTTATTTCATGGCTCTGGTTAAGTGGTTATCTGTTTTTACAGATGACCCATATCGATACAGAACCAAATCTAATGACCGTTTATCAATATTGGTATTATTACCACACAGATAAACGAACTATGTCCTGGCTAATTATATCCGGTTTGATTTCATTTCTGATTGTGTCATCACCGGCACTGATTGCTCTCCGACCAGATAGCAGAAAACTGTTCGGGGAAGCGCGGTGGGCTAATATGAGTGAAATCAGAAAAGCGGGCCTATGCGCTAAAAAAGGGATTATTGTAGGCGTGGTGTCCAGCTTTTTTGGTTTGCGAATGCAATACCTCATATTTAGCGGAGCACAACACGTAATGATGGCGGCCCCAACCCGAAGCGGTAAAGGTGTGTCTGTGGTTGTCCCTAATCTTCTATCCTGGTCTGATAGTCTGGTAGTGCTCGATATAAAAAAGGAAAACTGGGATATAACATCGGGCTATCGACACGCTCATGGCCAAGAATGCTACTTGCTCAATATAGCCCCGCGAGATCTCAAGTCTCACCGTTGGAATCCACTTTTTTATATCTCATCAGATCCAAATTTCCGAATTAACGACATTCAGAAAATTGGTCAAATGCTGTTTCCAAAAATCGATAATGAGGCTCCTATTTGGCAATCTTCAGCTCGATCATTGTGGCTTGGTGTCATTCTGTATTTGATTGAATCTGACGATCTGCCTGTCACAATGGGCGAAGCATTGCGCCAAATAACAATGGGTGATGAACGTCTAGCAGAAATCGTTGAAACCAGACAATCATCAGATAATCCACTCTCAGATGAATGTTATCTGGCACTGAAGGAATATCTCGATACTCCGGACAAAACTCGCGGCTCAGTTCGTAAGGGTTTTACATCATCCTTGGAATTGTTCTATAACCCTGTGATTGATGCTGTTACGGCAGAAAATGATTTTGATTTACGTGATATCCGTAAACGTAAAATGTCAATTTACATCAGTATTACGCCGGACGACTTAGACCGATTGGCCCCACTGATTAACCTTTTTTTCCAACAGTTAATTGATCTCAATACCCGCGAACTTCCGGAGCAAAATCCAGAATTGAAATATCAAGTTCTGGTCATGCCGGACGAGTTTACTGCTATGGGCCGTGTAGCGATACTATCAAAAGGTATCAGTTACATTGCTGGTTATGGCCTCCGGATGCTCCCAATCATCCAGTCACCGGCACAGCTACGCGAAACCTACGGCGCAGATGCAGCAGAAACCTTTCTAGAAAACCATGCGTTACAAATTATCTTTGCCCCAAAAAACGCCAAGGTAGCGAAAGATATTTCTGATTCATTAGGTATTGATACCGTTAAAAATAAATCTAAATCAAGACAACTAACAGGCAGATCTGGACGCTCTGAGAACGTATCAGAAACTGGCCGTGCTTTGTTATTGCCGCAAGAAGTCAGAGACATTGGTGCAAAATCTGAAATTATTTTGCTAGAGAACTGCAAGCCTATTAAATGTAAAAAAATCACCTGGTACAAAGACTCGATTTTCAGTGAAAGAGGGAATGGTCAGGATGGGATCATCAAATGGCCCTCCCCTATCATTCCTCAAGTTGACCCGTCATCGAGGGTGAAAGGTAAGATTGATTTTATGTCAAATAGCATTAAATCAACCACTGAAGCTGTAACAAGAGCAGTGACAATTGATGATATAGATAATATTGATGATCTAAGCCTGGATGATTTTAGTTGTGACTTTTCAAAAATCGAAATCCCTTCAGGGGATATATCAGATGATGAAATGAGCAATCTTGTAACAGCTTTCTTTTCTGAATTACCAAACGATTAATAAGCCGGAGATAAATAATGAGTACAGAAGCACGGAATAATGATTCATCTGTTATCACAGAGAAATTAGATAAAGAAATTGATAAAGCAATTAATAGTGAATTAAAAACCGAATCAGCTACAGAAGTACAGGATAACAGTGTTATTCCTGAAGAAGAAAATACGATTGAACCATTTATTGAACAACAAAAATCAATATCAGTGGAAGCTGAAAATGCAGCTAAAAACTGGTTAAAAACCAGAGAAACACTGAAGGAAATTCAGGAGCGGGATGATTATCTGGAACAGCAAAGAAAAAATAATCTGAAAACAATGGTCAACCGAGAAAGTAATACCGATCATAAACCGGAAGTAAAACCAGAGTTAGAGGCCGAAACTTTTTCAAACGAAGAGCATAAGCCGATTGTGCCCGAACATATCAAAGATCGATTTATCGAAAAGGATAATAAATATTATTTCAATGACAAGCCGGAAGCACTGGCTTTCATTGATAAAGGATCAAAGATTCAGACAAAACTATCAACAGCTAACGTAGCGGCATCAATGGTTGATATTGCAGAAGCTAGGGGCTGGACTGAAATCGAAGTTAAGGGAACTGAAGACTTCAAGCGTTCTGCCTGGGCGCAAGCGGCGGCCAGAGGTATGTCAGTGAAAGGTTACACCCCAACTGAAGAAGATTTAGCGCGTTTAAAAAAGGTCAGTGATAAACGTCAAATCAATGAAATTGAAGCACGGGAACAAGCTGATACAGTCGCAACCAGGAAAGAAACTGCACCTGTAAAAAATGAGAAAACACTAGCTCCGGAACAAGCATTTTCAACTCAAGAAAAAAGCACTGTTTCGGCTCAATTAAGCACTGAAGAACAAAAGCAGGACACCAAAGCCAACAAAAAAGAGGCTCCTGAAAAAGTTAACCGTTTAGAAGGCGTATTACTCGATCACGGTAACGCGCCCTATGAACACAAAGAAGGTAACAAAGAAAGCTATTATGTCACTCTTCAGAATGCAGACGGTAAAGAACACACCACTTGGGGCGTTGATCTTGAACGTGCAGTTACAGAAAGTCAGATTGAAAAAGGGGACAAAGTTTCATTAGAAAATTTGGGCCGACAACCTGTCACTATCACTCAAGATATAAAAGATGACAAAGGTAATGTTATTGATACTAAAGAGATCAATACCCATAGGAATAAATGGCAAGTCAAAGCCGATGCTATTCGGGATGAAAATCGCAATATAAAAGAAGTAGCAAAAGAACATCCTGATCTGGTTAATGAATTGACAGCTATTAAGGTGGCTGAGAAATTCAGCCAGCAATTATCAAACGAATCAGATAGAGAAAAATTTGTTAGTCAGGTACGGGAAAAACTGGCTTCCAATCTCGAAGAAGGAAAAAGAATTAATAATATTGAAATAGCTCAACCATCACCAAGAGCTATAGAAATGATGAAAGAAGCAGGTAAATACGAAAAATCAAAAGCTCAAGAACTGGAAAGATAAAAACAAAAAAGGCGCTGAGAAGCGCCTTTTCTTTCATCACAACTGCTTACTGAAGCAATGGATTTGATTCTTTACCCTGCCCTTTCATAACTTGTTTCAGAACACCATCAGTACCAATTACAAAAGTGGTTGATTCATTTTTATTCGCACCCAGACTGCTAATCTCGTTATAGTTATAAACCATCCATTGATCAGCTCCATCATTTTTCAATTCTTGCGGTGTACCTAATGCAGCAAGAATATCAGATTTTGTAGTAGTACCAGCGTGAAACTTTGAGACCTGTGTCTGAGTGATTTCAGTGCCGGTTTTGTAAGCGCAACCAGTTGCTACAACAGAGAAACCCAGAACTAATGCAATTGCTAATTTTTTCATTTGATCACCTATGCTCTTTGCTTTGTTTATTGGTCGAATTGACCGGTTAATTTTACAACTAAAAAAAACGAAACTCTATGAATTACAGAAGATTATTACTCATTCCAGGTAGTCCATAGTTCAGTCGAATGTCTTGAAAAAATCTCATTTCTAACCCGTACATCAATCTTTTGAAGATATTCATTTAGCTTTTTTAAATCATCATCAGAAAGATTAGTAATGCTATCTAAATCTATCTTTTGAATAAGTTCAGCAGGATTTAAACCACTATAACTATTCATATCACACCTTTATTTAGGGCAAATTATTTTGCTAATAGCCGCCTGGTACTCATTCCCATTATTCTCATTGAATGCTTTGATAGCCTTTTCACGTAAAGGAATATTTGAAACATATCCGGTAACATAAGTTAACCAGGTTACACTTGCAGTTCTTGCATCAACACCACAATGCTGACCAGCACTAATCAGATATGATTCCAGAGCTGGATCAATTGCCATTAAACTAAATGGCGTTTCAGCGTGTCCGCTATTACACAGACCTAAAATAGATAAACATAATAATGTTTTTAATTTTAAAGTTTTCATATTAATCCTTATTTTTTATTTAATGCTAAATGATTTAACTTTATTGTTGTTGCTCATATACCACCCTACTTATACGAATCAACTTCTTTCTTTTTTGACACTGTTATACCATCACGATAACCGGCGATATACTGTGTATTGTTTCGTTGAGGCTGCTTACCTGCAATACTGTCATTTTTTCCTTCTTCATAATATTTGCTTTTCTTTTTTAGTTTTTTTTCTACACACCAAGAAACAATATAAGGAGGCAATGCAAAAAATGAACTCATAACAACAAATAAAATCAGACCTGCCGTCCCAATCATAAGAAAAAAATTATCATTCGGCATAAATGAGTAAATAAAATTAAACCAAGATAAAAATATCCAATTCCAAGAAAATATAGTAAGTATTACACTTAGACCAAATGCAACACCAAAGAACTTTTCATTGTCAGAATCAAGAGTGAAACAAGAGTAGAAACAAAACCAAATAATTAACAAAACAACCAAAAACCAAAATATACTTAGCATTTTATAACCATCCTTTTTTCCTGAAGTCTTAAAAAATCGGTTTTTCTTGAATTAAAAGCATCGAGATCAGGAATGAAAAAATAATATTTTCTGTTTACAAGGTGCGCTGTTGGAGGCTCAACCCCCCTCAATAGCTGTGATTTCATCACGGCATCTTTTAATTCCGTTGGTGTGACATTGATTATCTTTGCGGCATCACCGACTTCAAAAGGTAACAGGTTTCTATCTTTGACCTGTCCCGCTTTCTTAAACTGGTTGATTAACCAAACAGTTGATTCTGCTTTGAGTGTCATGATGTTGTCCTAATTATTAGCTTTCCTATTTGTATCTATTTTATTTTTCTACGCCACTCCCACGGGGGCATTCTTTCCGATTCAGGTAATGCCCATAACCCCCGCTTTTCATCTCTTGCCTCTTCTTCTAATTTGAAGAGTTCAGGGGTCTTTGCATACTGCCGATAAACCCATGCACTGCCAGAACGAACCATTTCAGCATTTACCCACTCGCCATTTACATAGATATTGGCAACAATACGACCGTAGCGGTCTTTATCAATCTGCTCGACTTTGATAATCCGACCAAACACCAGATCCGATAGTGCGCTTTTCGCCTTTGAGCCAAAAGGCTGCTTTTTCTCTGGCGTGTCAATTTCCGCCAGCCTGACTCGATATTGCACCTTACCACTCAAGCAATCCCCCCCAGTGTCACAGGGGTGCTCAGTTAAAATTTTGATGGTATCACCATCAGACACACCAATTACTTTTGCAGTAAATGTTTCAGCCCATACATGAGGTGCTAACACCAGTAATGAGGCAAAAAAAATGGATAGCCCTGATCTTTTACTCATATTATTTATCCCGCGCTTTGTTTCTGATAATTATGTTCTAAGGCCAAAACGGCTCTAAAAACCACTTTGCAATTGCTAATCGATCTTTTTGATCCAGAACTCCAGCAGCATCAATAAAATCAAATTCAAATCGGTTTTTGTTAAACCACACAGCAACTGCAAACCGACACATAATTGCTTGGCCGTGTGATGCGGTGCTGATATAGCTTTGAACTGCTTCATTGTTTACTGACTTTTCATTCCAATCCCACAAATACATCAGATCAGGAGCATTTTGGTTTAACCATTGATAAAAGATATTTTGGCTGGCACTGAGATTGCTCATTATTAATTTTCCTTTTTTACCAAAGAAGAGAGTTTATATAACCTTGAGCAGTAGTAATTGCAGCCTCAAGAGTTGATGAAGAACCAATCCATGTAGGTCGATCCCATGCGCCGCCATTTAAACAATGAATATCATAAGCCGTACCAGACGGATAATATTTCAAAAAATCAACACGCCCCTTTTCTATCCGCTCATTAAATTGAGATTCAGTTTCAAGTTCAAATTTTTCAATTTCTCCGGTTTTAGTTTCGATTCTATACTTGCTCAACCTAGAAACATATTCAGAATATGTTTCTGGTGAATATGTATGAGTTGTAATATATGGTTTGTTCCACCAATGCTCTATTTCTAACGCTTCTCTTTCTTCATTTGGTGTACCATCAAAATCCTCCCGCAAAACCGGATTTAAAGGAACACCCTCACATGCCCAGTGTTTTTGATTTTCAAAATAATGACATTCCAGGTAATCATCAATCAGCTCTTGCTGTCCGATATAAGTTATTTCTCTTGGCATGATTTATAAACCTCTTTCTATTGAGTAACACAATAAACTCATTATATATCGGACGTCCGATACATCAAGCATTATTAGCTTCTTTCGAGTTCTTTTTATAAAACCGTACAGCTTCGAAAATCAGCTCTTTTTCGTTAAGACCTTTATCCTTGCACAAGTCGATCAACAACTGCTTTTCTTCTTCTGAGCAACGGCCCCCGAACCTTTTCTGCTGAGTTGCCCGTTTGGTTTCGTAACGTTCATCTGCTGCCGACTGTGCGGTACTACGTTCTTTATTTGTCATTGTTCAGATTATCTTCCTAATTAAATCGCCCACATAATAACTATCTTTCTTCTTGATTATCTTTCTGATTATTTTTACTACTAATGTAGTCAGATAGTTTTTGAGATAGTTTCTCTTGTAGTTCGTGTCTCTCGGTCTTTAACGGCGGCATTTTTTGCACGAAACCAACAATTTTTTTTGCTAGTGATTTATCTGATTCATCACTACTTTGATTCAAATCTTTTGCTGCTTCTAACCAGTTTTTTCTGACCCTTGTTTGTCTCTCTTTAATTCGATCTTCCCAAGGTCTAGCTCTTTCAGGTTTACCCTGTTTTTTCCGATCAAAATCTTCAACTATTTCTCGAATTTTGGCTTTATCTACTTCGGGCGTTTTTCCTTTATCTCGTATGTGCTTAACTGTCTGCTTCACCGGCTTCTTAACCACTCCGCGAACAGATCTAGGTGTGGCCTCGGCATCAACACCTTGCACCAGTAACTCTTCTGCAAATTGCTCTCGCCATTTCTGAGGATCGCCTTTTTTTACATGCAGACGTTTACCATCAAAGCCAAGATTTTTAATAGTGAGATGAACATGAGGATGATCAGCATCAGTATGAAGAGCAAACACGTATTGATGATTTTTACTGAATTGTTTCTTTGCAAATTCCCGTGCTGCATTTTTTACAGCATCAGCATCAGTGCCTTTTGGCATAGACAAAACAACCTTTGTTGTGTCCCTGGTATTTGCCTTTTTATTTCCTAAGTCCTGAGACCATTCTTTATTTAATTCTTTAACAGACTTTCGGCCAGAAATGATCTCCCCTCTTTCGTTCTCAAGCTCAATTTTTCCATTACGTGAAATGTAATCTAGATGAGCTCCTGTATGCCCTGCATTTTTAGTGTTACCACTAATTTTGACCATTACCTCTGAAGCATTGCTAGTTACACGCTTTGCTTTTTCTCTGACATTGTTTTTCTTAAACTTAACATCACCTTCAAGCAGATCTCTTAGTGCTTTGCTCATAAGTCTTTCCAGCGAGTAAGATTTTTTTCAATCAATTCAGAAACCCTGTCTCGATGCTCGTCCACTGTCTCAATCAGTTCTTCGATCATCTGTTTGGTTAGCGACTCCCGATCTCTAAATTCGATATTTAGTTTTTTCGCTACCTGGTTAAGGTTCCGCCCAATTGCTGCAAGTTCGCGGTTTGATTCTCGCAACGTGTTAATTTCGTCTTCAGTTAAAATTGGGCTCTTTGTTATGGCTCCTAAGACCAAAGATTTCACATATTTTGTTGCGTTCTCAAAAGACTGCGTAATAGCTAAAGAATGGATTTTTTTATACTGGCGTTCAGTAAATCTTAGATAGATTCGATTCAATTTAGGTGAAACATCATCAGTAGCTTGATGAATTGGTCTCTCACCACTAAGAACCGAATCGATCAGAGATCTCAAAAATTGAGCATTATTTTTGAAACCTTGCTCCTCAACAATTTTGCTGATTCCGGCATATTGTTTTTTAGAAAGTCTTAGGTTAACTCTATCTTCTTTATTTCCGTCTTCTTCTTGTTTTTCAATGTCCACATTCCCTATCAATCGATCAATGACGATGGCAAACATTTCAGGACAAGATACTTTTTGAGAACGACAGAACGCGATCCATTTTTCTTTATGGGATACAGGAATCTTGTACCTGACCTCAGACAATTTCTCTGCCATAACCTGAACCCTGTGTATTCAAATAATGCCCTATTTGCTCATTAATCATCATGGCTGCTTTATCTCCATGATGAACACTAAAAACAGATAGCCCTTGTTTACCTGCAAAACGGTGATTCACAGAAATCGAGTAGCTTTTAAATAGCCAGTTCAACAGACCAGGATTGTAGCTTGCATCTTCAATATCTCGCCAACGCATACCACTAATACCAGAGTTCCAAGGAAACAAACCTGTATAGATCCAGACGCCAGAGCGATCAAAGAAAAGACTAACTTTTCTGAGATACGCAACGGTGTAAATAAAATAAAGAACGGCTGCACCACACATGGAAAAGAAAAACAAATCGCTATCGCGTTTAAAAATCATCCCAATAAACACAAGCACACAAGCAAAGATCATAGGCTTGATGTAAGCAATCCAAGACAACCGAAACTGAACATTAACGACCGAGTTATGAGAAATTGATTCCATTTGCTTCACCGTAATGAGTGGGGGTATGGGGGTTATTTTTCCACCTTTGGTGCCAAAATGCAACCACGTTGCGAATCCTGCCATAGCCTAAACCCCCACTCCATTTTTCGCCCAGGCGAAATTTCTGTGCTTCAAGCTCTGCCGCGCCGTTGGCTTGCCGACAACCTGACATTCGCCAGGTTGTTATAGCTTGGATCAACTTCTGCAATTTGGATTTATCAATCCAAATTAAAAGAATGGTTTAGCAGTAGGGGGAGAAATCGAATCGGGTCATAATTATTTTGTATTGTGCAATACAAAATAATAGTAAAATGAATCCCATGATTTGTATTGTACAATACAATAAAAAGGGAATAGGTAACGATGAAATCATCTCCAACAGAAACGGCATATGATGAATTACAAATTGCTTACAACCATTTTAATGAACAACTTTTTGGTGGGGGTCTTCCTAACTGCTTAATAACTCTTCAGCGAGAAAAAAGAACTTATGGCTATTTCAGTGCAAAAAGATTTGTAAATAAAACCGGTGACACAACAGATGAAATAGCCATGAATCCTTCATATTTTGCGGGCTGTCCTATAGAAGAGATCATGCAGACCCTTTGTCATGAAATGGCTCACTTATGGCAATTTCATTTTGGTAATCCAGGAAGAGGCAGATACCACAATAAAGAGTGGGCTAAAAAGATGGAAAGTATCGGATTAATGCCATCTTCAACAGGAAAGGAAGGCGGAGCTAAAACCGGTGATTGCATGGCTGATTACATCATACCTGGTGGTGATTTTGAGAAGTGCTGTAATGACCTTCTGACATCAGATTTTCGTATCTCTTGGGCTGATCGATTTGTAGCGAAAGAAAGGATTGAAACAGCAATCAGTGAAGGAACCATAGAGGATATGACTGAGGAACTATCTGAATGGGGCGTTGACATAACAAATAGTGAGGGAGAAATAGTGTTACCAGAGAGTAAGCCAACACGGACAAAATACACTTGCCCTAACTGTAAAACCAACATTTGGGGGAAGGCATCGATCAATGTGTTATGTGGTGATTGTAATGTACCGTATGAACCCGTTAAGATTAAACCAATTAACTAACGCGCTGCGCTTGTTGGATACAAAAAAAGAGGGAACAGACTCACGCTAGTTCCCTCTTTTTTTGCATCTCATATATTAACTTTCTATTACGGCGACCAGTTTAATCTCGTTTACATCAACTTCAATTTCATCACCATCATCGGTGTATTTAATCCATGCCAAGCCATAAGCCGCTCGTTTCTTTATCAAAAGCTGTGCTTCTCTATCATCATGCTTAACCTGAATTAATGGCTTTTTGATCTTTTCCTTATCTTCTTCAGATTGAAGTAATTCATCTGCTTGAGTTTCTAAAGATTCATCCGGTTCATGATTATTTTCTTCTGCATGATCATTTACTGGTGTTTCTTCAAATGATTCAGGTTTATCAAAAAGTTTATCCGCACTGACAGGGCTTTCATTTTGAGTATCAGATGGCGTGTCTTTTTCTTTTAAAGACTTAATAAATTCTTCGACTTGGGCCTTTGTTATTTCTTCTTTCACAGAGAGACACCAGTTTGTTATCTCTTCTTCAAAACCTTTTTTGTACGCCCTAAACAAAATAGCCAATACTCTCATTGAATCACATAAGCCCTCTTGATAAAGGTCTGATATGCAATCGGGCAGATCAAAAAATATTGAGTAGTCAGAAACAAATGAGTTTGGTTTTCCCAATTGTGATGCTATTTCACCGGCTTTCATGCCTTTATCTAGCTTGTCTTTAATCAGAACGGCGATTTCATAATGATTTAAGCCATCTCTAATTAAGTTATCTACAACATTATCAAAATCATCAGCCTCTTCATCTAAGAAGTAAGGCAATACTTCCAGTTCAGCTATTTTTCCAGCCCTATATCGACGATGACCACCATTGATAATAAGATCACCTGGAATATCAGGATGAGGCTTTACAGATAACGGTTGTTTGATGCCTCGTTTTTTACCCGTTTTAGGATTAATCGCGTTTATTGAATCAACTAGCTCTTGTAATTTTTCAGGGTCAAAACGCTTACGAGCATTATGTGGCGACTCATGAAAACGATTAATAGGGGCATAAGAAACAACACCATCAGCTTTTGTTTCAGCTTGATTGCTGGATTCACCAGACATCAAGGATGAAAGACTAAAGGTATCCAATCCAGATAAATCAACCATTTTTAAATCCCGCCCATTTTGTTATAGATAATTTCTAACGCTTCTTGAAACTCTTTAGCCGCTTCTCTTGCTGAAGTTTTTTTAAGCTGCCACACGGGAATGCCTTCGCTTAGTGCTTCAGGGATAGATGATCGGATACCAATTTTGGCAGGAATGATCATGTGTGAGTAATTCTGTAGCAACTGAGATAGTGTGTCTTTTTGTGCTAATGATCGCGGATTAAAGCGGTTCGGCAACATTCCTAGAAATTGAAGCTCTTTATTCCATTTCTCTTTTACGCCGAAAATCGTTTGCAGCATCTTTGTTATGCCATCAATCGAATATTCTTCTAACTCGATAGGGGATAAGACGAACTGAGCAGAGATTAACGCTGCTGACATTCGTAGGCCCAACGTTGGCGGTGTATCAATAATACAAAAATCAAAAGCATTTCCCAGGGCAATCAAATTACGTTTAAACGCAATCAAAACCTCTGGATTTGATCGCTCCATGTCTGCCATCAGTGCATCAGCCGGAATATATGTGATCTGATCTGAGTTATGATCTAAAGAGATTTCGGTTTTATCTGAAAACAAAGATGAAGCCTGAAGATATGAAACAGCCCCCATTTTAGCCAACGTTTTTGTAGAGTTAGCCTGTGGGTCTAAATCAATAAATAAAACCCGCTTGCCCTTTTCTTTCAAACCACAAGCCAGATGAACACCGGTCGTTGTTTTGCCAACACCACCTTTTTGATTAGCTATTGCTATTGTTTTCATTTGGGTTTCTCGCTTTGTATTTTTCAGATAATTGCCTAATTCTTTTTGCCAATCGAGGCGGCAACATTGCCACAACCAGCTCTAATTCATTTTCTAACAGTGGTGTAATGATTTTATTCACCCTGTTTATTGCTGAGTTAACAGCCTGTTTTGTCATACCTAATTCAACAGCTATTAAGGACGGTTTTTCACCGTCCACCAATACACGCTTTGCAATTTCAACGGTAGAAACTGATAGATGTTTTAAAGCTGGCTCCAACTTGCACCATGTTTCTGCTGTCATTCGCTGCCAGTTTTTAGCCATATAAATCCTTTAGTTTACCCCTCCGACCGCACCAGATAGGCAAGATAAAACCTGCTGAAATTCACGGATATTCATTGCGCCGATTTTTACACTACCTTTGCTAATGAATGCCTTGCGGATCAGATTTGCTTTTTCCTGAGCGGTAGGGGAGGGGATAAAAACTGTATTAGTCGTATTCATGATTTTAGTTCCTTCACTTGTTTTCTGATTAGGGCCGGTTGCAGCCAGTCACCTATTCAATTTTTAATCTCAATTTATTATCACAAAAAACATGGAATAAGTAAACTATATTAAACCTGTAAATTTATAATAGTTTACTTTTTTTTGATTTATTAGACGGACACCAAACCAACCATCTCGATCCAACTTTGACGTTCACCAGAATCACCAATTGAAATTTCACTGGTGGCAGGTTGTGAACTTTTACCGTTTTTGTGGATTGTTGTACCAGCAGGGTACTGGCGGATTCTATCGCCTTTGATTGTGTACAATTTGCCGCTGAGTGGATCTATTAGGAAGAGAACTTTAGAACGTGCCATTTGTTTACTCCAACTGGATGCCGCCAGTGTCGGTTTGATTCAGCACCC
>MTLE01004577.1_pt1 | contig 14771 bp, 1 predicted proteins | sample 1982461 | NCBI WGS metagenome assembly MTLE01 (sample SAMN05712605, study PRJNA340218) | biofilm metagenome | isolation source: sample SPL anode biofilm adapted to -200 mV | place: USA | collected 2012-02-03
CCAAATCGAACATTGGGCATTGCGAATCCGCCGCCGGAATCGCCGGGCTAACCAAAGTGTTGTTACAAATGCGGCATCGCCAGATTGCGCCCTCTTTGCACGCCGAAATTCCCAATCCCAATATTGATTTTCGCGCCACGCCCTTCCGGTTGAGCCGCGCGCTGCAAGCTTGGGATCGCCCCATCTCCAAGGGCAAACCGGTTTTGCGAACCGCCGGGCTTTCCTCCTTTGGCGCCGGTGGATCGAACGCCCATATGATTGTTCAAGAGTATGACGGTCCGGGTTTGCGCCTGCGACAACAGCCGGAGCCGGCCGGGTCTTGCTTGATCTTGCTCTCCGCCAAGAACGCCACCCGGTTGCGCGAGAAAGTGAAGGATCTTCATCAGTATCTGAACGCCGCGCCGTCGATCCGGCTTTGCGATCTTGCCTACACGCTCCAGGTGGGGCGCAAGGCCATGGAGCAGCGGATCGCTTTAGTGGCGGACGGCATGACGGACCTCGAGCGCAAACTGCAAAGCATCCTGCGGGGGCAAAGCGCGGATGGCATTTGGCAGGGAGAGGTCAAGCCGTACAAGCAAACTCAAGCCGCCTTGGCTGGCGGGGCGGAGCGGTTGCAATCAACGAACCATAAGAATGGGAAAGCCGATCTGGGGCAATGGGCGCAACTTTGGGTTCAAGGCCAAGTTATAGATTGGAGTCTTCTCTACCCGAATTCGCGGCCTTTCCGGGTGCCGTTGCCGGGCTATCCGTTTGCCCGAAATCGTTACTGGATCGGCGCGGAACCGGCTAATGAACCGCCGGTGGAGGTCACGCCGCGGCCACCCGCCGGAAATGGGAATGGCAACGGGAAGGGAGAGATAGACGAAGCATTTCACGGTGAAATGTTTGATCGAATGCTCGCCGGACAGATTGACGCCGAGGAGGCAATCCGGCAAATGAAAGGGCGGGGTTATGGCGTTTGATCTCGAATCCATTTACCGGAAAGTGGCCGACGGCCGCCTGTCAAAGGCGGACGCGTTAGCTCTGATCCGGGAGCACAAGCTCCGTGGCGGCGGCGCACCCCAACCGGCTGNNNNCGAAGCGCCTGTTGCGCCCGCCGCGCGTCCCTCCAAAGAACCGCAAACGCTGGGGACTCGGCCCCGGCTCAAGCTTTCAGACCCCACCACCCAGACGGCGGACTTTCGCGCCCCCGCACGGATTGAGCGCCGCGCGCTGGCGCCGCTGGCGCAAATCGCACCGCTTTCATCGGCGTCGAATTCCGAGGCTCACAACGGAGTGGAGCTTCGCGACGGCGGTTCCGGGGTGGTCGTAATGCGCGTCAATCCGGACGATCTCCCCGAAGTGGCCACCGCGATGCTGGCCGATATCTCGCGGGCCTTTGCCGAATTGAAAACGCGGAGCGACGCCAAAGTGGTCGTGATCGTCGGCGGGACCCGCGTGTTTCTGGGGGCGGAATCCGCACTAGAACTTAGCCAGGCTAGTCAAGAGTGTCTGCGTGCGGTAGGTGATTGCGAATTGCCGGTGATCGCCGCGATGGAAGGCAGCGCGGTGGGGTTAGGCTGGCAGTTAGGCGCGGTGTGCGACTTCGTAGTTTGCAATGCCGCCGCCCGATACGGCTTCGCCAAGGCCCAAGCCCTCGATGCGATACGCCGGGAGTGGGGTGCTTTCGCGCGCGCCCGTTTCGGCGCGGAGTTGGCGGGAAAGTTGCTGGGCGAAGCCGTCCCGCTTTCCGGGGCGCAGTTGGGGGAAATCGGCGTTTCGCTTCCGGTAGTTCCGGCGGGAGAGGTTCTCCGGCGGGCCATGGATTTAGCGCAAGAATTGGCGCAGTTCCCGCGCGAGTCGCTCGCTTTGCTGGCAGCCCATCTCAGAGAAAATTTGCGCGAGAATTCCCGGCGCTTTCCGCCGCTTGCGCCGGTTCCGAAGGCGAACGGTGGCGGCTTGAGCGGGGAAACGGATCGGGCGCTCGAAATCGCCTTGGCCCAGGCCGGTAATCCCGCGCCTTGCTCGGGTGAAGGCGTCGTGGTGCCGCTCTCCTCCGACGCCGCGCGGTTGGTGGCTTATCCGGATGGGGTTTTGGTGGCGACCCTCAGCGATCCCGCCACGAAGAACGCCTTTTCTGCGGCCATGGCGCAAGGCATCCAGGAGGTGTTCGCACATGTTGGGTCGCATCCCGAATACAAGGTGTTGGTCCTGACCGGTTATGACCGGCACTTCGCCAGCGGTGGCACCAAGGAAGGATTGATTGCCATCCACGACGGAACTACCCGGTACGCGGACGCGCCGCTCTACGAATTGCCGCCGCGGTGCGAAATCCCCGTCATCGCCGCCATGCAAGGGCATGCCGTTGGCGCGGGTTGGGCGTTCGGGATGTTCTGCGATCTGGCGGTGCTGGCCGAGGATGGCCTATATTCGAGCCGCTTTATGCGGTATGGATTCACGCCCGGCTTTGGGTCCACACTCATTTTTGAACATCGGTTCGGACACGATTTAGGCCGGGAAATTCTCTTCGCCGCCCGGGATTATTCCGGTGGTGATCTCCAACGGCGCGGTATCCGCATGCCGGTGGTGCCATCGGGCGAGGTCCTTGGAGTGGCGCTCCAACAGGCGCATCAATTGGCCAGCTATTCCCGGCAATCCCTGGTGGCGGCCAAGCGGCGTGCCGCGGGTTGGCTGCTGGAACGGCTTCCCGCCATCGTGCGCGCGGAATTGGCCATGCACGAGCGCACGTTCGTCGGAAACGCGGGCGCTCTGGCTGGCATCGAACAACATTTTGACCGCCCGAATCCCGGGCCGGAAGTTCGCTCGCCGGCGCCCAATCCACCTTCCCAGGCCGATGCCGGGGGCGAATCGGATCGGCTGCGGAATGCGCTCCGGGATTCCTTGGCCGAGGAGCTTCGACTCGCCGCTGAAGAAATCGAAGACGATGTGCCCTTCACGGATTTGGGGCTGGATTCCATTACCGGCGTAAGCTGGGTCCGGCGAGTGAACAAGCTCTTCGCTTTATCGCTGAGCGCTAATGAAGTGTATCACGCGCCCACGCTGGGTGAATTCACCCGGCTGGTGCGAGAACGCACGGCGCGGAGTGGGGGCGAGAATCCCAGTTCGCCCGAGTCTACCGCGCCAATCGCGCCAAGCCCGCGCCCGCCCGAGTCTAACGGTGCCACCCAACGCGCGCCAGAACCGCCCCCGGAGCCGATCTGGGTGCCCTTGACCGAAGGCCAAAAAGGCTTGTGGCTCTTGCAGCGGCTCGATCCGGAGATGGCCGCCTACAACGTGCCGATTGCCTTTGAAATACGGGAAGCGCGCTGGCTGGCCGTTTTCGAGGAGGCGATCGCTTCGCTGGTGGCGCGGCATCCCATGCTGGGAACGGTGATCGCGATGGATTCGCGCGGCGAGCCTGGCCAGTGCGTGCCCGCGGCCAGTCCCATTCGCGTGCAGCGCGAATTTGTCGACGGACTTGCCGACGAAGCTTTTCACCTCCGCCTGAAAGCGGAATTCAAGAAACCGTTTCGCTTGGACGGTGACGCGCTCCTGCGGGTGAGTTTATTTACCGATTCGCGGGGACGGCAAGTGGCGCTCCTGGTCATTCACCATATTGTTTTCGACGGGACTTCGCTGAGCATTTTCATCCGTGACCTGCTCGAAATCTGGTCACAGGCGGCCCGGCGCGCCGAGGCTCCGACGGCTCCAGGCATGTCCGTGGCGGCGCCCGTGTTTTTCGATTTCGTGCGCTGGGAACAGGCCTTTCTGCAAAGCGAAGAGGGCGCCAAGGAATTGGCTTATTGGAGGCAACAACTCGCTGGGGAGGAAATCACCTCTGAAATCCCGGCGGACCGGGTGCGCCCGCCGCGCCGGGCCTACGCGGGCGAAACGGTGGTTTCGCGCCTGCCAGCGGGGTTATCGGAACGGCTCAGGAACCTGGCCAAACAAAAGCGCGCCAGCCTGTTCACGCTCCTGCTGGGCATTTACAATGTGCTGCTGACCCGTTACACGCGCCAAGAGGCGGCCGTGGTTGGCGTGCCCGTTTCCCGCCGGCCCGATGAACGGTTCAAGGAAGCCATCGGCTATTTCGTCAACATGGTGGCGATCAAAAGCGCGCCGGGTGGCGAGAAGTCCTTCACGGAATATTTGGAACAGCTTAAATGGACGGTGCTGGCCGGTTTGGACCATTCGCATTACCCGTTTGCGCGGCTGGTTTCCGATTTGCGGATCGAGCCCAGCCCCGTGCGCTCGCCAGTGTTTCAAACCGTTTTTGTGTTGCAGAATTTCCTGCCCCGGGAAGGATTCACCGGCGCGTCCAGCGCGGAATTGGGAGTAGAAATGCTGCCGGGCCTGCATCAAGAGGGTGAATACGATCTGCGCTTTGAAATGATCGACCAGAATTCCTCGCTGGAGATGTGCGTCGCCTACGATGCCAGCGTCTACGAGCGGGAAACAATGGTTCGACTGGCCCAGCACTATGCCGTGTTGGCGGAAGCCATCGCCGATAATCCCGACGCGATGATCGGCAGTTACACGCTGGTGTCCGGCGCGGAACGCCTTCATATCGAGCGCGCCAGTAGCCCGCCTCGGAGAGAATTTGGCCCGGATTGCTGCGTTCATGAGGTGTTTGAGGAGCGCGCGCGCCAGCGTCCCGAAGCGGTAGCCTTGATTTGGGAGGGCGGCGAATGGACCTATCGGGAAATCCACGAACGAGCCACCGCGCTCGCCGCGAGCTTGCAAGCGCGCGGGGTGCGGCCAGAGGATCGCGTGTTGCTTTGCCTGTCGCGGTCGCCTGGCTTGGTCGTGAGCGTGCTGGGAGTGTTGCTCGCGGGTGCCGCTTACGTGCCGGTCGATCCCGCCTATCCGGCGGATCGCCTGGCTTTCTTGTTGCAGGACAGTTCCGCCAAGTTGGTGCTGACGGATAGCTCGGCGCTGCGCCGAATTGAAGAGGCGAATCAGGGTGCGGTGCCAGTGATTTGCCTCGATCGCGATGAGGAGCGCCTGCGCGCCGAAACCAAAGGCCAGGGGTTACAGCGGGCGGTGACGCCATCTAACCTCGCTTATGTCATTTATACCTCGGGGAGTACCGGCAAGCCCAAAGGGGTGATGGTCGAGCATCGCCAGGTGCTCAATACGTTGCGGTATCTGGAGGCAGAATTCCCGCTGGGCGCACGGGACACTTATTTGCTCAAAACCAATGCCACCTTCGATGTCTCCCTCGCCGAGTTGTTCGGCTGGTTTTTCGGAGCCGGGCGAGTCGCCGTGCTGCCGGCTGGAGATGAGCGTCTGCCGGACCGGATAGCGGACGCGATTCGTTCGTGGCAGGTCACTCACATAAATTTCGTTCCTTCCGCCCTGGGGGTCTTTCTCCAAGCCGTTCCTTGCGCCACCACCAGGCCGCTGAACAGCTTGAAATACGTCATGGTGGCGGGCGAGGCGTTTCCCCGCGACATGGTGGCGGAAGCGGTGCGCGCTTTTCCCGGCGCGCGCGTCGAAAATATCTACGGGCCCACAGAAGCCGCGATTTACGCCAGCGCTTATACTTGCGGCCCGGAGACGATCCGCAGTGTCAATACACCGATTGGAAAGCCCGTGGCCAATACGCGTCTTTACGTACTGGATCGCTGGCGCCAGTCCTTGGGCGTGGGGGTTCCGGGTGAACTTTGCATCGCGGGGGCGGGCGTGGCCCGGGGTTATTTGAATCGTCCCGAGCTAACGGCCGCGAGTTTTGTGAAGGATCCCTGCGAGCCCGGCGCGCGCATGTTCGTGACCGGAGATTTGGTGCGCTGGCTGCCGGATGGGCAGATCGAATATTTCGGCCGGATCGATCAGCAGTTAAAAATTCGCGGATTCCGGGTCGAACCCGGCGAGATCGAATCCCTTTTGAACCAGCATCCGGGCATTCAAGCGAGCGCGGTGGTGGCGGCGGGACAGGGGGCGGGGCGGCAATTGGCAGCCTACTATGTGCCGCAAAAGACCGGAGTGGTGCTTGAGGAGACAGCGCTGGCCAGTTATCTGGGAGCCGCGTTGCCCGATTACATGGTGCCCCGGATTTACGTGCCCGTGGAGGCCATTCCTTTGACTGCCAGCGGAAAGGCGGATCGGCGCGCGCTAAGTTTGCGCGAAATCCGCCGGGCAGCCAAGGATGCCGCGACGCCACCCCAAGGCGCGCTCGAGGATCGAATTGCGGTCATTTGGAAAGATCTCCTCAAACTCGAATCGGTGGGGGCCACGGACCGCTTCTTCGAGATCGGCGGCAATTCGCTGCTGGCTGTGATGCTCGCGGACCGCCTTAGCCGCGAGTTCCAGCGCGGTTTTCCGGCGGCAGCGGTTTTCAAGAATTGCACTATTCAGGCGATGGCCGGCCAGTTAGCGATGGAAGCGGGGGAAACACCCAGACTCGCGGCGTCGGCGAAGACTGAAGCAATTATTCCACGCCCATCCACCGAAGATTATCCGGCCTATTACGAAGACAGCGTGGCCATCATTGGCATGTCTTGCTGTTTTCCGGGAGCGAAAGATCTGGATCAGTTTTGGAACTTGCTCCGCGAGGGGCGCGAAGGAGGCCGGTTTCTCACCCCGGAGGAACTGCGCCAGGCGGGGGTGCCCGAGGCGCTGATCCATGATCCCAAGTTCGTGCCGCTCCGGCTGGCCATCGAAGATAAGGAAGCGTTCGACGCGGACTTTTTCAACATCCCAGCGCGGAACGCCATTTTAATGGACCCTCAGTTTCGCCAGTTATTGACGCATGCTTGGAGAGCGGTCGAGGACGGGGGGTACGCTCCGGGGAAAATTCCCGAAACGAGCGTATTCATGTCGGCAGGCCATAGCTTCTATCAGCGCGCGCTCGATCAATCGGGAATCGTTGAGCCTGCCGACGCGTATTACTCTTGGGTCTTGGGGCAGGGAGGGACGATTCCCGCCATGATCTCCTTTGCCCTCGGGTTTACCGGGCCGAGCTTGTTTGTTCATACCAATTGTTCCTCCTCGCTGGCGGGGTTGCATCTCGCCTGCCAAAGCCTGCGCGCGGGCGAGTCCAAATACGCCCTGGTGGGAGGGGCCTCGCTTTTTAGCGTCTCGCGCGATGGCTATTTGCATCGCCCCGGTCTCAATTTTTCCAGCGATGGCCGGTGCAAGACGTTCGACGCCTCGGCGGACGGAATGGTAGGGGGAGAAGGGGTGGCGGTGATCCTATTGAAGCGGGCGCGGGAAGCGCTGGCGGATGGGGATGCCATATACGCGCTGATTCGCGGTGTAGCGATGAATAACGACGGGCCTGAAAAAGCCGGGTTTTACGCGCCCGGAGTGCGCGGGCAAGCGGCGGTCATCGACGCGGTCCTGCGCGCCACCCAAGTCGATCCCGAGTCGATTAGCTATCTGGAGGCGCATGGCACCGGCACGCATTTGGGCGATCCGGTGGAAGTCATGGCTTTGACTGATGCCTATCGGCGTCACACCGCGCGCACTCAATTTTGCGGGCTGGGCTCGGTGAAGTCTAACCTGGGGCATCCGGACACCGCGGCCGGCTTGGCGGGATGCATCAAGCTTGCCCTAAGCTTGCACGCGGCCACGATCGTTCCCACCCTGCATTGCCACACGCCGAATCCGGCCATCGATTTCAAGGCTTCGCCGTTTTATGTGGCTAATCAATTGACGCCTTGGAAGCGTAACGACTCTCCGCGCCGCGCGGCGTTAAGCTCGTTCGGCATCGGCGGATCGAACGTTCACGCCATCTTGGAGGAAGGCCCCGTTGCTCCTCAAACTTCAGCGGACGACGCATGCGGCCCGTTCCTCGTGCCGCTATCCGCCAAGAATCCGGAGCGTCTGCGGGAGATGATTGCCAATTTGCGCAATTATCTAACCACTCATGAGGCGATTCCACTGGCCGACTTGGCTTATACGTTGGCCCTCGGGCGCAAAGCTATGGAATCGAGAGCGGTTTTCCTCGTCCAGAATCGGGAGGACCTGCTCCGTAAATTAGAATCAGCCCAGAAAGAACAGGGTTCCGGAAAAGATTTCTGGATAGGAGTGGCGGGTGAAAAAGCGAAGGACGATATATTGGGGGCGGACGACGCCCAAGCGATGGCCGACAAATGGCGGAAAGAAGGAAAACTGGATAAATGGGCGCAGCTTTGGGTGCGCGGTTTTGACCTGGATTGGACGGGGCTTTTCGCCGGACAAGTGTGCCGCAGGGTGCATCTGCCGACCTATCCGTTTGCGAAAGATCGCTATGCCCTTGACTCCGCTCCGGCCATCGAGCCGGCTTCACGGCAGTTGCCCGCCTCGCCTCGCGAGGGAAATCTGCTCTTGGGCGAAAACGCTTCCACCCTTCGGGAACTCGCGTTCTTAACAAGCCTGTCCGGCCGGGAATTTTTCGTCGCGGACCATATCGTGCATGGCCACAAACTGCTCCCAGGAGTCGCCTATCTAGAAATGGCCCGTGCCGCCGCCTCGAAAATCGCGCACGCTGCCGAACCCGGCGGCATCCGCCTTTGTGACGTGGTATGGTTGCGCCCCCTTCAAGTTGAGGGTGAGCTTCAGACGCTGCGCACCGTGCTAACGCCCGCAGGATCGGATAAAATCCAATTCGAAATTCGCGCGGAAGTGTCCGGGAGCGAGGCCGTGGTCTATTGCCGGGGAACCGCCATGGTCACAGATCGGCCGACCCCGCCCGCGTTGGAACTGGGAGCGTTGCGCAAGACATTCCCGGCCGCGGGCCGCGTGGGTGGCGAATGTTACCAAACCTTTGCTAAGGCGGGTTTCCAATACGGCGCGAGCTTTCAAGCGATACGCGAAATATGGCTGGGAGAAGGCCAGGCGTTGGCACGAATTGAATTGCCTGCCCCACTGGCCGCAACGCGCGCTAATTATGTTCTTCATCCCAGCATCCTGGACGCCGCGTTGCAGGGGGGTGCCCTAATATCGATGGAGATGAATACGCCGGTTTCCGGCCAGGCGGCATCCACATTGCCGAGCGGGCTTCCGTTTGCGGTGCAGTCGGTGGAAGTTTTCCGGTTGTGCCCGGCGTTCGGGTGGGCCTGGATTCGCGCGGTGGGGCGGCTCAGCGAACGGCTGAGGAAGTTTGATATCGACATTTGCGACGATCAAGGAAATGTCTGCCTCCAATTGCGCGGCTACGCCACCCGCGCGGTGGAATCGCCCGTGCTTTCGACGGTGTCCCCCGTGACTCTGCACTATCGGCCCACTTGGCAAATCAAGCCAGTGTCGCCCGAGAAGCAACCATCAAAGGACCTGAGTCGCTTGATTTGGACCTGCGGCGTGGCGGTGTTGAATTTGCCAACGGCAACCTGCCGCCATGTGGATGGCCCGCAACGGGAGGAAAATCTGGGGCCGTGGTTTATGGACGTGGCCGCCCGCGTTTTTGAGGATGTGCGAAACGCGCTGCAAAAGAAATCCCAGGGCCAGATTCTCTTGCAGGTCGCGATCCCAGCTCAAGGCTTCGCATCTTGTTTGAGCGCGCTGGCCGGCTTGTTCCGCACCGCCCACTTGGAGAATCCCCGGTTTTTCGGGCAAATCATCGAAGTCACGCCCGGCGCAACTCCGGAAGAAATCGCCGCTAGTTTAAACGGGGAGGCGGGAAATCCGGAGTTGGTCTGGGTTCGCCATGCCGAGGGCCAGCGTTGGGTGCCGGTTTGGACCGAAGTGGAAGCCTCGCCAGTTAGCGAACGGATACCTTGGAAAGAAAACGGCGTGTATCTGATTACTGGGGGGGCGGGCGGTTTGGGGGGCATTTTCGCTCGCGATATTCTAGCCCGAACTCGGGCGGCAAAAGTCATTCTCGTTGGCCGCACCCAATTGTCCGCCAGCGAACTCGAAGCGCGGCATCTGCCGCCGGGAAGAATCGTGTATCATGCGGCCGATTTATCGCGCAGGGATGAGGTAGACGGGTTGATTCAACGAATTCAGGCCGTGCATCCCAAGTTGGACGGCATTTTGCATGCGGCGGGAATTGTTCAGGATAATTTTATCCTAAAAAAATCCGTCGACGAATTTAAGGCGGTCCTGGCGCCCAAGGTGCTGGGGACGGTTTATCTCGATCGTGCCGCGCGCCCGTTGGAACCCGGATTTCTCGCGCTATTTTCCTCCGGCGCGGGCTGCTTCGGCAGCGCGGGGCAAGCCGATTACGCCACTGCCAATGCCTTCCTCGATGGCTTCGCGCACCTGCGGCAAGGCGATTCGGGGCGCACGCGGATTTTGGCCATCGACTGGCCCTGGTGGCAAGAGGGCGGAATGCGAGTCGAGGAGCATAAGCTGGTGGCGCTGCGGCAAGCAGGCATGGCGGCGATGCCGTCGGAACAGGGGCTTGCGGCATTTTATAAAGCCCTGGCAGCGGATCACGCCCAATGCCTGCCCCTCGCAGGAGATCCGGAACGGCTGCGCGCTTTGCTGATCCCGCCAGCGCCGGCCGTTCAATCACAGCCAGCCGCGCCAGCCTTGGCAAACGACGGGCCGGGCCTTGAAGCGCGGGCTGGCGAATATGTGCGCCAGATCGTGGCGGAAGTGGCGAAACGGCCATTGGACAAAGTCGCGCTGGACACTGCGTTCGAGAAATATGGCATCGATTCGATTCTGCAAATCGCCATCATCGAAAAACTCGAAAAAACCACCGGCGAACTGGCGAAAACGTTGTTGTTCGAATATTCCACGGCCGGTGAGCTAGCGGGTTATCTCGTGCGCGAACATGGCGATGCGTTGCGGCGTGTCTGGGGGGAAAAAACAACGATGTCAGCATCCGTGCCCGAGCCCAGCATGGAAAAAACTTCACCTGCCATAGTCATGCCTGAGGCCAGCCAGACGGCCCTTGATGTCGCGTCCCCGGAACGCGATGACATTGCCATTATTGGCCTAAGTGGCCGTTATCCCCTGGCAGATTCGCTCGAGGAGTTTTGGAATCACCTCCAAGTCGGCCGCAACTGTGTTACCAAGGCCGACGCGCGGCGCTGGCCGCAATCGCTCATTCCCCTCGTGCCGAAGAATGGCACCCCGGAACACCGGCGGGAAATATATGGCGGATTTTTGAGCGCGATCGACCGTTTCGATCATTGCCTGTTCGGCCTTTCGCCCGAGCGAGTGATGAATATGTCTCCGGAAACGCGATTGTTTTTGGAAACGGCCTGGGAAACTTTCGAAGACGCCGGTTATGCGCGCCCCGCGTTGCGGCGGATGCAGCAAAATTCGAGCGCGGGCGTGGGTGTGTTTGTGGGCGTGATGTATCATCAGTATGCGTGGACGGTTCCCGCCAAGGAACAGGGGGCGCTAGGTTCCAACGCCACGGAGTGGCACATCCCCAACCAAGTATCCCACTTCTTTGACCTCACGGGGCCGAGCATGGCCATCAACGCGGCTTGTTCCAGCTCGCTTTTGGCCATCCACCAGGCGTGTGAAAGCCTGCATCAGGGATCTTGCTCCATGGCCTTGGCGGGCGGCGTGAATCTTACTTTGCATCCGTCGAAATTCGAATTTCTCCGCGCCGCGAATTTGCTAGAGCCGGGTCCGGCCAGCCGCGGTTTCGGCGCGAGCGCGGGATACATCCCCGGCGAAGGGGTGGGCGCCGTGCTGTTGAAGCCGCTGCGGGCGGCGTTGCGGGATGGGGATCGGATTTATGGCGTCATCAAGGCCACGTATGCGAGTCATGCGGGCGGGCGCCAGGTTTACACCGCTCCGGACCCCAACCAGCAGACCCGCCTGATTACGGAGTGCGTCAAGCGGGCCGGGATCGATCCGGCAACCATCGGTTACGTGGAGTCCGCCGTCAATGGCTCGCCCTTGGGCGATCCCATCGAGGTGCTGGCGCTGAAAAAAGCCTTTCGACAGTTTACGAAGCGCGAAGCCTATTGCGCATTGGGCTCGGTTAAATCAAACCTCGGCCACTTGGAGGCGGCCTCGGGCATTTCCCAACTGACGAAAGTTTTGCTGCAACTCAAACATCGGACGTTGGCGCCTTCCATTCATTCGCGGCCGCGCAATCCGGCAATCCAACTGCAAGGCAGCCCGTTCTTCATCCCCGAAGAAAGCGCGCCTTGGAAGCCACTGACGGACCCGGTAACGGGCAAAGAGCTGCCGCGACGGTCACTGATCAATTCGATTGGCGCTGGCGGCACTTGCGTGAGCCTCCTGATTGAGGAATACATCCCTCGCCAGTCCCCGCAATCATTGGGTGTCGCGAGCGTGCCAGTGATCGCGCTTTCGAGCGCAACCCTGGCGAGCCTGCAAGCGGCGGCTCGGAAGTTATCGTCCTATCTTAAGCAAAGCAGCTCGCTAGAAATAGGCGCGGTGGCGGGCGCACTGGCGGAACGAGAAGCGCTGGCGGGTTTTAGAGCAGCCCTGGTGGTTTCTTCGCTTCCGGAAGCGATTCAGAAATTGGATCGGCTGGCCCAGATGGATCTGAAGGACGAAGTTCCGGGCATTTATTTTACCGAACTCAACGGCGCGGGCAAAGATTTGCCGCCCTTGGCGGCGGAAGGGCATTCGCCCGCTGAAATCGCGGCGCATTGGGTGTCGGGCGGAAACTTGGAATTCACGGCATCCAAACATAACCGGGCCGCATTGCCCGAGCTGCCGAAATATGCGTTCGATCATTCGCGCTCCTTTGCCTGGAACGAGCCCGCGAATGAAAACGACCCGCGTTCGCCAGACGAATCCGTGGTCGATAAGATTATGCGTGGCGAAATGTCCGAAAGCGAATTCCTGGAATATCTGCGCCCATGAAAGCCAACACTATCGCCATCGAGACGGCCGCTAAAGAGCTGTATGCGCAGATTAGGCGCGGACAGTTGAGTCCCGCCGAGGCCGCGAAACGGATCGCCGCGCTCAAAGAAGATGCCGGGCGGGAATGGTCCGAGGCCCCGGCTGGCGGACGCGCGACCTTCGTTCACAACGAACCCTTATTGCGCGATCACACGCTGGGGGGAAAACAAATCGTGATCGGCGTGGCGCACGCCAGTCTGGCCATCGAGGATTATTTTCTCCGCTTTCCGGCGGATTCGGCGGTTAGCCTGCGGCAATTGACTTTTATCCAGCCGATTGAGGTTGGACCGGACCAACAGGCGGAAGTTAAAGTGGAACGGGAAGGGGAACCGAGCTCAGAAGCGTTTGTGGTCAAATTCCGCCTGGACGAAAACGCGGAATGGCAAGCAACCGCTCGGGGGCAGTCGCGCCGTTATGCGGGCGAATTGGGACGCCAAGATCTGGCCGCCTTGAAAGCAGCCGCGCCTCAAGCCATCGACCCGCACGCGGTGTATGAAGCGGGGGAGCCTCATTTCAAAGTGGGGCCAACTTTTCGCGTGATTCGCCAATTATTCTCGGGCCGGGAAATCGCGTTAGCGGAGTTGGATTTGACGGAAGCCCTGCGTGCTACTTCGCGAGGGTACGGCCTTCATCCGGTCATTATCTACAGCGCGTTCACCGCGCTGGTTCCGCTGTTGGAGTCCGCCGGGTTTCGCCATTCTTTTCTCCCCTTTGGCATTAAGGAACTCGATTTCCGCAAAGGACACTCTTTGGAAAAAGCGTGGGTGGTGGTGCGATTAACTCGAAACACCGGGGAAATGGTGTTCTTCGACGCGGAGGTGCTGACCCCGCAAGGGGACGCAGTGGCCTCGTTGCGCGGCGCTTCGATCAAGCGGCTCCGGGGTGACGCGGAGGTTTCCACGGCAGCGCCAGCCCTTGCCCCGCGCGTTCCAGTGAAAGCCGGGGGAGAGCTAGACGCCGCCATTGCCATTCGCGCTTATCTGGCGGAGACGCTCGGGCTGCCATCGGGCGGCGTGGATTGGGACCGAAACCTGATGGAACTGGGCTTGGCGTCGGCCCAGTTGGTCGAATTGGCGGGCAGGATCGCTTCGGAAAAGGGAATCGAACTGGAGCCAACTTTGTTTTTCGAATATCCGACGCTGCGCGAATTGGCCGGTTATTTCCACGAAAATCATCTGGCGCGCTTCGTGGAACCGGCTCGTTTTTCGCCGGTGTTTACTCCGCCAGTTCCGGAGCCCGAGACAGCGCCAGCCAGACTCGCTTCCACCACACCGTCCAGGCCTGCACGGGAACCCGCAGTGGTGGACGGGATCGCCGTGATCGGCATGGATGGCCGCTTTGCGGGCGCCGCCAACTTGGATCAATTTTGGGAGAATCTGCGAACCCAAAAAGAACTGATCGCGGAAGTGCCCCAGGATCATTGGGACTATCGCCCTTGGTTTGACGAAAATCCCGCCGCTCTCGATAAAACTTGCTGCAAGTGGGGCAGCTTTCTCGAGGGCGTCGATCGGTTCGATCCCTCCTTCTTTAATATTTCGCCGGACGAGGCCCGGTGGCTCGATCCCCAAGTGCGCTTGCTGCTTCAGAGCGTGCATGCGGCGGCGGAGCATGCCGGAGTGATCAACCAGCTCAATGGCACCGCCACCGGCGTGTTCATCGGCATTTGCTCCGACGATTATCAGGATCGCATTGCGGAGTTGGGCCTGCCGGTCGATCCCCGCCGCACGGGCGTGGGGGGCAGCGACACCGCCGCCAATCGCGTTTCCTACTGGCTAGACTTAAAGGGGCCCAGCCTGGTGTTCAACACGGCCTGCTCTTCCTCGCTGTTTGCCTTGCATTACGCCTGCCAGGCGCTGCAACGCGGCGAATGCGAAATGGCCTTCGTCGCCAGCGCCAACCTGCTGCTAAGTTCCCGCCATTACCGGCATTTCTCCGCCATTCGCGCACTTTCCCCGACGGGACGTTGCCGGCCTTTCGACAACGCGGCGGATGGGTACGTGCCCGGCGAATGCGTGGGCGCC